>Ga0160446_100072_pt1 | contig 99052 bp, 93 predicted proteins | sample HID1973I_E1MG_FD_108200 | JGI IMG/M metagenome (GOLD analysis project Ga0160446, IMG submission 108200) | Enriched mosquito-associated microbial communities from UW Madison campus, WI, USA - HID1973I_E1 MG | ecosystem: Host-associated > Arthropoda: Insects > Digestive system > Unclassified ...
GAGAGCAGATCGCGACCTTCATGCGGACGCTCTATCCCCTCTATCTGATCATCTTCGCCCAGCAACGCGGTACCTTCAGCGGTGCGATACCGCGGCCATACACGCTTGACCCGGCCAAGGAAGCGCAGATCAGCCAGGTGGTCGAAGATGGAAAGTCGGCCTTCGATGCAGGGGTGAAGATCGGGGAAGCGATCAGCCGCAGCCTGCCGCCTGGTCTCTAACAGATGTGATCGAATTGTGTGCGGCAGGGGGCCGGACTGTACCCAACAGCCCTGACCCAGGCAGTCCGAGTGGATAAAAGACCACCTCGACCAGAATGCACTTATGGTCGCCTGCACCCGAAAGGGTAGATCACGGCTAAAAGAGAATCGTGCCTTGTTACAAGTGAAAGCAGTCGGCATCTCAAATCTGATAGCTATCGATACCCGGTTCTCGCGCCCAAGATTTGTATCATCTCAATTCACAGACAAAGGAAAAGGGCGGCTGTTAGCCGCCCTCTTGATCTCGCATTTTGACTTCGCTGCAAAGTTACTGCGTTGCCGGGGTGAAGCTGCCGGGGGTCTGACGGACCGGGAAGTCTTTGAATGTCGCCATGTAATCCGCAACCAGCTTCTGAAGCGGTTCGAAGGCGAACATCCTGCGGACGAGCCAGTCATCGTAGTAGGAAGAATCCTCGGGCGCGGCCTCAAAGGGATCGGCACGCAGATCGATCAGCATCGGAGCCTTCATCGGCGTCTGCGGATGCAACCAGGAGCCAAGGCCCGGGTTCTCCTGAACCGACAGATTGAACTTCCAGCGCTGGAAGCGCACTGCGCCAAGCGATCCATCATCCACAAAGGCGAAGAAGGTTTCGCGCGGCCAGTCGCCCGCATCCGCGGCACCCGTCAGGTTCGGCAAGAGGTTGTAGCCGTCAAGGTGGACCTTGAAGTCTTTCTCACCAGCCTTGTACCCGTTCAGCAATTCATCCTTGATGTTTGCATCGCCGGCAGCGGCCACCAGGGTCGGGAACATGTCTTCGAGCGACAGGATTTCGTTCGACACCTGACCAGCGGGGATCTTGCCGGGCCACTTGATCATGAAGGGGATACGGATCCCGCCTTCCCAAGTGGTTGCTTTCTCGCCTTTGAACGGCGTGGTGCCGCCGTCCGGCCAGGTGAACTTCTCGGCGCCATTGTCGGTCGTGTAGATGACGATGGTGTTGTCGTCGACGCCCAGCTCTTTCAGTTTGGCCAGGATCTCCCCGACCATCTTGTCGTGCTCGACCATGCCGTCTGCGGTAATTCCAAGGCCAGTCGCACCCTTGGACTCCGGCTTCAGGTGCGTGAACATGTGCATGCGCGTGGTATTGAACCACATGAAGAACGGCGTCTTGCTTTCGGCCTGGCGCGTCATGAAGTCCTCGGCAGCCGCCAGGAATTCCTGATCCACCGTTTCCATCCGCTTGGTATCAAGCGGACCGGTGTCCTGGATCTGACCATCGGCCGTCGCCTTCAGCACGCCACGGGGTCCGAAATTCTTCCGGAACTCGGGATCCTTCGGATAGTCCGGGTTTTCAGGCTCCTCCTCGGCGTTCAGGTGATAGAGGTTGCCAAAGAACTCGTCGAAGCCGTGCTGGGTCGGCAGAAACTTGTCGAGGTCACCGAGGTGGTTCTTGCCGAACTGACCCGTAGCATAACCCATCGGCTTGAGAATTTCGGCGATCGTCGGATCTTCCGCCTGCAGGCCAATCGGGTCTCCCGGCATGCCGATCTTCAGCAGGCCAGTACGCTTCGGCGACTGACCGGTGATGAACGCGGCACGGCCAGCAGTACAGCTTTGCTGTCCGTAGGCATCGGTGAAACGAATCCCGTCCGCGGCGATGGAGTCGATGTTCGGGGTTTGATAGCCCATCATCCCGGAGTTGTAGGCGCTCGTGTTGAACCAGCCGATGTCATCTCCCATGATGACAACGATGTTCGGCTTGCCTGAGGCGGCACCCTGATCGCCAGTCGGGGCGTCCTGTGCCAGCGCGAAACCGCTTGCGCCCATCATCAGCGCTGCGGTCAGTCCAAGAACTTTATGCACGTCAATCTCCTTGCCGAATGGCTTATCTGGGCAGAGCTAAGCCGTGACTTCGTTAAGGCCTTTCCTGACAGCATTTCCGGTGGAGCTGCGTGAAATAATAACGCGTTAGCAGAATTTCCGAGGAATGGTCAGGCGGGCAGATGCATGGTGGTCCCATGACAATGTGTCCGTCAAGCCTCAGGATTTAGTCGGATGGGGAGGGCCACAGCGGCGTGGCCAGAAAATACATCGCGGAAAACCAGTCCGCCGCAAACATCAGGGCCAACCCAAGCTGGGCCCTTCGCCCGGAATCTATCTTCCGATTGCCACCCCGCCTCGGTTGCCCCGAGGCGGGGGCTTTTTTGCGTTTCAGATTTCGGCTGTCCGTTGCTCCGCGTCGATCTGCGCAACCAATTCTTCGAATGCCGCCTCGACCTCTTCGTCAGTCAGATCGGCTACGGGGGGAGCCTCCGCTTGGCGAGGATCGCCGTCATCTGAGTTGGTCGGCTGTCCTTCATGCATCTGCTATCGCCTCGACTCTTTTCCCGGACGAGCCTAGTGTGTTCCCTTATTGTTCTCAATGCCCGCCCATGCCCCCGAAGCGCTTTTCCTCGAACCCCTTCCGAAACCCGATGCTTTACCAGCAGGCGGAGCAGGGGATGCTGCTCACGGTCCGCTGCACGATGTGCAAGCGCACGGCGCGGTACTGGGCGACGGATTTGATGAAGGTGGTCGGGCCTTATCATCAGGCCCATCTTCCTCCCTTCAAATGCGGGCGTTGCAAGACCTCCGAATATCTGGACATCCAATGGAGCTTGCCGAGCGCGCGCGAGCTGGCCGAAGGCTTGACCGTCCGCCGGCCGGTTCGGCAGATTACGAAATGGATCTGGCAAAACGCGAAGACCTGACCGCATGTGCAATCTCTACCACAGCAGCACCCCGCAAGAGCTGATGCGCCGGCTGTTCTCGCGCCTGTCGGATCGTGCCGTAAACTTGGAGCCGGGGGATATCTATCCCGATCGTCTGGGGCCGATCATCCGGCACGGTGAGGGTGAGGGCTGGGATTTGGTCAAGGCGCGTTGGGGCATGCCCAGTCCGCCGCAGTTCCACAGCAAGAGTGGCCGGGACGCGGGCGTCACCAATATCCGCAACGTCGCCAGCCCTCACTGGCGCCGCTGGCTGGGGCCGGAGCATCGCTGCCTTGTGCCGGTCGATCGGTTCAGTGAACCGGGCGCGGACAAGCGCCCGGTCTGGTTCGCCCCCGTCGACGATGCGCCCATGTTTTTTGCAGGCATAGAAACACGAGGCTGGACCAGCATCCGCAAGGTCAAGGATGGTGAGACCGTCGATGATCTTTTCGGCTTCCTGACCTGCCCGCCCAATGCCGAGGTTGGCGCGATCCATCCCAAGGCCATGCCGGTGATCCTGCGGACACCGGGCGAATGGGAAGCCTGGATGTACGCGCCGTGGGATATAGCGAAACACCTTCAGCGCCCGCTGCCGGACGGCGCTCTGCAGCTGGTGATCGCGTGACGGGGAATGCTCGGACCATCCGCCCCGTGAGCTATGAGGAGACCGTAGGCAACTTCCGCATTGTAAACGATGCTTTAGGGATGGGGACAGCACTGATGAGGCATTGCCAACCAGAAGAACCGACATTTCAGTCCGCCGCCTTGGCAGTGCTGAAGTTGAGCAAAGGTGAAATTGATCCCGAGGAGGCGCGGGATGCCTTCATCGAAGCGCTGGAGGCCGTAGGGGTGTTTGTAAGAGGCGTAGCTTGAAAGGGCCTCGTCGCCTTGACGCCTATCCTGATCGACTTCTGGATTGCGAAGAGGCGATGGAAGATGAGCTGACGGCACTGATCGGCAGAGCCTGCGCCGCCGGCTGGTCACGCCCGGAAACACTGGCCGCCCTCATATCGCTTTGTGAAAACACGCAGCTGGGCGACGACGCTGATCCGGGTCTGAACGCTTGGCTCCGCGAGGTGTCGGGCAGCAAGGGGTCATGAGCAGACGGACAACGTCACGCGCCAAGCAAGATGAGCGATCTTTTCCCGTGCGTCTTCTCATCTATGTCCCCGGGTCGGGTTTCGGGAAGATGTTGGACGAGATGCATGCCTGGCTGTTGCACCACACAGGTCAGGAGGGTTACGCGATCCACGGTGCGAGTATGGCCGTGATCCGGGACGTCGTGGCGATCTACGTCATGCATTCCCGTATTGCGGCAGAGTTCCTCGACCGGTTTCCATCGCTGGAACTCCTTGGTGAACCGTCCTGAGGCACACTTAGGCTGGTCGTTCAGAGCCCTAAGCCGACGGTCGCGATGGCAGCCCGCGCATTGGCTTCACTGACGCGGCTTTGGGCGCCGCCCACAGTCTACACTCGTGCCGCGCGCAGCGAAGGTGTGGAAACAGTCATTAGCTAAGGGCGAAGCATAAACGCCGATAAACGCATTGGAAACTCCCCCCGCTCCTCGTATGTTTGCCGAGCAATAGGCGGTTAAGGATGGCGGAGAAATTGGCAGGGGCACAGCAGGAACTCATCGTCCGTGGCGAACAGGTCGAACGGGTATTCATCAACTACCGGGACGACAAGTACGTCGTGAACCGGCGGTATCAGCGAAAGCTGATCTGGACGATTGAGGAGAAGCAGAGCTTCATCGACTCCATCATCCGAGGCTTCCCGGTCCCAATCATCCTGCTTGCCGAACCACTTGGGCGGCAAGACGGCACCCTCGAAATCATCGATGGGATGCAACGGATGAACGCCATTACGTCCTTCATCGGGAACGACTATGCAGTTGACGGCGGATACTTTGATCTTAACACCTTCGCGACAACGAAAGATCTCCTCGATCGGCAAGTGATCGAACAGAAGACCCCCATTCTTGATCGTGAGCAGTGCCTCGCGATTGCGTCCTACCCAGTGCCGCTCTCGATCTACGAGGCCGCCCGCGGAGATTCTGTGGAAGAAGTCTTCCGGCGAATCAACTCCGGTGGCCGTCAGCTCTCCCGGCAGGAACTTCGGGCGGCGGGCGCCACAGACGCCTTCGCCGACTGCGTCCGCCAGATTTCGGCCCGGGTCCGGGGCGACACCTCGAACTCGGACCTGCTGCTGCTCGGCGAAATGCGCAAGATCAGCATAACCAACCGCGAACTCGACTATGGTATCAGCGCTGACGGCGTGTTCTGGGTGGCGCATGGAATCCTGACGAAGGACCAACTTCGGCAGAGCCGCGACGAGGAGATGGTGGCTGACTTGGTCGCATATATGGTCTCGGACGAACCCGTGCCATCCCGGACGGAACTGTTCGATGACTACTATGGCGCGACTTTCCCGGAGACCGCGACGAGCAAGGCCCGGTTCGATGCCGTGGATACCGCGATCAGGAAGCGAAGCCCGGAACTCGTCGATCTTGACTATCAGCGTGTACAGGACGCTCTCATCCTCGTGCTCGGCCAAGCCAAGACCACGTTCACAGGGCTAATCTTCCCGAATGGGAACGGTGGCAACCCAGTGCCACGCTATTTCCAGGCAGTGTTCCTCGCCTTTCACGATCTAATCGTGAGGCGCAGCATGGTCGTGTCTAACAGCGCGGGTCTTATCAAGTGCCTTACCGACAGCGGCCCGAACATGGACATCCAAGAGGGTGGCAGATGGGGCGCGGAAAACCGCGGTATGACCGTCAACTCTGTAGTCGGCTGGATACAAGGCTATTTCGAGGACGACAAGAATCCCGACCCAGCGAAGGTTCACTGGGTCACCAAGTTCCAGAACCTCCTGACGAACTCGAAAACCGAGCAGGCTGCGTACGACTTCAAGCAAGGCTTCTACACGCTCAATGCGAAACCAGACTTCGACGAAAGCTCGTTCGACAAGATCATCGAAACCTGCGCCGCCATCGCAAACATCGGCAAGGGGCACAAGGGCTACGTCCTTGTAGGCGTTGCCGAGAATGCCGCGACAGCCGCTAGAGTGCAGGATTTGTTCGGAGTTCAGGCTCTGTCCCATGGTGGCTTCTATGTGACCGGCGTGGAGCACGAGGCTTTGTATTCCGGGAAGAACTTGGACCAGATGTTTCAAGATATCACTGACCGTATTAGTCGGTCGGCTCTGTCGGAACCTCTGCGCTCTTACGTCAACTCCCGTGTAAAGTGCGTTCAGTATTTCGACAAGACGATTTTCGTTTTCGAGGTACTCGGCCAAGAAGGCCCGTCCCACATCGGAGGGAAATGGCCGGAACGCCAAGGTGCACAGGTGAAGGACGTAACCCCCGACCGGATGGGGGCTCTCTTCGATCGCTTCAAGTAAGTCGCCTGAAAGCGGCCTGGATCGCTCGGGCCGTTTCCAATTCAGGCCTTCTACATCGGCTACCTCGCTGTCGCATCGACGGCGGCTTGGGCGCAATGGATGGATGGCCCAAGAGCCGTGCCGGATCCGCTACGCATCGCTGCCGTTCGCTCTTGGCGTAGCGAACGGCATTTCCCGCCGTGCACGTCATGGTATGCAGCGCTTATCCATAACGCGTCGAGCTCCCGGCGAACGGCAGCTAAGTCCGCATTGCGTTTGCCGTCGTTTCGATCCCAAACTTGCTGTTGCCCCGCCAGGCGCTTGCGACGAGTGTATTGGGGTGGTGTCCGTGTTGGTTTGCCGTTCCTGTGGACTCAGCATGGCAAGAGATTGGCTTGAGTAGGACGTGATAATTGATACATCCCGTGTTTGTCTCCGTGACGCACGCAAAACTCGCTCCTCCGGCGAGTGTGCCAACGAGATCAACCCTCCGCAATGTAAATTAGACTAGAATATTGCAGCATCGTAAAGCGATGACTTTCTTAGCGGAGCAGTTACTCCAAGCTTTGCGTTCGTTTCCAATATCAGGCGCACGAACCAAGGCATCGCATCGGGACTAAGGTAAATTTCGTCGATAACTTCATTAATTTTAAATGGAATGGTGATCCCAAATTCCGTCATTTCGCGCACTACTTCGTATTCTTCGCTACCCTCGAATGGTTCCACAGGTTTATTGATGACCGCGCGAACTTCGTTTTCGTGCTCAAATGATCTTCGCTTGTTCATTGAGGGGTTCATAGCGTTATCCAAACTGAAGTAGTCATTTTCAAAATCTATATACTTTACCATTCCAAGGTACGAATTTGATGGAAGGTGATCTCTTAGTTTCTCGTATGACGTCCGGAACGCTATTGCAGACCCGTCCTTCCCATAAAGGTCCCACATTGCCGCCGACTCCGCTGAATTCATATGCCAGCAACTTATGAACATCTCGCGTCTGACGCTCTCCAAGAAGGACATCATCTGTTTTTCTAACGTGGGCCGATTGGGACGGGTCTCACCTTGATCGACGGAAGTCAAATATTCTAGCTCCAACGCTCTCGATTGCATCGCCAAAGCCTTGCGGGACTGCAGCGGAATTGCTCCCTCGAACGTGTCTCTAAATTTGTCTTGGCGACTGAGGAACAAACGCCCGCGTGTGGCAATATCGAGGTAGCGTGGCAGATCCATGTATCTCCATACGCTGGTCGGTTCCGTTGGCTGAGGAAAGCTAGGGTGTTCAGTTTGGGCAGGCAAGGTGAGCACTCCGGTCTCGTTCGTCAGCACGATTAGCCTTGATCAAACATCTGGTAAAGGCAGCGGAGAACATGAGGCGCTCAAGGGCTCGGGGGCAACACTCCCCCCTACTGGGCAAGCGTATAAGGGGTTGATCGAGGGGCTGCTTCGCACTTCACATTCAGACGGTGGACGCAAACGGTGCCCGCAGCGAACGGCAGCAAGGTCCGCATCGCGGTCGTTAGCGATGCATCGACAGAAGAAGGGCGTGCCCTGACCATTTCGACAGGTTGGCGGAATTCCGCCTAAGGCGCATGCTAGTCTCTGAGGAAGATCCAAGAGGGAAAACTGCATCGGAAGGGTCGGACCTGGAGGGGCCGGCCCTTTTCGTCAGGGTCCCAAGATGACGCAACCGGCTATGAACACTCTGCAAATCACTGATATTGTGGATCTGGGGGTCTCCCGTTCGAACCGGGAAGGCGGTACCATTAAATCAATGACTTGGATGACCGCGCCTCAACCAGCCCCGTGCTGATTGCTTGGCCGCCGATCCGCAGATGTGATCCGACTTTCTGCCAGATACTGCAAACAAAAGTGCACGGCATCTCTGGACTGAGCGGGCAGGGGCGGTGCCCTGGATGGGTCTGTCCCACTACTGCCTGTCGCTTCCGGTTTACGCGTGGCCAAGCAGCCGCAATCCTTCGCCATCAAGGAAGGGGTAATTCTGGTCCAGATACTCTCGCATCTTTTGGACTGTCATCCTGGACCGCGGCGGCGGTCGCTCCACTGTGCTGTCATTCGTGTCGTGTTTCAGGATCAGCGAGTGGCAGGAAGGGACGCTGACGGCTGGAAAGCGCTTTCGCAGACCGAAATGTCCGAAGGCGAAGATCGTCCGGCGATGGTGCAGCACGGCGGTGCCCGCGCTCATGAAGGGAAGATCCTTGGCGAACCCGGTTCCGTCTGCCGTATTTACAAAAGCAACCCGGTGGAAGCTGGCGGAAAACTGCATTCTTGAACGGGCCAAGGGCGTGCAATAGGTCCGCATCTTTCCGACATAGTTCGCGGATAGAGCATCGTCGTCGTCCAGCCGGAATTGCAAAGTCTGGCGATAGGACAGGCCCAGATCCGACATCACCTGCATCTGCGCGGCCCCGGCGCCGATCACCGGAAAGAACCGCAGTGAGACCTGCGGCACACCGGCGCAAATCCTGCTGAGGCGGTCACGGTAGATTTCCGGCATCAGCTCTGACGCAAGCACCAGGAAATGAAAGTCCTGATCGCTCTGCGCCTTCATTGAAGCAAGGGTGATATGTTCGAATGTCGCCAGCCGCTGCTCGACCCGCGCCGGCGCGAAAAGCGATGCGACCTGCTTTGCGGCAATGGCTTCATGCTGGTCTTTCGAAGCGCCGCGATAGGCCCGCCAATCCCCCGGCCCGACAAGCGAAAATCGACATATTCCTGCGATATGCATAACAACCCACTGACAACGCGTTCCTGTCGCACGATGGCAACCTGAGGTCCGCGGCATCCTGAATTGCGCTCAGCAAAATCACCGGCGCTGCCCATTCCTCGGCTTAAGACGTCGCACGCGGAATCGGGCAGGTCATCTTCCTTTGAAGATCATGGTTAACGGACGAACTGCCACGGCTCAGCGCGATGCGGAACCCATTGGCAAGGCGAGGACGCCGTCAACCCTCCCATGCCGTTCGCAGCCAGTCGATCCGGCCGATGCGGCGATACCATTTATGCCCGCCGCCGGAAAAGACCTCGGACATCTTGGGGTTGCCCGCGAAAAGGACGATCCCGGCATCCTCGGGCAGGGACGGATCCTTGAAAAAGCTGCGGAAGTTGCGCGGCACGCAGTCATTCTTGAAACTGACACACCAGCCCTTGGGCCAGTAGTTCAGGTTTCCGTGCTGCGCCAGTTGGGCCGACTGGAACTGTTGACTGATCTCGTAACGTGATGTCGCGGCGACGGGATCCGACAGGTAGGCATCCAGGATATAGTCGTGCGCGCCGATCTCATATCGAAAGACTGACGAATTGCCGACGCTGTGCAGGAAGCGGTCACGGGCGGGATTGATCTTGCGCAACGGCTTGGGGCGGAAAAGATCATCGTCGCGGATGATGAGGAACCTTCCCGGCTGATCGAAAAACCTTGCAAGATCGCCGACGATCACAAGGTCAAGGTCCAGAAACAGCGCCGTGCCCCGCAGGCCAAACAGATCCTTGCGAAACAGCGCCAGCTTCTGCCAGCGGCTGTCCTTGTGTCCCTTGGCCAAACCAAGCGGGGGCAGCGGAAAAGCCTCGACCCCTGGAGCAAGGCCCTTGGCATCATCGGTGAAGCAGATGAAGCGATAGGGCCTGTTCAGGTGGTTGCTGACGCCCGCCGCCAGCCGATTGACATCATCGGCGCTGTAAAGCGTGCCCCATTTCATGCAGAGGACAAGCAGGGTTTCCGACATGACGTTACCTCGATTGCTTAAGGGTGATTTCACGGGTCTCTGCGCATCGGCGCGGGGCAGGGGGTCAGGATTCATATCCGAACCTGCCTTCCATCGCTTCCCAGCTTTCGTTCATGGGCCAGGCGTTGGTGTGGGGGATCGAGATATGACCATAGCGGATGGAAATCTGCGCCTCTGCCAGCCCCTCTCCCTTGCCGAGCTGGGCCAGATACAGTGCCGCCGCAAGGCCTGTCCGATCGGCGCCCGATTTGCAGTGGATCAGCACCGGCTTTGGCGCGTCTCGCAAAAGTGCGATCAGAGTTTCGGCATCCTCATCAGACAGCCGGCGGCCAGCGGACATGCCAAAATCGAAATGCGCGATGCCAAGCTTTTGCGAGGCCGCGATCTCGGCGTCATACCAGGGCGTTCCCTGATGTGCGCCGCGCAGGTTGATGACGCTGCGAATACCCGCCTGGCCCGCCCAGCGTTCAAGATTTTGGGCCGAAGGCTGGGCCGAACGATAGGCCTGTCCCGGGAGGATGGCGTGGAAATTGCCATTCACCTGAAGGCTGACGAGATAGCCGAGCGTCAAGATGACGGCCAGCACGGCGATGGAAAGCAGATGGCGAAAACGCAGCATGAGATGGAACCCGTTCTTTTTCGGGTCTGCTGAACTGCGAAACTGAAAGCTGGCTGAACGCAACGGTCCCAAAGCGCCCTTGCGTGCCGGGACCGAGCGTAACGGTCAGTGTTGTTCCACCGTGGCGCTTTCGGACAGGATTTGCGGAGAGCTTTCCTCTGGCAGGATGGGTGTCCGCGAAGGCGCGGGTGCAGCCCGTCCCGTCGCAATGGCAATGAGTGTCCGACAATCGTCGATCAGCGCGCCGGGTGTCAGCCGCATCCGGGCCTGTGCCAGATCGAACACCCGATAGGCCGCCAGCACCACCAGGGCCGAGATCGCCACGGATGACAGTGCGTCCGACATGAAATGCCGACCCAGTCCCACCCGCAGAAGGACGCTGAGGCAGATCAGAAGCACACCCGACACAGCCGCGACAGGCTTGCCCCGCCGTCCCAAATGCGGCCATGCCAGCACCAGCATCGCAAAGACGAATGTCGAAACCATCGCCACCTCGCCCGAGGAAAACGAGCAGTTCAGCGCGCATTGATCGCTGATCTGCAACATCGGCGTGAACAGTTTTTCACCGCCGAATTCCGTGATCTGAACAGGGCGCGCGCGCCCCACCCAGGACTTCAGAAGCCCGTTGACGATCAGGCCCGGCCCCATCAGGAACACGCCCGCCAGAAAGCGCCAGTTGTCTGCCCCGGATCTTGCCGTCAGGCGAAGGCCTCGGCCAATCAAAACGAGCACGCAGATGGCGATGAAGAAAGCGTTCAGCCCGATCCTCAGGACATCGTTCACCGCAATCGCAAGGGAACTTCCCGCCAGCGCGAACCGTCCCTGCCCATTGGTGAACAGGCCAGAGATCGCAAGATCAAGACCGGGAAACGCCGCGAAGATGCAGGCCACGGCCAGGGCAGAGGTCAGTGCGATGACATGCAGTCGGGAAAACAGCGGATCATTCATGCGAGGCATCCATCAGGCAGGCGGCAGACGCCATGGCCAGCGTGAGCTTTCGGCCTTCGGCAAAGCCGGGTCCGGCGGTCCAGCTTTCACTGGTCGTGGCACAGGCGGGTGGCTCTCCTCGCAGCAGAACCGCGACAAGGCCGAGCTCCTTGGGGTTGAAGGGAAAGGCCAGGTCCCAATGGTGACGCGGGCCACCTGTATGGGGTGCAGCCTCGATCCGCAGGCGCGTTCCCCTGGCCTGCCAGCTCAGATCCGCCAGAAGGCCGCGGTCATGCGCCGTAATCACTGCCGTGTCATGCTGATGGGCATAGTCGATCGCACGCGCGCTGATTTCGGCATGGCCCATGTAGCGAGACAGCAGCAGGCTGCCACCGGGACCGCGCCAGCCCGTGCCGAAGATGGCCAGAAGCGGCAGCAGCAGGGCGACCAAAAGGCCGAAACCGATCGAAATGGCCGCAAGCCGGGGGCGGTCCGCCAGCCACACCGCCGCCACGATACTCCCCGCGACGGTAAAGCTGACTGCCCAATTGGCCAGCGCGTGTGAACCCAGCGCCTGAAGCGTCACGATGCCCAGGATCACCACCGCCACCGCCAGCGGTCCGTGCATCGCTTGCGGCGGGTTGCGCAGGGACAGAAGGAGGGCCGCGAAAGCCACCGGACCCATGACCGCAAATTGTTCGGCCCAGAAGCGCAGCGTGCCGGAAATGTGCAGGCCGAACCCCTGCGACGATCCGGACTCAGCCAGATGATGAAAGGTGACAAAGCCGTGGGATGCGATCCACCACAGGTTCGGCGCAACCACGGCCAGTGTCACCGCCGCCGCGAGGATCAGGTCACGCCGGGCGATGCGCCAGTCGGCCGAGATCCAGCCGGCAAGCCCCATGCCCAGAACAGCAAAGGCCATCGCCTGTTTCGCCAGCAGCCCAAGGCCGACCGCAAGGCCAAGCAGGATCGCCCCCGACACGCCGGGCGCACGTGCAAGACGATGCTGCACCAGCAGCGCCAGTGCGAGGGCCAGCATCTGCGGTGTATCGGTCGAAATCAGCATCGAGCCCAGCGTTACCGCCGGCATGGTTGCATAACCCAGCCCCGCCAGTGCCGCCGCTCGTGGACTGGCAACGCGCGCAGTCAGGGCCAGTACAGTGCAGGCCGCCAGACCGTGGATCAGAGGCGCCGCAAGCCGCACTGCAAAGGTGCTGTTCCCGAAGAGCCCGGTCATGGCCCCGATCAGCCAGCCGATCAGCGGAGGCTTGGAATAGGCCCCGAACGAAAAGGATTGCCCCCACAGCCAGTATTGCGCCTCGTCGACCCAAAGCTCGGTCCGGTTGAAATACAGCGCGACGATCCGCCAAAACGTGATCAGTGCGATCCCTGCCAGTGCCATGCCGGTCCGGTCACGATCCGTGGCAAGGAAGCGGCCCAGGCCACGAAGGGTTGGGCGCGATCCCGCGACGGCAACCGACCCGCTTTCGTGATCGAGCCTTCGCATTCAGGCGCACCCCCTTGCGATTGCTCTGGCGGGATGGTGCTTCATGATGCAGCGCGCTCGGTCGCATCGAGAAGGTCAAGGGGCTGGGCCGTGTGCCGCGCCATCATGCTTTCCGGCGCGGATGCAAGCAGCGGCGCCCCATCAAGCCGCTCGGGTGCCGAAGGCACGCCGGTCCGGCGTATCAGCCATGCGGCACCGACAAGGTCCACGATTCCGACCATGCCGCGCCGCCAGTTCGAATATTTCGAGACACCGGCCACACGCGGTCGGTGTGTCACCGGCGCGACCAGCACAAGCCAGCCCTCGCGCTGCATCATCGCCGGGGTGAAGCGGTGGATATGGTCGAAGAACGGCAGCGCCAGCCAGGCATCGCGGCGGAAAAGTTTCAGCCCGCACCCAGAATCCGACACGTTGTCGCCAAGGCACAGATTGCGGATACGGTTCGCGACCTGCGAGGCCAGCTTGCGATTGCCCGCATCCTGCCGGTCGCGGCGCTGGCCCTGGACCAGCCCGACCGCGTCGTCATTGCCCTCGGCCAGCCGACGGATCAACTGAAGGATCTGGTCGGGCGGATTCTGCCCGTCCCCATCCATCGTGGCGATCCAAGTGCCGGTCGCTGCACGCACGCCAGACCTCACCGCAGAGGATTGCCCCCAGCAGCGGCGGTGACGGATCAGGTGAAACCTGGGCTCTGCACCGAACTCGCGCAGCAGGTTTTGCGCGGTGGCGTCGGTCGATCCGTCATCGACCACCAGGACTTCCCCGCAAAGCGGCCCCAGGGTGGCGAAGGTTTCGGCAACCAGCGCGTTGATTGCCCCACCCTCATTGTGGCAGGGGATCACGATCGAGATGCGGTCGATGTTTACCGGCATTTTGCGCCGCCTTTCGAATTGATCTGGTCAGAGGACCGGGGCAGCCATGTGCCCCAGGTCTCGCCCCGGAAATCGACGGTGTCCGAGGGCAGGCCCGGCCCGTTGTCCACCGGGCCGATCAGGATCCTGCCCGGACAGGCTTGCAGCCAGGCCGTACCGTCGGCGGCGGAGTCGAGCAGGGTGAGGGGTTCACGCAGCCGGCCGACAAAACCGAACTGCCCGTGATACCGTCCATCGACCAGGCCGATGCCATCCTGGTCATGCGGAGCGATGCGGCGGGCCATCGGCGTCGCGTCATAGGCTTCGCCCATCCGGCCCAGGAAAAGGCAGGACAGCGACACGACAACCAGCGGGGCGGCGACACAGACGGGAAGCCCGCCGCGCGCCAGCATCAAGGCCACGACAATCATGGTGCCGGTGACCAGCAGCGCCATCGGCAACGGGTCGGCGGCAATGGCCAATGTGTGCGGTCCGACGCCGGCAACCACGGCAAGCAGCAGCACCGCCGCCGCCGCGGGAACCATGGCCGCCAGCGGAGCCCCGCGCCGGGCACTGGCCAAGGCGGGCGCGAAAGCCAGGGCAAAGGCTGGCAAGACCGGCAGCAGGTAATGCGCCTGCTTGCCGCTGATCAGGCTGAAGATGATCAGCGTCGCGCCGATCCAGACGGGCAGGGGTTGGGGAAAGCGTGCCTCGCGCCAGACTGTCGGGGACCAGGCCCAGGGCCACAGAAGCAATGGAAGGGTCGCCAACAGATACCAGACCGGGCGCTGATGGGCGAAGGACTGAACGACACGCCCCGCCGACTGCGTCCAAAGGATCGCCTCGCGGTATTCGCCGCCGCTGCGGGCAAGGGTGGGAACAAGCCACAGGCTGACGATCCCAACCCCGGTCAGCAGGGCAATCGCCACGCCCTTTGTCAGATTGCGCGCAGGTATCCGCTTCCACATCAAGGTCGTCAGCGTGACGGGCATCAGGTGCAAAAGGATGACCGGCCCCTTCGCCAGACCGCCAAAGGCCAGCGCCACGCCAAGAAGCAGCCAAGGCCGCGCCTGATCGCCCCGACCGTCGGGGATAGACGACAGGGCCAGCACGCCAAGAACCGTGGCAAGCGCCAGCATGGAATCGAACATGGTCAGTCCGGCATAAAGGCTGAACCCCAGCGAGCTTGACAGGATCAGCGCGGCGCGGCCGCCCAGTTCAGGTTGGGCCGGGTAAAGCCGCGCGCCCAGCTGCGCCGTGGCCAGAATGGTCAGCAGCCCGAATGCCGGCGCGACCAGCCGCGCCGCGATCTCGGACGGACCGGTGACCAGCCAGACCAGATTGATCAGCCAGAACAGCAGTGGAGGCTTGTCGCTGTAGGCGTGGCCGTTCAGGTGTGGAACCAGCCAGTCATGGCCGGTCCGCATCTCCCACGCGACGGTCAGGTATCGGGTCTCGTCAATGGGAAGCGCCGGACGCAGCAGGATGCCCAGCACCGCCATCGCGGCGAACATCGCAAGTGCCAGCTGAAGCTGTGAGTCGCGGAAAATGTCGCCAAGCGCGGCAAGCCGCGAGGGCTGGGTGGACCGGGTGCCCGTCATGGTCATGCAGGGACGTCCTGACGCGCGCTGCGGATCATCCACAGATTGCGCGCATAGACCACAAGCCCCGCGGCCTGGCCCAGCGTGAAGACAAGATCATGCCGTGCCAGCGCATAGGTGAACAACATGACGCCGCCCGCCAGGCTGAACCACCAGAATGCGATCGGGATCGTGCTGCGCCCATAGCGCTCGCTGACGATCCACTGCACCAGGAATCGTGCGGTGAACATGGCTTGTCCGACAAGCCCGAACACCAGCAGGAACGGCATCGTTTCCATCTGCGCCTCCAACTCCCGACCTTCGGATTCGGCGGGTTTGGATGACTCAGAGCGCCCCGAATCTGAAACGAAGCTGAACGAGAGGATTGCTTTGGCGCGTTTTACGGGGTTGTGCCGTAAAGTGGCGGCTATCCCAACGCGGGCATCAGGTCATCTTTGGCTGGGGACGCCGCATCATAAGCATCGGGCCATATTCCAGGACGAACAGGCCAAAGGCCAATATCCACAGGCCACCTGCGGCCTCCATCAGCCAAAGCCCTCCGGACAGGTCGGCCAGCGGCCGCGCCAGCGCCGCCGCAAAAAGGCAGAGATAGGCGATCAGGGTCAGGGGCGAAGCCGTCAACGTCCGGCCGGTATGTCCGCGCGTCGCCCGCGTCATTACCGCCAGCATCGTCGCCCCGATCACGCCCACCGTCAGCACATGCAGGGCCGAGACAGGCTGTACCAGTCCCGCGCCAGACGCCGCGATGGTCAGGAAGCCCAGCGGCACGAAGGCATAGGATAGGTGCAGGACCAGCAATATCCCCTCGGCCCGCGTGGCAAGGCCACGCCAGCGCGCAAGGCGCGCGACGTTCAGGCCACCCGCCACCAACGCCATCAGGGCTGTCAACAAGGCTTCCGGTGCGATGGTCCAGATGATCAGCGCCAGCGTGGAAAAGCCAATGACGCCGACATCAAAGCGGTTGAAGGGCACTGGCAACGTCTGCGCATTCTGCCGGCTCAGCCAGTTCCGGGTGAAGCTGGGAATGATCCGACCCCCGATGATCATGACCAGCGCGACATAGCCCGCAATCGCCGCGCGCAGCCAGATAGCCGGATCGCCGCCCAGCAGCACCGTTGCATGAAAGCCCAGATTGCCGACCATGATCGCAGCGACACCGATCAGCACCTTCAGGTTGTTCCATTTCCGACCCGCGACAATCTCGCGCGCTGCAGTGGCCAGCAGGACCGGCAGGAACAACGCGTCAATCAAAGCGGCCGGCCAGACGCCGATCCATTCGGCCCCCGTCATGGCGATGCGCCCCAGCACCCAAAGCGAGAACAGCCCGATCAGTGCCCGACCCGACACCGGCAAGGTTCCGGTCCAGTTCGGGATCGCAGTCAGCAGAAAGCCCGCCAGCACGGCGGAAGCAAAACCGAAGACCATTTCATGGGCATGCCAAAGCGCGGCCCCGAAATCACCGCCAAGGGGCAGGCCATGGACCAGCGCCGCGATCCACAGGGCCATGGTCAACACGGCCCAGATCGCTCCACCCAGGAAAAAGGGCCGGAAACCATAGGACCAAAGCGCGGGCCCTTCGGGATTCATGCCTCGGGGAATGCGGGGGCGTTTGGCGTCGGGCATGGGACAGGCTCCTTCCACGGATCACTTTCCCGACCCATAGGCCGGAAATTCGTCCTGTTCCTTGCGCTGGCGCAAATCAGGGCACGAAAATGCAGATGGCCGATCCTCGTCCCACGGAGGTTGACAGGGACAGTTTCAATCTCGGCCTGGAAGTCATTGGTCCCGATGATGTCCTGTGCCCGATGACAGATCAAGCGGTCGTGCGCCGCTGCCATTGTTGGAACGATTGGCCGGTCGCCGCGTTGAGACCCCGACAGCAATTGGACCATGAAAGGACAGTCTCATGACCAATCAGGACTCGACCGGTGACCTGAAGGCCGAAGCGCGTCGTGCCGCGCAAGATGCCGCTCGCGAAGCGCGCCGCGCCGGAGAAGAGGCCGCCGAGGCTTTGGACACCGCCAAGCAGCGCGGCGCCGAACTTTACGAGAATGTGCGCGATAAAGGTGCCGAGTTCGTCGATACCGCCCGCAAGCGTGGTGCCGAATATGTCGACCAGGCCCGCAACCGCGGCCAGGAATATGCCGGGCAGGCCCGTGACGAGGCCCGTCGGCTTTATCGCGAAGGCGAGCGTCGCGCCGGAGAGGTCGCGGGCTATGCCGAGGACTATTATGACGATCTGTCAGGGATGGTCCGGCGGAACCCCGGCCAGGCCCTTGGCATCGCGGCGGGGGTCGGCTTCCTGCTTGGCCTGATCATCGCGCGCCGCTGATCCCGGATGTTCGCCTATACCAGGAATATGCAACTGGCCCTGTCGGACAAGGTTCGTCGGACGGGGCTAGTGGCGGGGGCAGGGGTTCTTCTGATCCTTGGCGGGGGATTCCTGCTTGCCGCCTTGTGGACCTATCTGGCCCACCACCTGGGCTGGGGATCCATGGCCGCATCCATCGCGATCGGCGGCGTCCTGTTCGCGGTGGGTATTCTGGTCCTGCTGATCGCGCGGGTCGAACGCCATCCGGTGCCAACCACCGACGAGTTGAAAAGCGAGGTCGAGCAGCAGCTTAACCTGCTGGCCAATACCGCGCTTGAAAGGGCTTCGACCGCTGCGGATGAAGCGCTGGACCGCGCTTCCGCCAAGGCGACGGCGGTGTTGGATCTTGCCGAACAAAAGGTTCACTCGGTCACTGACGACCTGGGATACCGGGCGAACCGCGCCGCCGATCAGGCCGAAGCAAGGCTTTACGGCGCGGCCCGCCGCGCGGGCGAAACCACGGCCCGCAGGATGGGTTTCGGTGCGATGAACGGGTCGTCGGATCGTCCCGGATCAAGGGCCGGAACCATTGCCCCGCTGTTGGGAGCGCTGGCGGTGGGCGTGACGTTAGCCGGCAGGTTTCAGGATTGGCGACATCGCGACGAGGATCCTGATTAAGCCCATTCCGACCTACCTGCCGATCACCAAGAAAGCAAAAGCCCCGCAAACCGCGGGGCTTTTTTCGATCGCCTGGATGCGAAGGATCAGGCGTTCGCTTCGCGGATCTTGTTGGCGGCATCCTTGTCATAGGAAACGCCCGCCTTGTCGAACAGCTGGTCCAGCTCTCCTGAAAGGGTCATCTCGGTCACGATGTCGCAACCGCCGACGAATTCGCCCTTGACGTAAAGCTGCGGAATGGTCGGCCAGTCGGAAAAGTCCTTGATCCCCTGCCGGATATCCGCGTCCTTCAGCACGTCGACATCGCGATAGTCGACATTCATATAGTTCAGGACGCCTGCAACGCGGCTGGAAAACCCGCATTGCGGCATTTCCTTGGAGCCTTTCATGAACAGCACGACATCCGTGCCATCAATGGTTTCCTGAATTTTCTGACGTGCATCCGTCATCTGGCACTTCCTTCCGTATCATGGGCGCCGGGCCACGCGGCCAAGGGCGCTGACAAACCTTATTCGGGGGCCTTGGTCGTCAGGGCCAGGGCGTGAAGCTCTCCTTGCGGGCCGTCCATCCGGCCCTGAAGCGCGGCGTAGACGGCGCGCTGCTGCTGGACCCGGTTCAGCCCACGGAAGCTTTCGTCGATCACCTCGGCCGAATAATGGTTTCCGTCGCCGGCCAGATCCGTGATCGTGATCCTGGCCTGGGGGAAGGCTGCACGGATCAGCGCTTCGATGTCCTGGGCTTCCATTGCCATAGCAGGTCCTTTCGGTAGTTGATGAAGATGTAGGTGAAGCGTCGGCGCGCCGCAAGATCGGCCAGAGCACGGCAATGCGGATCGTGGGATCAGCGGGCAGGGGGCCGGGCAAGCACTTGCAGCAGCCTGCTCCAGCCATCGACCATGGTGGAAATATCATAGTCTTGCGCGCGTTCCCCAGAAATGCGGACCAGTTCCTTGCGTCTTTCGGGATCAGCCAGAAGCGCGCCGATCCCGGCCGCCAGTTCCGCTGCGTTCTCGGGTGGCACCAGCATGCCGAAGCGGCCGCCGTCCAGCACTTCGCGCGGACCCGAGGGACAATCGGCCGAGACGACCGGCAGGCCGCAAGCCAGCGCCTCGGCCAGGACAAGGCCAAAGCCTTCGTAGCGCGAGGACAGCGCGAAGACCGTGGCATGGCGCATGTAGCGATAGGGATTGCTTTGGAAGCCCAGGAAATGAACGCTGTCGGCAACGCCAAGCTCGCGCGCCTGATCCTCCAGCGCGCCGCGCAAGGGACCTTCGCCCAGGATCACCAGCCGGTGCCAATGGCCGCCCTCGCGAAGCTGCGCATGGGCCGCGATCAGCAGATCATGGGCCTTGGGGTGATCCAGCCGACCGACGGTGACAACGACCGGATCGGTGAACAGTGCCTGATCTTCGGGTGGCAGGGGTTCTTCGGCCAGCCGCCGAACCTGCGCGACGGGAATGCCATTGGAAATAGTTCGAAGGGGAATTTGGGGAAACATGCCCGCAAAGGAACGCGCCGCCCCATCCGAGCAGGCGACGACGGCACTGGCATGGCGATATAGCCTAAGCGCCAGCCGCTGCCGCCAACTGACACGTTGCGAGAACCGGGCCCAGTCCGTGTGCAGCCACAGCGCCACCGGTTTGCCCAGCAATCGCCCGGCGACCAGCGCCAGCGCCGAAGCACGACCTTCGTTCGCACCGACCACGACGTCCGCATCACGGGCCTGATCAAGGCTGCCAAGGAAATTTCGCGGCAGTTGGTTGCGGCGATAGGGCTTGTCGTTCTGAAATGTCACCTGCATTTCGGGCGAAATCATGCCCAGCAGGGTGCCCTGGCGTTCATGGACATAAAGCCGCGCATCGAAATGCTGCGGGTCCAAGCCGCGCGCCAGTTGCAGGGCAACACGCTCGGCACCTCCGCCATGAAGGTTTGGGACGCAAATGACGACCTTGACCTTGTCCATGACCGATGAAACCTGGCGACTGAAAGGTGACGATACGCGCCGACGCTAATGCCAGTTGGTGAAATGCGAAAGTTCGACTTTCGGGCAGGGGCCGGAATAATTCCGCCCGACCTGCCAGATGCCTGCGGGCGATCAGCCCGCGAGGTATTTTTCTGCCGCTTGACGGCCGGAAACAGTCGCAATCTGCGAAATGTCGAAGCGGCTCAGGCCCATGTCGGCCAATTCGCGGTCGGTCGACATGTTCAGCTGGTCAAACACTTGGCGCTGTTCGCGGCGCGCAACGAAGAACGCCTTGACGCGACGGGTAAGGGAGTGGCCGGATTTCGAAGAAACGTGGTTGCGGCCAAGACCGGAAAGAGCTGCGCTATGCATCGTGTTCATCCTTATGTTTGCGCTACCAACATAGATGCCGCATTGCAGCATGTGGAGGCAGATAAAGGTCATTGCAGCTATGCGCCAGGCTGATGGCTTCGGGAATTCCGCCTTAATTGCAATATATTCCGCGTTGATCCCACAGGATGCGCTTGCAGCGAAAATTTACTTGGCGAGCACGACGGCGCTCATTTTGCGACTTGATAAGGTGTCGAGGTTACTCAGGTGTCGGAAACGGGATGGAAGCAGGATTGATTTTTCCCAATCATCGAGCTGCGCGAGGGGGTAACGTGAATGCTGAATAATTGGTATTATGTTATATTAATAGTGCTGCAACGATCTGAAACCGCGTAAAAATCGCCCTCCGCTTTCATACTTTGGCCGAAAATGTGTATCGAACCTGTCGGCATCGGCGGGTTTTGCGTGTTACGGAAGAATTCGGGAAGCCAACAAAGGTTGTCACATGGCGGTCAGCACACCTGTCTGCGATTTTGGCCTTCGGGCGCCGGACTTCGCTTTGTCGGACCCGGATGGAAAGGTATTCAGCCTGCAGGATGTCGCTGGACCGCGCGGGACGCTCGTGATGTTCATCTGCAACCACTGTCCCTATGTGCAAGCAATCATCGACCGCATCCAGCGCGACGCAGCCGGCTTGCGGGAACTGGGCATCGGGGTCGTCGCGATTTCCGCCAATGACGTCGAGACTTATCCACAGGACGGTCCCGAGCAGATGAAAGAACTGGCGCGAAAGCACGGCTTCACCTTTCCCTATCTCTACGACGAAAGCCAACAGGTTGCCCGCGCCTATGACGCGCAATGCACGCCGGACTTCTTTGGCTACAACGCCGCGCTGGAACTGCAGTATCGCGGGCGGCTGGACAGTTCGGGCCGGAATGCTGGTGATCCGCTGGCCCGGCGCGAGCTTTACGAGGCGATGGCCCAGATCGCTGAAACCGGGCACGGCCCGCAAGAGCAGATCGCCTCGATGGGCTGCTCGATCAAATGGAGAAGCTGATGAATACCTGCCTTGCGCCCTGTCCGGTCGTCTTCGATCTTGACGGCACCCTGATCGACAGCGCCCCCGATATCCACGCCGCCGTGAACGCCGTGTTGCGTGCCCAGCACACGGCGCCGTTGACCTTGGATCAGGTGCGCAGCTTCATCGGCGGCGGCGTCGACCTGCTGTGGCGACGCGTTATCGCCGCTACGGATCTGCCGGTCGAGGCCCATCGCGATCTGGTCGCGTCGTTCATGGTCCGCTATCACGAGGCGACGGCGCTGACCCGGCTTTATCCGAATGTCGCGGAAAGCCTGGGGGTTTTGGCCGATCGGGGTTACCCGCTGGGTCTTTGCACGAACAAGCCGACCGGTCCTACCATGGCAATTCTGGACCATTTCGGACTGACGCGACTATTCGGCGCGATCGTCTGCGGCGATTCCCTGCCTCAGAAGAAGCCCGATCCCGCACCGCTTTGGGCAGCCTTCCGCGGCCTTGGGGCCAGTCCCGACCGCCCCCGCGGCGTCTATGTCGGGGATAGCGAGTTCGACGCCGAATGCGCTGCGAATGCAGGGGTGCCGTTCCTTCTGTTTACGCTGGGATATCGCAAGTCCGGGATCGAGGACATGCAGCACACTGGTCGTTTCGACGATTTCGCGCAACTGCCGTTGCTGGTCGAGGAGAACGTCCCGGTTACCTGATCCCGGATGTGGGAGGCGCTTGACAGACGGGCCAAAGGTGGCGATCCGTCTTCCATCCGATTGCCAAGGCCGAACCTAAGGAGCCCATCATGGACCTGCGCCAACTTACCCCCGAACTTTCGGTCTCGCCTCAGATCCGCCCCGAGGAACTTGCAGCACTGGCGGCCGAGGGTTTTCGCGTCCTGATCAACAACCGGCCCGATGCCGAGGTCGGTCCCGACGAAGACAGCCTGGCGATGAAGGCCGCGGCCGAGGCTGCCGGGATGGAATATCGCGAGATCCCCTTTGTTCCCGGCCAGGTGACCCCCGACATGGTCGATGCCCAGGCCGAGGCACTGGCCCTGCCCGGCCGCAAGATCGCCTATTGCCGCTCGGGCAACCGCTCGACCGTACTTTGGGCACTGACCCGCGCCGGGCATCAACCCACGGCAGAGCTGCTCGAAACTGCGGCACAGGCGGGCTATGACCTGTCGGGCGTGCGCCCCCTGATCGACTCGATCGCCGCGTCGGGGCGCTGATACGCCCCCGGATCCAGATTGAGACTGGTGTTTCGGCCCCCCTTGCGCTAGGGGGGCCGCAACTCATTCAAAGGCCAGCACTCATGGACATCCGCAATATTGCGATCATCGCCCACGTTGACCACGGCAAGACAACCCTTGTCGACCAGCTGCTGAAGCAGTCTGGGTCGTTCCGCGAGAATCAGGCCGTCGCCGAACGCGCGATGGACAGCAACGATATCGAACGCGAGCGCGGCATCACGATCCTTGCCAAGGCGACCTCGGTCGAATGGAAAGGCACCCGCATCAACATCGTCGACACCCCCGGCCACGCCGATTTCGGTGGCGAGGTCGAGCGGATCCTGTCCATGGTCGATGGCGTCTGCCTGCTGGTCGATGCGGCCGAAGGCCCGATGCCCCAGACCAAGTTCGTGACATCGAAGGCGCTGGCCCTGGGTCTGAAGCCGATCGTAGTGCTGAACAAGGTCGACAAGCCCGCCGCCGAGCCTGACCAGGCTCTTGACCAGGTTTTCGATCTGTTCGCGAACCTTGGCGCGACTGACGAACAGCTTGATTTCCCGCATCTTTACGCCTCGGGAATTGGCGGCTGGGCCGATGAGACGCTGGAGGGCGACCGCAAGGACATGTCGGCGCTGTTCGATCTGGTCCTGCGCCATGTCGAGGCGCCGAAACAGGTTGCCCGTCAGGACGAACCCTTCCAGATGCTGGCCACCACGCTGGGTTCGGACCCGTTCATCGGCCGCATCCTGACCGGCCGTGTCGAGGCTGGCCGCGCCAAGGCCGGCGACACCATCAAGGCGCTGTCGCGCGACGGCGAGCGGATCGAACAGTTCCGCATCAGCAAGGTGCTGGCTTTCCGCGGCCTGACGCAGACGCCGATCGACGAGGCCGTCGCGGGTGACATCGTCAGCATCGCCGGCATGTCGAAAGCCACCGTGGCCGACACGCTGGCTGCGCTTGAAGTCGAGGCCGCCCTGCCCGCGCAGCCGATCGACCCGCCGACCATCAGCGTCACCTTCGGCATCAACGACAGCCCTCTGGCTGGCCGTGATGGCAACAAGGTTCAGTCGCGCGTCATCCGCGAGCGCCTGATGAAAGAAGCCGAAACCAATGTCGCGATCAAGGTCGAGGACACTCCCGGCGGCGACGCATTCATCGTTTCGGGCCGCGGCGAACTGCAGATGGGCGTGCTGATCGAAAACATGCGCCGCGAAGGGTTCGAACTGTCGATCTCGCGCCCGCGCGTGATCTATCAGGACATCGATGGCGTTCGCCACGAGCCGATCGAAGAAGCCATCATCGACGTGGATGACGAATATACCGGCGCGGTCATCGACAAGCTGACCGGCACCCGCAAGGGCGACTTGGTCGAGATGAAGCCCGCCGGCCACGGCAAAACCCGGATCGTCGCTCACGTCCCCTCGCGCGGGCTGATCGGCTATCAGGGCGAGTTCATGACCGACACCCGCGGTAACGGCGTTCTGAACCGCATCTTCCATTCCTGGGCCCCCTACAAGGGCCCGATCCAGGGTCGGCGCCAGGGTGTGCTGATCTCGATGGAGGACGGCGTTTCGGTGGCCTATGCGCTGTGGAACCTGGAAGAACGCGGCAAGATGTTCATCGGCGCGCAGGAGCAGCTGTATCAGGGCATGGTCATCGGCGAGCATTCGCGGGACAATGACCTTGAGGTGAACCCGCTCAAGGGCAAGAAGCTGACCAACGTCCGCGCCTCGGGTACGGACGAGGCGGTTCGCCTGACCCCGCCGGTCCGGATGTCGCTGGAAGAGGCCATCGCCTATATCGACGATGACGAGCTGGTCGAAGTGACGCCCAAGAACATCCGCCTGCGCAAGCGCTACCTTGATCCGCACGAACGCAAGCGCCAGTCGCGCGCCGAAGCCTGACGACCAAACGTCCTAGGCATCAGAAAAACACAGTTCCGTCAGAACGGAACTGTGTTAGCATTAATGTTGCGTTTTCAGGGGTATCCGATGCCATCCCGGGGCAACATTTACCAAAAGTTGATATTGGCAGCACAGCACAAACTGGGCGTGCAGGGCACCCTGCCCGACTCGCTTGCAGAACTGGCCGAGATGGCGGAGATCGACGAAGCCGAGGTTCTTAACATCTTCAACTCGATCGACGATCTGCGCGAAGGGCTGATCTATCAAGGTGTGGTGCTGCTGAATGACGAGTTGCGGCACGGTGTCCTTGATTCCGGGATCGAGAAACCGGATGCGCAGCTTCGCTCGCTTGGGCACAGCTATACGGAATGGGCCATCGGAAACCCGGCGCTTTTCGGGCTGATCGTCGAAGGTCTGAACCGCCCGATGGCGCCCGACAGCACACTGCATCGTTATACGACATCTATGCGGGATCTTTTCCACCGCAAGCTTGTCGAAATGCGCGATTTGGGACTTTTGCGCCCGGACAGCGACATCGACGCAATCCTGATTCTGCTGCACTGCCTGATCAAAGGTGCGAACACCGTCTTCGTATCGCGTGCCTCGGACCCCTGGATCAAGGACGATCCCCGGCCGACGCAGCGGATCGCAACGGACATGTTTAACCACTTCCTTGACATGGTCATGGCGGCAAACGCGCCCCCTGCAAACAAGGTCAGAAGTCCTGCTGACCTTGTCCGCAGCTAAGCTATTTTACGCGGATCAGATCTGCCGTTCGGGCAGGTTGACGACCAGGCCGTCCAATTCCTCGGTCACCTTGATCTGGCAGGTCAGGCGCGAGCGGACGGGATCCGGTTCAAAGGCGAAATCCAGCATATCCTCTTCCATCGGGTCCTTGGCCGGAAGGCGGTCGACCCATTCCTGAGCGACATAGACGTGGCAGGTCGAACAGGCACATGCGCCGCCGCAATCCGCATCAATGCCGGGAACGCCATTGTCGCGCGCACCCTCCATCACCGTCATGCCGGGTTTCACGTCGATCTCGTGGGGGGTGCCGTTATGCTCGATATAGGTAATCTTGGCCATGGGTGCCTTCCTTCGCTTGCCCCCTGCAGATAGGCGATTGTGGTCAGGGAGAAAAGCCCTGCCGCCCTAGGCGGGCGCGCGCCTGCGCTCGGCCCGGACGGCATGAAGGTTCGAAAGCAGGATGATGGCCGCACCCATGAAAACCCAAAGATCGATCATCTCTGCATAGAGCAGGTAGCCCACGATCGCCGCCAGAGGTACGCGGAGGAAGTCAACGGGCATGACGATCGAGGCATCCAGTCGCCTCAGCGCCTGCGCCATGCAGAAATGCGCGCTGAGGGCCCCTGCCCCGGCGACCACCATCCAGGGCAGGTCCGTCCAGGCCACCGGCCGCCAGTCTGTCAGCGCCGCGGCCAATCCCAGCGGCAATTGGATCAGGATCATCCAGGCGACGATGACTCCGGGCGAATTCGTTCGCGTCAGTCGTTTGACCAGAACGAGAGACAGTCCGTAGCCCATCGCCGCCAGCAGGACCAAACCCGCGGCAGGATCGACAATGCCGAACCCCGGCCGGACGATCACCAGGACACCGATGAAGCCGCCAATGTTCGCGAGCAGCCTCGCCCGTGTCAGCTTCTCACCCAGCAAAGCCCAGGCGAAGAAGGCGACCCAGATCGGCATGGTGAATTCCAGCGCGAAGACCGAGGCCAAGGGCAGCAGGACGACACCGATCGTCCAGAAATACTGCGCCGTGAAATGGACCACATTGCGCGTCAGATGCAGACGCATCTGGCGCATCTGGCTGAGTTCGGGCCAAAGCCGCGGCAGGAACAGCGCAATGACGAAAAGTCCGACCAGAGCGCGGAAGAACAGGACCTGCCGGATCGACAACGTCGCCGCCAGCTCTCGCGAGCCGACGGACATGCCGATGAACGAACTCATGCTGAGACCCATCCAGCCCAGTCCCAGCCAGAATTCCCGCCGCAGCGCCGAGTCCCGCAGGACGGATTGGTCAGACATCACGCACCCTTGCCCAAAATCGGGCAGATCCTAGACGAAGCGGTCCGGGGTGCAACCCATCAGGAGGGCTTCACGCCTTGCGCAGCGCGATCACCGCATTCAGGCCACCAAAGGCGAAGGCGTTCGACAGGACCGCGCCGACCTTCGCCTCACGCGCTTCGTTCGGCACCACGTCCAGCGCGCATTCCGGGTCCGGCTCTTCATAGCCGATCGTGGGTGCGATGATACCGTCCCGCAGCGCCATGATGCAGGCCAGAAGCTCGACCGCGCCGGTGCCCCCGATCAGATGCCCGTGCATGGATTTGGTCGACGAGATCATCAGCCTGTCGGCATGGTGCCCGAAAGCATGGGCGACGGCGGCGCATTCGGTCTTGTCATTCGCGGCCGTGCCGGTGCCGTGGGCGTTGATATAGCCGAATTCCTCGGGTCGCATATGCGCGTCAAGCATCGCGCCGGTTATGGTACGCTCTGCCCCGATGGCCGAGGGCATGACGATGTCTTGCGCATCCGCCGACATCGAGAAGCCAACGACCTCGGCAAGGATATCGGCACCGCGGGCCACCGCATGTTCCCAATCCTCAAAGACAAAGACACCCGCGCCCTCGCCCTGCACCATCCCGTTGCGGGTCGCCGAGAACGGGCGGCAGGCGTCCTTGGACATGACGCGCAGCCCTTCCCAGGCCTTGACGCCGCCAAAGCACAGCATTGCCTCGGAGCCACCGGTCAGCATGACGGTGGCCGCACCCGAGCGCACCATGTTGAAAGCCATGCCCATAGCGTGGTTCGAACTGGCGCAAGCCGTGGCGACCGTGAAGCTGGGCCCCATCAGCCCGTACTCCATACTGAGATGCGAGGCCGCGGCATTGTTCATCAGCTTCGGAACGACAAAGGGATGAACGCGGTTCTTCCCTTCCTCATAAACCGTGCGGTAATTCTCGTCCCAAGTGTTCATGCCACCCGCGGCAGTGCCAAGCACGACGCCGGCGCGCAGCCCAAGCTCTCCGTCGAAAACCAGGCCGGACTGGCCCACGGCCTCGCGCGCGGCAAGCAGGGTGAATTGCGTGAACTTGTCGTAAAGGACGATCTGCTGCCGGTTGAAGTAAGTCTCCGGCTCCCAGTCGCGGACCTGCCCGCCGATCCTGACGGCAAGGCGATCGACGTCACGGAAATCAAGCGGCCCGATGCCGCAGCGCCCCTCGCGCATCGCCTCGAAGGTCGAGGGTACGTCCCGCCCCAGCGCGTTAACCGTGCCCATGCCGGTGATCGCGACGCGGCGCAACCCGTTGGCGTGGCGCCCCATGATGACGCGACCCAGCATGGCGCGGGCGCGGGTGGTGGCGGACTTCACCTTTCCCTTGACCTTCACCGTCTTGCCATCTGATTTCGCGGGCTTTTCGCCCTTGCTTTTCTTGGCGTTCATGCCTTTTCAGCGATCAGCTTTTCCACCGCCGCGATGATCGAGCCAAGGGTGGAGATGTCGAAGTCGGATTTCTCGGGCTCGTTGGCGTTGAACGGAACCGAGATGTCGAATTCTTCTTCAAGCGCGAAAATCGACTCTACCAGTCCCATGCTGTCGATCCCGATATCCTGCGGCGACATCTCGGGCTTCAGTTCGGCAGGGTCCAGCATGGCCTGATCGGCGATGATCTGGATGATACGGTCACGGACTTCAGTCATCTCGGCCTCCATTCAGCCCTTGTCTTCTGTGCGACTTTCCTGCGCGGTGCCGTCGTCAGATCGCTTTTCCATCAGTTTCTTAACAGTTTCGCGAAGCTCTGCCACCTGCGCGTAAAGCCGCGGCAGCCGACGGATGTTCTTTTGCGCCTCGACCTGGGTTTCCATCTTCACGGCCGGGCTGCCCAGCAGCACGCGTCCCGCCGGGGCATTGGTGAAGATCTTGGTCGAGCCGCCTGCAATGACGTCATCGCCGACGAAGATGTTGTCGGACACGCCGACCTGTCCACCCAGAACGACGCGGTTCCCGATCCGGGCCGAGCCTGCGACCCCGACTTGGCCGCACAGCATGCAATCCTCGCCCACGATGCAGTTGTGGCCCACCTGCACGAGGTTGTCGATCTTGGTGCCGCGTCCGATACGCGTGGCGCGAATCGTGCCGCGGTCGATGGTGGCATTCGCCCCAAGCTCGACATCGTCGCCCAGTTCGACCCAGCCCAAAGAATGGATGCGCGTCCAGTGCTGTTCGCGGATTTCGTGCCGTTCGCCCAGCGTGTGGCGGATCTCTTCGACCCCGGATTTCTCGGGGGTGACGAACGAAAAGCCGTCAGCGCCGACCGAAGAACCGGGGTGCAGGATCACGCGGTCGCCGATGATGACCTCATGCGCGACCCGCGCGCCCGGGTGCAGCGTCGCGTCCCGCCCGATGACCGTGTCCCGGCCGATGCTGACATGGGACGAGATGCGTGCATTGGGCCCGATGCTGACACGGGCGCCGATCACAACATAGGGACCGATCGCCGCGCCCTCGCCGATTTCGGCGCTGGGATCAATGATGGCGCTGGGGTGGATCCCCGGCGCCAGTTCCGGCCCGCGGTCGAAGGTCCGGGTCAAGCCGGCCATGGCAAGGCGCGGACGCCCGACGAGGATCGCGGCCTTCAGCCCAAGCGCCTCGGGATCCATGTCCTCTGCCAGCATGGCCATGCCACCGGGTTTGAGCCGTTCGGCGAATTTCGGGTTGGTCGCCAGCGAGATCTGGCCCTCCTCGGCCTCTCCCGCCTCGGCTGCCCCCCGCACGACAAGGGTGCCGTCTCCCCAAAGCCGGGCGTCCAGCGCCCGGGCCAGTTCGGCGATGGTCAAAGTCATAGCGCTCCCCTTTTCCTGGGGATGATCTAGTTGGAGCGCGCTCCAGAATCCAGACTGCTGTCGAGTCCCACCTTCGCAAGCGCCGCCTGAACCTCGGCATCGCGGCCATAGATGTCGGGATAACGGCGGATATCGCCGTTCTCATCCGGGAACGCGGTGAAATAGACCAGATGAACCGGCAGGTGCCCGTTCAGCGTCAAATAGGATTCGCGGCCCGAGTTCAGCGCCTTCGAGAAGGTCGCCTCGGGGTTCGAGAATTCGCCCTTCAGCAACTCATGCGCCAGTTCGACCGGTCGGGCGACACGAATGCAGCCATGCGAATAGGCGCGGCTCGACTGGTTGAACAGGTGCTTGGTCGGGGTGTCGTGCAGATAGATGTTCCAGGGATTGGGGAACATGAACTTCACGATACCCAAGGCATTGTCATCGCTGGGCTTCTGACGCATCCGATAGGGAAAGTTGGCGGCCGTATAGCGGCTGAAATCGATGCGGTCGCGCGGGATCACGTTCCCTGCACGGTCAACCACGTCCAGATGGCTGACCGCATTCCTGTTCGCCTTGAGCCGCGGCAGGTACTCCTTGATCGTGATCGAACGCGGCACGTTCCAGCGCGGGTTCACCACGACATACTTCATGTCCTCTGTGAATTCCGGGGTCTCCAGCGTATCATCCGCTTTACCGATCACGACCCGCGTCGAAAAGACTGGCTCGCCATTTTCGACGATCGCCGCGTTGAATGTGGGCAGGTTCACCCAGACATGGCGGATGGACAAATCCTGATCCTGCATCCAGCGCATCCGTTCCAGCGCGACCAGAATGGCCGTCGCCTCGGGACCGACGCCGCGGTTGAGGCGGGCAATCGTGCGCGGCCCGGCAATGCCGTCCGCGGGCAGCCCCGCCTCGGTCTGGAAGGCTGCAACGGCGCTGGCCAAGGGCGCATCGAACTGCTCCTGTGCCCCTTCGGGCGCCGCGGCGAACCCGATCGCGGCCAGCCGGTTGCGCAGCAAGGGCACCGTGGGGTCGACCTCGCCCGGACGCAGCATCGCTTCGGGGACGCGGGGCGTGCCGGGTGGAGCCGCAAGCTTTGACATGCGCGCCAGCGCGGCCTGAAGCGCAAGATAGGGGCGGTTCTGGGGCGCGAGGCTCGCCAGATAGGCGGCAGGATCGGCGCTGGCCGTGAACTGCCGCATCAACTCACCGGTCGGGGGCCGCTTGACGCTGCGCTTGATCGCCGGGTCGACTTTGGTCGGCTCCAGCAACCCGCCGGTCATGTCATGCGTCCAGCGGGCAAAGGCGCGGGCAAAGGCAAGTTCCCCCTCAAGTCCCTGACCGCCCTTCGCGTCGATCTCGGCCAGCGCGGCGGGGTTGTACCGTTGCGCGGGCAGACCATGCGCGCCCGCCTGTCCCACCGCGGCGATCAGGGCGTGGCGGCGAATGGCTCCAGCCTCTCCCTGGAAGATCGGCTTCAGGCTGTTCGAGCCATAGAAATCGGCCAGTCCCGGATTCCCCGAGACCGCATCCGCAAGCGCCATTTCATCGTCCGAAAAGACCAGCCGGGGTGCAGGCAGCGCGGCAATCGCAGCCGCTTCAAGCCCTTGCGCCAGAACCGGCGCTGTCTGCATCGCCCCGGCGAACGCCAGAAGGACGATTGCAACCTTAGAACGAATCAACCGCGAGGCCATGGCCTTGAACTTATCCCCAGTTTCCTTCCTGTTCTCCTGCCACCGGCCGAGGATGGGGTCCAGCGCCTGTGGCCGATTTGTCTCGGGCTGATGCGGCGGGAACACGCCTGTCAGATAAGTTACGGAACGGGTTCCGATTTAACTTTGACGTAGGCGGAATCTTGCCGAAAATGGCGGATGTCCGCTGGCTGCGGAATCAAATGCTTCCCTCGGCTCGCGGGCTGGTGACATATTGTTAATCAGTTCCGACTAGATCGGGATAGCCGGGAAAGCCCGGTAAAACAAACGAAGCAGGACAGGCGATCTGACATGACGTTTGAAACTATCTCGCGTCGCGGCATCCTTGGTGTGTTCGCGACGACGACGGTGGCAGCAGCGCCGGTTATGGCCAATGCCTTCGGTCTCATGAGGGGCGCCGGCGATGTTCGTCGCGTCCGCATGTATTCGGGACGCACCGGGGAAAGCATCGACACGGTCTACTGGGTCGATGGAAAGTACATCCGCGACGCCTTGAATGAAATCAACGTGTTCATGCGCGATTGGCGCACGGGCCAGGTGATCGGGATCGACCCGCGCACCGTCGATATTGCCGCAGCCTCGCACCGGCTGCTGCAGACCAACGAACCCTACATGATGCTGTCGGGCTATCGCTCGCCCCAGACCAATGCGATGCTCCGTTCGCGGTCGTCGGGGGTGGCGCGCAACTCGCTGCACATGGTGGGCAAGGCTGCTGACCTGCGCCTGAAATCGCGTTCGGTCTCGCAGATGTACAAGGCTGCTTCTGCCTGCCAGGCAGGTGGCGTCGGCAAATACTCGCGCTCTAATTTCGTGCACATGGACTGTGGTCCGCTGCGGCACTGGGGCGCCTGATCACAAACGGACACGTTTGTGCGATCACGCTAAGACCCGCCCTTTGGGGCGGGTTTTTGCGTTTCAGGATGGCCCGACTCAGCGAAGCCTGGGCGGGGCGTTCGGATCGCGCTTGGGCGCGGGCTGCGGTTCCTCGGGAGCCGGGGGAACCAGAATCAATGCGTCCCGCGAATGCTCGACATCCGAAAATGCCAGATCAATCCCACCGTCGACCTCGGGTAGAAAGGCGAACAACTCGGCAAAGGCCTTGGCAACGGCGGGACGGCGCGAATCATCAACACCCTTCAGAATCAGGGTGTGATTGCCGCGGCCATCCGCCCACTCCGCTTGAACAAGCGCCGCGGACTCAACCAGCCCGACCATATCCCCCAGCCGAAGCGAGATCGGCTCGGCCAGCGCCTGGACGACGGCAGTGCGCGGCGGCTGGATGCGACGCGGCGCCTCGTCCGGGGCCAGGCTTGGTTCAGCCAGCAATGCCCGACCCAGCCAGGCCAGTGCATCCGCATCCAGCAGCATTTGCGACGGCTGTCCGGGATTGACCAGAAGACCGCGATTTTCCGTCACCAGCGCTGCCGCGAGGACGCGCCCCGGCAATGCAACATAGGCGACGGGTCCGCCGATGAAATCCGCCAGACGGTCTTCTGCATCGCAGGCCAGCGCCGCGGGACCATCCTCAAGCGGAAATATCCGAAGCTCGGCGCGGTCATCCGCGGGCTCCTCGATCAAGGCCGCGAAAAGCTCGGTATCGGCCAGCCGCGACAGGATGCGCGCGCGCCGGGCCGGATCGGCCTCATGGAAGGGGATCGGGCAAAGCAGGTCCAGAGGTGTCATCGGTCTCTCTCAGGATTTGGTCCACGGCGTGGCGCAGCTCTGGCAGCAGCTCGGCCTCGAACCAGGGATTGCGTTTCAGCCAGCCGGTATTTCGCCACGACGGATGAGGCAAGGGAAAGATCACCGGAGCATGGTCCCGCCAACGCCGCACCGTTTCGGTCACCCCGCCCTTTGCGGCGGAGCCAAGGTGCCAGCGCTGCGCATGGCCCCCGACCAGAATCAGAAGCCCTGGGGAAAGCTGTTCCATGACCCGTTCGTGCCATGTGGCCGAACAAATCGGCGGTGGCGGCAGATCCGCGCCCCTGGCGTCATATCCGGGAAAGCAAAACGCCATCGGGACGACCGCCACCCGCGAACGGTCATAGAAGATGTCTTCATCGATACCGGTCCAGTCCCGCAGCCGATCCCCGGAACGGTCGGCGAACGGCCTGCCCGCAAGATGAACCCGCATCCCCGGCGCCTGCCCCGCAATCAGGATCGGGGCACCCGGCCGGAACCACACCACCGGGCGGGGCGCGTGCCGCGTCGCGGTCGCAGCAAAGCGGGGCGCGCAAAGCCGACAATTCCGGATCTGGTTAATCAGTGTCATGCCCCGGAAAATATGCCGTGAAAGTGATGTTGGAAGGGCCTTGGCGATCACGAAGGGGCCAGCGACTTGCCCCAGACTGTGGACAGCCGCATCACGCGCGCCTATTGTCCCGCTTGTTGCTGCGGCCGCACGGTCGCCGGCACGATCAATGATGCAAACGCCCTACCCTGCGGCCCGCAACGTCGCAGACTGGCATTCTGGACACCAGATGATCGAATTCGACAATGTCTCCAAATCGTTCTGGACCGGCAAGCAGCGCAAGGTGATCCTCGATCAGGCGTCTTTCCGGGTCGAGCTTGGCAGGTCCGTGGGCATCCTTGCCCCGAACGGAACGGGCAAGACCACCCTGATCAACATGATGTGCGGGCTGGAAAAGCCCGATGAGGGCACGATCCGCACGACCTGCCGTGTCTCGTTCCCGCTGGGTTTCATGGGTGGCGTCACCAGTTCGCTCAGCGCGAATGAAAATGCCCGCTACATCGCCCGCATCTATGGGCTGGATCCCGACTATGTCGAGGCGTTCTGCCGCTGGCTGACAGATATCAAGGAATATTTCGACATGCCGGTCGGGACCTACAGTTCGGGCATGAAGTCGCGCTTCACCTTTTCGCTGATGCTGGCATTGGAGTTTGACATTTACCTGATCGACGAAGGGATGCCCGCCACGACGGATGTGGAATTCAACCGCAAGGCGGGCTCGGTCCTATTTGACCGGCTGAAGTCGTCGACCGTCGTTGTCGTGTCGCACCAGGCCCGGACCATCGAGAAATTCTGCAGCTCAGCCGCGGTTCTGCGCGACGGGAAGCTTTATCAGTTTGAAACCCTCGAAGAGGCAAAGCAATATTATGACTACACCGCCTAAGGCGCGCGTTTATCGCGTCAGCCGCGAGGAATCCATTCTGGCGGTCACCCGTGGTTCCGGATCGGTCGAGACCGCCCGCAAGGTGCAGGTCGAGGTCCGGAGTCGCGAGGACGCAAAGCAGCAGGTTGCCGCTGATCCCTCGCGTCTTTTTGCACCGGATGAGGAAGACGACGGCTTTGGCGACATGCGTTTCCCCGGCGCGAGTCCCCGGGCCGAGGCAGCCCCTGCTTCGGGGATCGAGGATCGCATCGCCGCCGTCCAGGCCGAGAATTTGACCGCGCGGCAATTGCGCATGGCGCGCCGCATCGCTGCCATGCATGAAATCGACGTGGCGTCCGATCAGGAAGCCGTGGTGGTCCTGCGCGAACGGGGCATCGACCCATTCCACCGCGCGGCCGTGGGACAGATCCTGTCCGGCCAGCCGCAGGCGCAACCGCAGGGAAAGGCGGGCATGCCGGTTCCCGCGCAGAAACCCGGCGCGCTGAAACGCCGCGGGACCGAGATCGTACCCCTTCCCCCCGGCGGCGGCGGTCCCAAACTGCCCTCGCGTGAAGCGCTGACCGAAGACAAGCGCGCCGCCGAGATCATGCGCATCCAGAAGGACATCGCCCGTCGCAGGCGGCGCAAGCTGACCATGCTGGCGGCCCGGCTTTTCGCCTTCGTGCTGATCCCGACGATTTGCGCGGGTATCTATTACTTCAACTTCGCCACGCCGCTTTACGCCACCAATTCGCAATTTCAGATTCAGCAAGCCGACCAAAGCAATGCGGGCAGCCTTGGCAGCCTGTTCAGCGGAACGCAGCTTGCGACCAACACGGATTCTGTTTCGGTGCAAAGCTATCTGACATCGCGCGACGCAATGATGCGTCTCGATAGGGAGCAGGGCTTCCGCCAGGCGTTCCAGAGCACGTCGATCGATCCGTTGCTGCGGCTTGCGCAGGATGCCAGCTATGAACAGACCTACAAGCTGTACAAGAACTCGGTGAAAATCGGCTACGACCCGACCGAAGGCGTCATCAACATGGAGGTGGTCGCGCCCGATCCGAAACTCAGCCAGGACTTCTCGGTCGCACTCATCAAATACGCCGAAGGCCAGGTCGACCAGATGACCGCCCGCCTGCGGGAAGACCAGATGAAGGGAGCGATAGAAAGCTATGCCACCGCGGAAGCCAAGGTAAAGGAAGCGCAGACCCAGGTGCAGCAACTGCAAGAGCGTCTTGGCGTCCTTGACCCCGTGGCCGAAGGCAGCGTCATCATGGGTCACGTCACCGAGCTTGAGCGTCAGCTTGCCCAGAAGAAACTGGAACTGGGGCAGCTTCAGGCCAACGCACGTCCCAATCGCAGCCGCGTCAACGGTGTGCAGGGCGATATCGAGCGGCTTGAACAGATGCTGACCGAAACCCGCAGCCAGCTGACCGAGGGCAACAACACCCGCGGCTCTCTGGCGACGATCTCGGGGCTGATCCGGATCGCGGAATCCGATCTCGTGACGCGCCAGCAGCTTCTGGCCGCGGCCGCCGCGCAGATGGAAACCGCACGGATCGAGGCGAACAAGCAGGTCCGTTATCTTTCGCTGTCCGTGGCCCCCGTCGCCCCGGATGAGGCGACCTATCCCAAGGCCTTCCAGAACACGATCGTGGCCTTTCTGATTTTCTCCGGCATCTACCTGATGCTGTCCCTCACTGCATCGATCCTGCGTGAACAGGTGTCCACATGAACCATGTCAAAATCCGCAATGTCACTTTCGGGAACGATCTGCCCCTTGGGCTGATCGCCGGTCCCTGCCAGCTTGAAACGCTGGACCACGCGCTGATGATCGCGGAGACGGTCGCAAAGGCAGCTGCCAAGGCCGGTGCCGGCTTTGTCTTCAAGGCCAGCTACGACAAGGCAAACCGTACCTCGCTGTCCGGCAGGCGCGGTGTCGGGATGGAGGAAGGACTGCGGATGCTGGAAGAGGTCCGCAATCGCATCGGTTGCCCGGTGCTGACCGACATCCACGACATCCCTCAGGCCCGTGCGGCCGGGGCGGTCGTGGATGTGGTCCAGATCCCGGCCTTCCTGTGCCGCCAGACCGACCTTCTGCTGGCCGCGGGCGAAAGCGGGGCGGCTGTGAACATCAAGAAGGGGCAGTTCCTAGCCCCCTGGGACATGCCGAACGTCGCGGACAAGGTTGCCTCGACCGGCAATGACCGGATCATGCTGACCGAGCGCGGCGCAAGCTTTGGCTACAACACCCTTGTGGCCGACATGCGCAGCCTTCCGATCATGGCGCGGACGGGCTGGCCGGTCATCATGGACGCCACCCATTCCGTCCAGCAGCCGGGCGGACAGGGCGGATCATCCGGCGGACAGCGCGAATTCGCACCCGTGATGGCACGTGCCGCAGTCTCGCTGGGGGTCGCGGGCGTCTTTATCGAGACGCACCAGGACCCCGACCACGCGCCCTCGGACGGTCCGAACATGATCCATCTGGACCGGATGCCCGCGCTGATCGAATCCCTGATGCGGTTCGATGCGCTGGCCAAATCCGATCCGGTGATGGGCTGAGGCGTCAGTCCGCAGCAGCACTCGATACCGCGGCCGAGACGATCCCCTTGGCCGCGGCATGGGCCGATGCCCAGGCCCATTGGAAATTGTATCCGCCAAGCCAGCCGGTAACGTCCACGACCTCACCGATGAAATACAGCCCCGGCTGGCTGCGGGCCTGCATGTCCCGCGCGTCCAGATCGCGGCAATCGACCCCGCCCAATGTGACTTCTGCCGTGCGCCACCCCTCGGAGCCGACCGGCCGCAGGCGCCAGCGGTGAACACGCTGGGACAGGCTTTCGATCCTCGGATTGGGCTGGTCTGCCAATCTCGCACCATCAAGACGCAATTCTGTCGTGATCGCATCGGCCAGCCTTGCGGGCAGGATCCGGGCCAATGCGGTCCCAACCGCAATACGCCCGCCCTGACCGCGCTGTGTCTTCAGCTCTTCGGCCGTGTTTCGCCCTGGGGCAAGATCAACCAGTATGTCGTCGCCCGGCTTCCAGAAGCTTGAGATCTGCAGGATAGCCGGCCCGGAAAGGCCCCGATGCGTGAAAAGCAGCCCGTCACGGAACCGGGTCGCCGAGCGTCCCTCGCCATGGCTGACCTCGGCTTCAACCGAGACGCCCGCCAAGGGACGGCACAGGTCGAGGTCCTGCTCGGCAAAGGTCAGCGGGACCAGCGCCGCGCGCGGTTCGATCAGGCGCAAACCGAACTGGCGCGCCAGGTCATAGCCGAATCCGGTCGCGCCCATCTTTGGAATGGACTTCCCCCCCGTTGCCACGACGACGTTGCGGGCCTGGACGGGACCGCGACTGGTCGCGACCAGATAGCCACCTTCGCGCGGCTCGACAGCGTTGATCGCAGTCTCCAGCCACAATTGGGCGCCCCGCATCCGGTTCAGCAGCATGTCGATGATCTGGCGCGCAGAATCGTCACAGAAAAGCTGACCCAGAGTCTTCTCGTGCCACGCGATTCCGTGCCGATCGACCATCGCGACGAATTCCGACGCCGGATATCCGGCAAGTGCCGAGGCGCAGAACCGCGGATTTTGGGAAAGGAACCGGTCCCGCCCGGTCGCAAGGTTGGTAAAATTGCACCGCCCACCGCCCGAGATCCTGATCTTCTCGCCCGGCGCGCGCGCGTGATCGATGACCAGCACACGCGGCTTTTCGGGGCTCTTCACCAGTTCCAGAATCGATCCGGCACAGAAAAGTCCGGCTGCGCCAGCGCCAAGGATAAGGGTGTCGACATGTTCCATGATGGGGCGATTAAACGTCCTCAAACTTGCCCACAAGAAATTTCGAAAAAGGCTCTTGCACCCCCCCGCCGCCTTGGATAGATACCCCTCCACAGAGTTGGGGCGTGGCCAAGTGGTAAGGCAACGGTTTTTGGTACCGTGTACCGTAGGTTCGAATCCTACCGCCCCAGCCAACTTTCCTAAGATGATGATCTGACAGGATTAACCGGCGCGAGATCGCTGGACGGATGCCGGTATTGCGGCCCCTCCGAGCATGTTTCCGCATTTTTTCCGCACTTGCCGCGTTACTGTAGGAATGCCTCGAAACACATTGGATTCGCTTTGCTATTCCAGGCGTTCATCGCACTGCCGAGCGAACGCACAGGAAGCGCAAAAAATCCCCCAAGCATACCGTCACATCCGCGCGTGCTTGAAGGCTCGGATACCCAAGTCTCGCCCCGGAAGGGTCCGCAAGTCGGCCATAGCCGTGCAGGAAAATGCGTTGGAGCATTCTCTGCGGTGCGAATTTTTTCAGCAGATTTCACGCTTCGCCGGGCTGTTATCCGTTGTGCATGCCGGGATTCTTTTGCAGCTCTCGCATCGCTATTTTTCAGGGACGAAACTTGCGATCGACAGGCGCTGCGCCGTTCTATTTTCCTGCTTTACCTTGGCCGCTTGCGGCGGCGGTGGCGGCGGTTCGTCGTCTGGCGCGGGCACATCCGCTGGGTTCGAAGGAACGAAACCCGCAAACCTGACATTTGCGGCGGTTGCCGCCACGTCGCTCGGGTCGGTTTCAACCTCGTCCAACCCCGCCAGCTATGATCCGAAATCCGGCAATATCTCCACTGGATCCCAGGGCTTTTCGGGGACTGTGGCAGAAGGCCAGTGGCGGACAGATGGGAAGGGCAACCGCCTGCGCATGACCAGTCCGGCAGGCACAAAGTTCGTGCGCCAAGTTGACATGGTCGAAGCGCGTGGCAACCAGAACTGGCACCGGGGCGTCATCGGATTTGAAACCCAGAGCATGCCCAAATCCGGCAAGATGACCTACGCTGGCACCACAAGCGGCCAGGCAATGAAGTTCGGTGTGGATGAAGGCCCCACCCTTACCGATTTCGATGGCAAGGTTCGGGTCCAGGCGGATATTGCAAGCGGCAAGGGGAACTACCGCATCAGCGACGTTCGGGCGACCGATGGGACCAGCCCGGCCCCGTTTCGCAGCCTGAGCAGCGATTTCTCGATCAGCGGCAACCGAATTTCGTCGGACCAGTCTAGCACAAGGATGGATTCCGGACCAGGCCAGCCAATGGGTCGGCCTTGGCACAGCGTCACGAATGGCGCCTTCTATGGCCCCAATGCGGCGGAAGTCGGGGCGGGCTACCAGGTCATGTCCACCGAAAGCCGCATCAACGGCGCATTTGTGGCGAAGCGCTGAGCGCATATTCCGGACCAGCCTACGAATTCCTTGAATGACCAGTATTTTCCGGCTGCTCGGTGGGCGTGCCACCCGGGCCGTAACCGCCGGCCTGATTCTTGCCTTTTCGGTGGGGGTCGGGCTTGCAGCATCCGACGAAGCGCTGCTTTCCGGTTCGGAACGTTTGCTGTTTGCAACTCTTGGACGCGATCGGCCAGACGGGGGCGCAGACCTTTACCGACAGATTGGCTTTGGCTTTGGGCTTGGCTATCAGGATCACGCAGAGCCGCTGATGACGGCACTGTGGCTTAGCCCCGTTCTGTACTGGGATCCGAACGTCAATAACGGCCTGTCGCGAGACAGACTGGTAATCTCGGAGATGGAATTCCTTCTGCCCTCCGAAATGGTCGCCCGTGACGGCATCGTCTATGGGTTCGAAGCGGGGGCCACCCAACGGTGGGCCGTCGCGCCAGGCCTGACGCTGCAGCCTGAAATCGGCTTGTCGCTCACCAATGCGGACGCGTGGGACGAACCTGCGAAGGCCGCGCGCGCTTCGCTTTGCGCTGTTCGGACCATCGAAGCAGGACGGTGGACGACGCTTTGCCTTCAACAATCGCATTATAGTGGCGGCGCAAGCCAGACGATCAACCAAACCGACCTGCTCATCGGGCAGGACGTTTTCCTTGGGGGGACCGCGGGTGGGACCGCACATTTGCTGGGCGTAACTGCCTGGCGCAGCTTTCTGCCCGAAGGGCACCGCGACTCGGTCGGCCTGCACCTTGTTTCGGCTTGGCCCGGTTTTGGCAGTACAGATCTGAATGTCGAGGTGGGAAGCCGTCTTCCGGAGGTAGAGAGCCGGACAAGATATGTCGGTGCATCCGTCACGAAAATACTTTTCGGCCGACCGACCGAGTTCACGGCCTACGCCGACAAGCGCGAAGGCGGCCACTTTCTGGGGGAAATCGTGGTTGAACACGGTGTCGGCATAGGGTTCGCTCGCCCCGTCAACGACCGGCTCAAGATCGAGGTCATGGCCGAAAAGTCGAGGTCGAATGCAGATGCTTACAACAGTTCCGGCATCTCGGTCCGTTTCATGATGCCGTCCCTGAGCTTCTATCGCTAGCGGTGATCCGGGGCGTTCCAACCGCCTCCGGGATCGATCATGAACCGCTAGTGAAAGGGGTTCGCCTCTTGCTGCCTGATCATTTCATAATGGTGACGTGATCGACATCGATGTCAGCTTCCTTCCGAAGATGGGTATCGACCTCACCCTGGATGCGGAGAACGGTATTCTCGTCGATGTCACCTATCGGAAAATCGTCCTGGTCAATTTCCACCCGGATCTCTCCGGTGCCGTCACTGAAGGTATAGGCTTCCTTCTCGATCTGGCGGATCAGCTTCCCTTCAAGTTGTACGCCCACGTCGTCCTTGGGATCTGCAAGGATCTCCTTCACCGTGGTCGCGGCATATGTTCCGTCCTGGCCCTGCTTCAGGTCCGAGGGACCGCTGTACTGGGCAAACGCCGCCGCACCGGAAGCAAAAATGATGGCGGTTGCCAACAAGATGTTCTTCATCGCATTTCTCCTTGTCCGTCAGCCGAACGAACTCGCATCGCGAAAGGTTCGCGGCGCAATCGCACCCCGTCTACAGAAGCTGCTACGCCCCTCCGTGCGCCTGCAGATGGCAGACGCAATCGTCGCTGCCGGACTGCTTCAGCGTCCGAGCAGGATCACGGACATGTGGATGTCGATTTCGTCAGGAGACAGGTCTTTCGCCATCGGATGGATTCCTGCAAGCGCAGATCGCACGGAATGCGCCGTGCGTCCCATACCTTGCTCGTCAATGTCCCTGATGGTGTCCGTGGTGATGACGGCACCATCCACTTTTCGTCTGGCCGTGTAGCGGTAGCATCGTGCCATGTCGCGACTCCTCTCCGGCTGAACTTGAGAGAAACTATCGGTCGTTTTGGGCAGGTCCGTCCAACCTTTTTTGAGAGCGTTAAGGACGAGCGCAATGAAACTCGTGCCCCGACTGCCTTGTGGCTGCCAAGATCACGGGCCGGAAATCACCATTTCAGAAGCGCGAATTGTCCCTTACGCGCGGCGAGAACAACCGGTGTAAGACGATTTAGCCAGTAAAAAAGATGGATGGGGTGGTAGGCGCGGAGGGATTTGAACCCCCAACCAAGGCGTTATGAGCGCCCTGCTCTAACCGTTGAGCTACACGCCCGAACCGAGATGTGACCTAGGACGCCAGGGCGGCCGTCGTCAAGGCACAAGCATGTCCGCCCCGCAACTAATCCGTTTGCCTTCGCCGCTGCGGTCGTTGGCCACGGCGGCGGGCCTTGTCCTGATAAAGGGCCGAATCCGCTTCGGCCATCATTGCGGCCAGATCCCAGCGATCATGATCCTGCGAGCGGCTGAACCCGATGCTGGCCGAAACTTCAAGCGCAAGCCCCTTGAACGCGACGGGTTCACGGATGCGCGCGATGATCCTGCGACCGATCGCGCCAAGCTCGGCGGCAGATGCGGGTCCGGCCAGGATCATCATGAACTCATCGCCGCCCATGCGGCCAAGGCGGTCGGTCGCCCGCGTTTCGGATTCCAGGGCGCGCGCCACGCTTTGCAGCACCACGTCGCCCGCCGCATGGCCAAAGCGGTCGTTGACCTGCTTGAAGTCGTCAAGGTCCAACTGGGCCAGCACAAAGGGCTGGACACGCAGGCTGCGCATCGCCTGTTCCAGCTCGGTCTGAAAGCCGCGCCGATTGAGAAGCCCGGTCAGCGCATCGGTGACGGCAAGCTTGGCTTCGGCTGCGCGAGCCTCCTCCAGCCGACGGTTGGTGCGTGCCAGTTCGGCCATCACGGCACGGTTTGCCTCGTGCAGGAACAGCAATTCAAGCGCCAGATCCGAGGGGGTGAAGTCCGCCCCGTTCAGGTCAAAGGCACGAACCGCCTGGACCAGGGACATACCGAGTCCCAGGTCCAGCAGATAGCCGCCGGCCAGTCGTCCGCCTCGGCCCCGCAGGGTGATGCCTGCATGATGACGCAGGCGCATCTGGACAGGCTCACCCGATGCGATGGCCGAACACAGGCCAGCGGGATCGGCAATTGCGGCGGGTGGACGCTCGACCTCCAAGCAGTCCTGCAGGCGGGTGGTGCTGCCTATAAGCTTGCGTAGCGTCGGACCGGCGCGCCCGATCCTATCCCCGTCCAGCAGAAGCAGGTGCATGGGCAACAGCGCATCCAGATCCAGCACTCCAGCCGGGACGCTCACTGGGCTTCTCCGAAGGACAGCGCAAAGGGCCGGCTGGCGGCATGCCCCTCAAGAGCGATGCTGAGCAGGATGGCCTCGCCATTGACCGAGATCAGCGCAAGCGTGCCATAATCATCGGCCATTCCCCGCAGCGCACCCGCCAGCACGTTCAGCCAGCCCGGCGGCAGGCGACGCGACAGGATGGCGAAGCCGCCCTGTCCCTTCTGGACCACGGCAAGTCCGAATTCCGGCATGTCGGCCAGGATCATGCCCGCCCGCGCGGGAAGCTCGCCCAGGGACAGCACAAAATCGCCATAGCTCGTGCCGCTGAAGCGTAGAAGGCGACGGATCGGTTCGATCTGCACCAGCCAGGCGCCAAGATCCTCGAGAATATCCTCGGGCGCCTTGCCGAGCTTGCGGGCGGCGATCAGCACGATGCGGCGGATGCGGGACCGGCCAGTGAATGCCGAGGACAGGAACTCTTCGGGGCGGATATTCGCGGCGGCAAGGATGTCGCGCCAGGCCTCGTCACCGTGGCAGTCACGCAGAAACGCCTCCAGCGAGCGATCGAGCATCCCAAGCATGGCCTAGCGCCTCGTACCCGGACGCGTCCAGACGCGGTCGCCCAGGGTATCGCGGACCGAGACAAGATGCGGCCTTCCCCCGCGTTCGATCATGGCTATCGCACCGGACCGCCGCAGCGAGTCCGGATCAAGCACGAGGCAATCCCGCCGCGGCTTGCGCGGCAGATCCAGCCGGACATTCGACACGATCATCGCGCCGTCATGGCAAAGGCCGGCTGCAAGCGCCGCCGACCGCTTGCCGGTCAGGTGAACCAACTCGACCACGCCGCCTGACAGGGAAAGTTGCGCGTGGCGCGCCCCTTTCTCGCCCTGCCAGGGGCCGGTCGCTGCGGCGGCGGCCTGGTCACGATCGTCGCCATCTGCCTCAAGCCATCCCGACACCGCGAAGGTGCCTCCCTTGGGCTTCGACGTCGCGCGGCCCGATGGCGTCATGATGCCGACAGCATCGCCTTCGGCCGAGATCAGGACCAGCGGGCGCTGGGCGGTCAGCCATATCCCGAATGCCGCAACCAGCATCATCCCACCCAACAATCTGCGCGGCAGACTGTTTCCAAGCAAACCATGACGGGCGCCAACAGGGGCCAGCAGCGCAAGACTGGCACCAATGGCGATCAGGGGCAGAACAACGCGCGGCGGCGCCGGGACAAGCATTGTCGTTCCGTCGAGATCCGCAATCCAGCGCGCCACCAGCAACATCCATTTCGTACCGATCCCCATGACCCAAAGCGGGATGTCCTGTAGCCCCAGCGGGGCGACCAGAGCGGCGATGACACCTGCAGGCATCACCAATACCCCCGCGACAGGCACGACCAGCAGGTTCGCAAGGGTGCCATACTGGGACAGACGCCCGAAATGCGCGGCCGCAATCGGCGCCGTCGCCATTCCCGCGACCAGCGAAGAAATCAGCAGGGCAAGGACCGGTCGCAACCACCACGGCAAAAGCGGCGCAACGCGCAACCAGGGTTCGTGGGCAAGGATCAGCGCCACGGTAGCGACGAAGCTCATCTGGAATCCGGGTGCCAACAGCGCGTCCGGGGTCGTCAGCAGGATGGCGATGGCCGCGACCGAGACCGTCCGCAGTGAGATTGCGCGCCGATCCGCGACAATTGCCAGCAGCATGACCGCGACCATGACGAAGGATCGCTCGGTCGCGACGTCGCCCCCCGACAGCCAAAGATAGGCCGCGGCGGCCCCCAACGCTCCTACCGCCGCCCATTTATGGACATGTGCGCCCGAACGGCTGCGGGCGCGCTGCAAGATTGCCCCGATGATGCGCAGCGAAGCATAGACGAAACCGGCCAGCATGCTCATGTGCAGGCCCGAGATCGAGACGATGTGGTAAAGATTGGCGGCCCGCATGATCTCGTTCGTCTCTTCCGCGATGCCCGAACGGTCTCCCGTCATGAGCGCCGATGAGACTGCCCCGGCCTGCCCGCCGATGCTGGTCTGAATCGCCGCCGACAGGCGCATCCGCAGTCGATGCAGGGCCAGCGCGCCGCCCGGCTGCGGCGGTTCCACCGTCAGGACCGGGCTGCGCGAATATCCGATGGCGCCAAGCCCGTCGAACCATGCCATGCGGCGGAAATCGAAGCCTCCCGGTTCGGACGGGCTGCCGGGCGGACCAAGATTTGCGGTCAGCATTACCCTTTGTCCCGGTACCGGAATCGCCTGCCCGGTCCCGATCAACGAGATGCGGACACGCCTCGGCACCCGATCGGGCGCGATGTCGTCCATTGCCAGCTGATCCAGCGTCAGCCGCAACCTGTCGCGAGAGGAGCGGTCGATCCCGACGACCCGCCCCTCGACCCCGCCATAATAGCGAAACTCCAACACCGGGGCAGCGACAAGTTCCGTGCGCAAGCCGCTGAGCAAAGCGCCAAGCGCGATGAAGAAAAGCGCAAGCCCGGCAAAGCGTAGCTGGTCAAACCAGCTGACGGTGCCCGTGGCATTCAGCGGCCAACGCCAGATCGCCAGCCCCCCAAGTCCCAAAGCCCCGCAGCCAAGATAGAAGCCCAGACCGGGTTCGTGCCTCAGGCTGAACCATCCGCCGATGCCAAGGGAAAGCCAGAACGGCACCCATGAGATCAGTCCCGCGCGCTCGGCCACCGAGGCCCTGGATTTCTGCTGCCCAAGGGACTTCAGGAAGCCGGCTCGGGCCGTCGTGCCCCCTTGGTCGATCACGCCCACCGCCACGAAAACTTGTCCTTGTCCGATGCCTTGCGTATTGCTGTCGCCAAGCTTTGGCATGCGCGCCCTTACAAAAGGATTAACGACGCAGGCCTGATCATCGGTTTCTTGAACGATTGGCAGCACAATGACTGATTCCCGCCCCGTGGTGACGCGCTTCGCTCCGTCGCCGACCGGCTATCTGCATATCGGGGGCGCACGGACGGCGCTTTTCAACTGGCTTTATGCCCGCGGGCGTGGCGGCAAGTTCCTGCTGCGGATCGAGGATACGGACCGCGCCCGCTCGACCCCCGAAGCAACCGAGGCGATCCTGAAGGGCCTGACCTGGCTGGGACTTGATTGGGATGGCGAGCCGGTCAGCCAGTTCGAGGGTCGCGAGCGCCATGCCGAGGTCGCGCGCGAGATGCTGGCGAATGGCAGCGCCTATAAATGCTTCTCGACCCCCGAGGAAATCGAGGCCTTCCGCGAAGCTGCCCGGGCCGAGGGGCGTTCGACCCTGTTCCTGTCGCCCTGGCGCGATGCCGATCCCGCGACCCATCCCGATGCGCCCTATGTCATCCGCCTGCGCGCGCCGCGCGAAGGCCAGACGGTGGTGCGCGACGCGGTGCAGGGCGACGTGACCTTCGGTAACGACCAGCTTGACGACATGATCCTGCTGCGCTCGGACGGGACGCCGACCTATATGCACGCGGTGGTCGTCGACGATCACGACATGGGCGTCACGCATATCATCCGCGGCGACGATCACCTGACCAATGCCGCGCGTCAGCAGCAGGTCTACCAGGGCATGGGCTGGGACATCCCCGTCTTTGCCCATATCCCGCTGATCCACGGCCAGGACGGCAAGAAACTGTCCAAGCGCCACGGGGCGGTGGGGCTGCACGAATTCGCGGCCATGGGCTATCCCGCCGCGGCGATGCGCAACTATCTTGCGCGGCTGGGCTGGAGCCACGGGGACGACGAGCTGTTCGACGACGCGCAGGCCAAGGAATGGTTCGATCTGCCCGGCATCGGCAAGGCCCCTGCCCGGCTGGACGACAAGAAGCTTGAACATGTCAGCGGCTATCACATCTCGCGCATGGCCGATGATGAGTTGATGAGCGAACTTGCCGCCTATCTGGCGGAAACCGGTGCCACGGCGCTGACCGAGTTGCAGAAATCGCGCCTGCTTCCGATTCTGCCCGTTCTGAAGGCAAAGGCTAAGACTTTGCCTGCTTTGCTGGACCAGGCGCGCTTTGCCATGATCCAGCGTCCCGTCGAAATCGACGAAAAGGCCGGGGCTGCGCTCGATTCGGTATCCCGTGGTATACTAGCCGAATTGACGACCGCATTGCGGGGTGTTAGCTGGGACCGCGACGACCTCGAGGCGGCCACCAAACAGATTGGCGAGTCGCGTGGGCTCGGTCTTGGCAAGATTGCGGCGCCGCTGCGCGCCGTCCTGGCAGGCCGCAGTTCGACCCCGAGCGTATTCGATATGATGTTAGCCCTCGGCCAGGACGAAACCCTGGCCAGGATGCAGGATCACGCGGGCTGATTGCCCGTGCCCATTATCCGGCATGCGCCGGAGACAGGTGAAAGGAGATAAGAATGGCAGAAAGCAAATCTGCGAAGCTGCTGGTCGAAGGGAAAGAGATCGAACTTCCGATCCTCAGCCCCACCGCTGGACCGGATGTCCTGGACATCCGAAAGCTCTATGGTCAGGCGGATGTCTTCACCTATGACCCCGGCTTCACCTCGACCGCGTCCTGCGATTCGACGATCACCTTTATCGATGGCGACAAGGGTGAGCTGTGGTATCGCGGCTACCCGATCGAGCAGCTTGCCGACAAATCGAACTATCTCGAAGTCTGCTACCTTCTGCTTTACGGGGAACTGCCCAGTGCCGAGCAGATGAAGGACTTCGAACTCCGCGTCACGCGCCACACGATGGTGCATGAGCAGATGCACAACTTCTTCCGCGGCTTCCGCCGGGACGCGCATCCGATGGCGACCCTGGTTGGCGTGGTCGGGGCAATGTCGGCCTTCTATCACGACTCGACCGACGTCGCCGACCCCGAGCAGCGCGAGATCGCCTCGATCCGCCTGATCGCGAAACTGCCGACGATCGCGGCCATGGCCTACAAGTATTCGATCGGCCAGCCCTTCGTCTATCCGCGCAACGACCTGGATTACGCGGCGAACTTCCTGCACATGTGCTTTGCTGTCCCCGCCGAGCCCTACAAGGTCGACCCCGCGCTGGCCCGTGCGATGGACCGCATCTTCACGCTGCATGCGGATCACGAACAGAACGCCTCGACCTCGACCGTGCGTCTGGCCGGTTCCTCGGGCGCCAACCCGTTCGCCTGCATCGCCGCCGGCATCGCCTGCCTCTGGGGTCCGGCCCATGGCGGCGCGAACCAGGCCTGCCTGGAAATGCTGCGCGAGATCGGCACCGTGGATCGCATCCCGGAATATATCGCCAAGGCCAAGGACAAGGACGATCCGTTCCGCCTGATGGGCTTCGGCCACCGCGTCTACAAGAACTTCGACCCGCGGGCGAAGGTCATGAAGGAATCGGCGGACGAGGTTCTGGAACTTCTGGGCATCCACAACAACCCGACCCTTCAGGTTGCCAAGGAACTCGAAAAGATCGCGCTTGAGGACGAGTACTTCGTTTCGAAGAAGCTTTACCCGAACGTCGACTTCTATTCGGGCATCATTCTTGAGGCGATGGGCTTCCCGACCTCGATGTTCACCCCGATCTTCGCGCTGTCGCGGACCGTGGGCTGGATTTCGCAGTGGAAAGAGATGATCGCCGATCCGCAAAACAAGATCGGCCGTCCGCGCCAGCTTTATGTCGGCTCGGAACGCCGCGACTATCAGGACATCGCCAAGCGCTAATCGCTAAGCTTGCGGTCCCGAAACTGGAACGGCCCCGGATGCGTCCGGGGCCGTTTCGCGTTCGGACGATTGGGGGACTTGATCGGCGGCACGGGCAATGCCACACCGCTGGCATGAGTGATGCATCCAAGATCGCGCTGGTCACCGGCGCCTCCCGTGGCCTGGGCGCCGCCCTTGCAGAATTGCTTGCCGCGGACGGCTGGCACATCCTTGCCGTCGCCCGCACGACCGGGGCGCTGGAAGAGCTGGACGACCGCATCCGCAAGGCGGGTGGAACGGCGACGCTGGCCCCGATGGACATCAACCAGCCCGAACCGATGGTGAAGATGGCCGAGGCGATTGCAAGCCGCTGGGGCGGGCTGGATCTTTGGGCGCATACCGCCATCCATGCCGCGCCGCTGTCTCCGGCAGGACATGTCGATGCCAAGGATTTCCAGAAGTCGGTCGACCTGAACGTCGTGGCGACCCGTGGCCTGATCACCCTGTTCGAGCCGCTTTTGCGCGCGCGCAAGGGCACGGCCCTGTTCTTCGAGGATGAACGCGCCGGGCAGAAGTTCTTTGGCAGCTATGGCGCGACCAAGGCCGCACAGATCGCGCTTGCCCGCAGCTGGCAGGCGGAAAACCAGGCGATCGGTCCCCGTGTCGTGGTGGCCCGGCCCGGCCCCATGCCGACCGCGACCCGCGCGCGCTTCTTTCCCGGAGAGGATCGGGCGCCCCTGTCGCCCTGCCGGACCGAGGCGCAGCGCATCCTGGCCGAACTGGTCTAGCCTGCCAGCGCGAAAAGCCGATCCAGGTCCAGATGCGTCTCAAGATGCTGGGCCAGCCGATCCAGCACGCCTTCGACCCCTGCCCCATAGCGCAGGGTCGAGGCCGCGCCGAACCGTGACAGCCACGCGGTGCGGAACGCGTCGCCGGCAAACAGCCCGTGCAGATATGTCCCCGTGACCCGTCCGTCTGGGCTGGCCGCCCCATCGGGCGCTGGCAGATGGGCAAAGGGACGCACGCAGTCCGGACCGGTGGTCCGGCCCATATGGATCTCATACCCATCGACCGGCTGCCCCAAAGCATTGCCGTGGACCGCGACGACGCGTTTGTCGGGAGACATGCGGGTTTCAACGTCAAGGAAGCCCAGCCCCGAATCCGTGCCGGGCGCGCCATCATGGCCATCAGGATCGTGAATGATGCGCCCCAACATCTGGAAGCCGCCACAGATGCCCAGAACGTGACCCCCGCGGCGCAGATGCGCGGAGAGGTCTATATCCCAGCCCTGCGCGCGCAGAAACGCCAGATCGCCCCGCGTCGACTTGGTGCCGGGCAGGATCACCACATCCGCATCCCCCGGCAGGGCCTGACCCGGCGGAACCATGCTGACCCGCACGCCCGGCTCGGCCGCCAGCGGGTCGAGATCGTCGAAATTCGCGATCCGCGACAGCATCGGGCAGGCGATGTGCAGCGCGCCGCCTGCCGAGGCCCGGCGCAGGTCGACCGCGTCTTCGGCCGGAAGCAGCGCCGCCTCGGGGAACCAGGGCACCATCCCCAGGTCCGGCCAGCCGGTGCGGCAGGAGATGAAGTCGCGACCCGCATCGAAAAGCGAGGGGTCGCCGCGGAAACGATTGACCACAAAACCGCGGATCATCGCCGAATCTTCGGGGTCAAGCACAGCCTGCGTGCCGACGATCTGTGCGATAACTCCACCCCGGTCGATATCGCCCACGAGCACGACCGGAACATTCGCTGCGCGCGCGAATCCCATGTTGGCGATGTCGCGGGCACGCAGGTTCACCTCGGCCGGGCTGCCCGCCCCCTCGACCAGGACCAGATGGTGACGCGCGGAAATTTCGCGGAAACTCTCCAGGACCGCGCCCATCAGGTGCTGCTTCAACGCGACGTAATCGGCGGCCTCGGCGCGGGCCATGGCGCGGCCCTGCACCACCACCTGCGCCGCGCGATCGGTTTCCGGTTTCAGCAGGACGGGGTTCATGTGAACCGCAGGAGGCAGCCCCGCAGCCAGCGCCTGCAGGGCCTGGGCGCGCCCGATCTCGCCCCCGTCAGGCGTAACGGCGGCGTTGTTCGACATGTTCTGCGGCTTGAAGGGGGCGACATCCATGCCCCGGGCCCGTGCCGCCCGGCAAAGCCCCGCGACCAGAAGCGATTTTCCCACATTCGAACCAGTTCCCTGGATCATCAACGCCGGCATCAAAGCCCCCGCTTGCCAATCTTTCCCTTGGTGACTAGATAGGCCCGTCGCTGAAAGAAAGGCCCCGTGGTGGAAAACGTCGTCCTTACCGTGCATCTGATCCTTGCCGTCTTATTGATCGGGGTCGTGCTGTTGCAACGGTCCGAAGGGGGCGGCCTTGGCATGGGCAGCGGTGGTGGCGGCGGCGTCATGACCGGCCGTCAGGCTGCGAACGCACTTTCGCGTGCGACCTGGATCCTGGCCGGGGCTTTCCTCGTCACCTCGCTGACGCTGACCGTGGTCGCTGCGCGCAACGCATCGAGCGGTTCGATCGTCGACCAGCTTGATCTGGGCGGCAATGACACCAGCAACAACGCGCCCGCAACCAACCTGCCGGGCATCGGCGACTATACCCCGCCCCCGCCGGCCGCGGGTCAGCCCGTGCTGCCGCCGGTTCCGGGTGGCGCAACCACGACCGCGCCTGCCGAAACCGGCACGGCCGCGCCCGCAACCGCGCCGGCCACGACGACCGAGCCGGTGACGCCGCCTGCGGCTCCTGCCCCGGCACCGACCACTGCGCCCGCCACCGAGGCACCTGCGCAAAGCGCTCCGGCGCAAACGAACTGATACCATAAATTGGGGTGCCTCGCGCACCCCGCTACGACAGCTTGCGGTCCGTTGCGGCGTCGGGACTTTTCGATTATATATTGAGTCCCGTGATGCCGGCCAGATTCGGGCCGCTTTTTCTATTTTCGAACTCACGGGGGCCTCGATGGCGCGTTACATCTTCATCACCGGTGGTGTGGTTTCTTCGCTTGGCAAAGGGCTGGCATCGGCGGCGTTGGGCGCGCTTCTTCAGGCGCGGGGCTTCACGGTCCGCCTGCGCAAACTGGACCCCTATCTGAACGTCGATCCGGGCACGATGTCGCCGTTTGAACATGGCGAGGTGTTTGTGACCGATGACGGGGCCGAAACCGACCTCGACCTGGGCCATTACGAACGCTTCACGGGGGTGTCTGCACGCAAGACCGACTCGGTCAGTTCGGGGCGCATCTATTCCAACGTGCTGGAGAAAGAGCGTCGGGGCGCCTATCTGGGCAAGACCATCCAGGTCATTCCCCACGTCACCAACGAGATCAAGGACTTCCTGTCGGTCGGCGAGGATGAGGTCGACTTCATGCTGTGCGAGATCGGCGGCACGGTCGGCGATATCGAGGGCCTGCCCTTTTTCGAGGCGATCCGCCAGTTCGCCCAGGAACGCCCGCGCGGCCAATGCGTCTTCATGCACCTGACCCTGCTGCCCTATCTGGCGGCCTCGGGCGAGCTGAAGACCAAGCCGACCCAGCACTCGGTCAAGGAACTCCGCTCGATCGGGCTTCAGCCGGACGTGCTGGTCTGCCGCAGCGAACAGCCGATTCCGGAAAAGGAACGCGCCAAGATCGCGCTGTTCTGTAACGTCCGCCCCGACGCCGTCATTCCCGCCTATGACCTGAAGTCGATCTATGAGGCGCCGCTGGCCTATCACCGCGCGGGTCTTGACCAGGCCGTTCTGGACGCGTTCCAGATCAGCCCGGCGCCGCGCCCCGACCTGACCCGCTGGGAAGATGTGATGGACCGCCTGACCAATGCCGAAGGCGTGGTCAAGGTCGCCATCGTCGGCAAGTATGTCCAGCTTGAGGACGCCTATAAGTCGATCTCCGAGGCACTGACGCATGGCGGCATGGCCAATCGCGTCCGGGTCAAGACCGACTGGGTCGACAGCGAGAAGCTGGAGGGCGAAGGCGCACATCTGCTGGACGGCTATAACGGCATCATCGTGCCCGGTGGCTTTGGCGAGCGCGGGACCGAGGGTATGGTCGCCGCCGCGAAATACGCCCGCGAGAAAAAGGTGCCCTATCTGGGGATCTGCCTTGGGATGCAGATGGCCGTGATCGAGGCCGCCCGCAACCTCGCCGACATGCCCGATGCCGGGTCCGAGGAATTCGACCACGAGGCGGGCGAAACCCGCTTTACCCCGGTCGTCTATCACCTCAAGGAATGGGTGCAGGGCAACTACACCGTCCAGCGCAAGCTGAGCGACGACAAGGGCGGCACCATGCGCCTTGGCGCCTATACCGCCGTGCTGGAGCCGGGCTCCAAGATCTCGGAGGCCTATGACGGCGCGCTGGAGATCGAGGATCGCCACCGCCACCGCTATGAGGTCGATGCCAAGTACCGCAAGCAGCTTGAGGAAGCCGGTCTCAGCTTCTCGGGGATGTCGCCCGACGGCCGCCTGCCCGAAGCCGTGGAATACGGGGATCACCCATGGTTCATCGGCGTCCAGTCGCATCCCGAACTGAAGTCGAAGCCCTTCGAACCCGCGCCGCTGTTCGCCGGTTTCGTCCGCGCCGCGATGGAGAACGAACGGCTGGTGTGACACGGCGTTCTGCGCCATCATCTCGGGCCATACATGAATGGTCCCGAGATGCGTCTTGCCCTGATCCTTGCGATTGTCGCCGCGCCGGCTTTTGCCGATGCGCCGCTATTCTTCATAGAACAGTCGTCCCTGCCCTTTGACCTTGGGCCGGGCGCGCCGCGCAATGCACCCTCGTTGCAGTCGAATTCGCCCCATGCCGCCGGAAACACCGCGGCAAGCGCGGCCAATTCCTCGACGAGCTATGGGAACTCTCCCGACAACCCCGCCAACGAGAAACGGGTGATCTTCACCTCGGACGGGTCCGTTGTCGGGTATTATGCGCCGAACGGCAGCGGGACACTGAACCTGTTCGATCTTGGCGGAAAGCGCGTCGCCTATCGCCCCAGGGGCAGCAAGAGCCTGTTCTCCAGCGACGGGCGCTGGTGCGGAACTGTGGCCGATGCACAGGGCGGAGACTTCGCCTTCGGCATCATCCGCAGTTGCGGGGGACTGTTCTGAACACCTCTGACCGGATTGATACGAAACCGTCATATCCGGACGCTAGACCCCGCGAGATGAATTCAGGAGAAGACCATGCAGGACCACGTCCAAAAGGAATGGCTGGACGCCGAACTTCAGGACACGCTTGATGAAGATATCGAAATCGAGCTGGAGGACGCCGTCCTGTCCCGTGAAATCTCGCGCATCTATCGCGAGACGCATCCCGACCAGATCGATCGCACGGTCTATTTCCACGAGCTTCTGCGCATGCAGGCCGAGCTGATCAAGCTTCAGGACTGGGTCACCTATCACAAGGAAAAGGTCGTCGTCATTTTCGAGGGCCGCGACAGCGCCGGCAAGGGAGGCGCCATCAAGCGCATCACCCAGCGCCTGAACCCGCGCGTCTGCCGCGTCGTGGCATTGCCCGCGCCTTCGGATCGCGAGAAGACGCAGTGGTATTTCCAGCGCTACGTGCCGCACCTGCCCGCGGGGGGCGAGATCGTGCTGTTCGATCGCAGCTGGTACAACCGCGCCGGTGTCGAGCGCGTCATGGGCTTTGCCACCGAAAGCCAGGTCGAGGAGTTCTTCAACGATGTCCCGGAATTCGAACGGATGCTGGTCCGCTCGGGCATTCGGGTCATCAAGTACTGGTTCTCGATCACGGACGAGGAACAGCAGATGCGCTTCCTGATGCGCATCCACGACCCGCTGAAGCAGTGGAAACTGTCGCCCATGGACTTGCAGTCCCGCGTCCGCTGGGAAGACTACACCAAGGCGAAAGAGGACATGCTTGAGCGCACCAACATCCCCGAGGCGCCCTGGTATATCGTCCCCGGAAACGACAAGAAGCGCGCCCGGCTGAATTGCATCAACCACCTGTTGAGCAAGATCCCCTATGACGACGTCCCGCACGAGGAGGTCAGTTTGCCGGACCGGGTCTTCAACCCCGATTACGAACGCGACGTGCTGCCGCCGGATCTTTACGTCCCCCAGCGTTACTGATCCGAACGGGGCCGGAAAAGGCGCGTGTTTTATGGTCTTTAGGTCTTTCCGATCCTGCCTTACACTCGCCTCATGTTTCGCAATCTGCTCAGCCGCCTTTTCTCGGACACGCCCGATCCCGGCGCCCTGTCATCACAGGATGCCGAGGTCGCGGTAGCGGCCCTTCTGGTCCGCATCGCACGGGCCGATGACCGCTATACGGACGCGGAACGTGTCCGAATCGAGAATGTACTCGCGCGGCGACGCGGACTTGGCCACAACGAGGCGGCCGAGGGGCGCGCCGCCGCCGAGATGATCGAGGCCGAGGCCCCCGACACCGTTCGCTTTACCCGTATCATCAAGGATCGCGTGGACATCGCGGACCGCCAGAACGTCATCGCCGCGCTTTGGGAAATCGCCTATGCCGACGGCACCCGCGGCGCGGAGGAAGAAAGCATGATTCGGCTGGTTGCGGGTCTGCTGGGCGTCAATGACCGCGACTCGGCGCTGGTGCGTCGGCGCGTCATCGAAGGGCTGGGAATCTCGGGCGACTAGCACGCTACGCTGCGTCACGAACGGCGCTTCAGGATTTCGTTGCAATCTGGAAACAAATGAAGCCTGATTGCCTGATGAAGACTGTTGAGCCTGCCGTGCCGTTATCCATGTCACCTTCATCCGAAGCGGATGTTCCGGTCATTCAGATCCGGAACCTACACAAATCCTATGGCCAGCTTGAGGTGCTTCGCGGGGTCGACCTGACCGCCAGCCGGGGCCATGTCGTCAGCCTGATCGGATCGTCCGGCTCGGGCAAATCGACCCTGCTGCGCTGCTGCAACATGCTTGAGGAGAGCCAGGCCGGCGACATCCTGTTCGAGGGAGAGCATGTCCGCTGGCGTGGCGAAGGCCCCTCGCGCGTTCCGGCCGACCGCGCCCAAGTGACGCGGCTTCGTACCAACCTGTCGATGGTGTTCCAGCAGTTCAACCTGTGGTCACACATGACCGTCCTGCAAAATGTCATGGAGGCCCCGGTCCACGTCCTGAAGCGTGATCCCGCCCAGGTCGAGGCGCGCGCCCGCGAACTTCTGGACAAGGTCGGCATCGGCGACAAGGCCGAAGCGTGGCCCTCGCAGCTTTCGGGTGGCCAGCAGCAGCGCGCCGCGATTGCCCGCGCGCTTTGCATGGAGCCTAAGGCGCTGCTTCTGGACGAACCGACCAGCGCGCTTGACCCCGAGCTTCAGCAAGAGGTCGTCCGCGTCATCAAGGATCTGGCCGCCGAACATCGCACCATGTTGCTTGTCACCCATGACATGCGGCTGGCGGCCGATGTCGGCGACCACGTCATCTTCCTTCATCAAGGCAAGATCGAGGAAGAGGGAACGCCCGCCGAAATCTTCGGCGCCCCGCGTTCCGAGCGTCTGCGCCGTTTTCTCAGCGCGACGCGCCACAGCTGAAAGACCAACAGGAGAGTTAAAATAATGAAAAAACTGATGTTTGCCACCGCCCTTCTGGCTCTGACCGCTGGAATGGGCATGGCGCAGACCGTCCGCATGGCGACCGAGGGGGCCTATCCTCCCTACAACTTCGTCAACGACCAGGGGAAGCTGGACGGGTTCGAGATCGAACTGGGCAACGAGTTGTGCAAGCGCGCACAACTGGACTGCACCTGGGTTAAGAACGACTGGGATTCCATCATCCCGAACCTCGTCAGCTCGAACTATGACGCGATCATGGCGGGCATGAACATCAACGAAGAGCGCAAGAAGGCGATCGACTTCACCGATCCCTATACGCCCGCAATGCCTTCGGCCTATGCCGCCCAATCGGCCGACGCCGATATCGAGGGCGGCATCGTCGCGGCGCAGACGAACACCATCCAGGCCAGCCACGTTGCCGAAACCGGGGCCACGCTGCTGGAATTCGCCACGCCCGAGGAAACCATCGCCGCCGTCCGCAATGGCGAGGCCGATGCGGTCTTTGCCGACAAGGACTATCTCAGCCCCGCGGTCGAGCAATCGAATGGCGAGCTGGTCTGGGTGGAAGGCCATGATACGGTGAAACTGGGCGAAGGCATCGGCATGGGCGTCCGCAAGTCGGATACCGAGCTGAAGGCCAAGTTCAACGCCGCGATCCAGTCGATGAAAAGTGACGGTACGCTGAACCCGCTGCTGAAGAAATGGTTCGGTGAAAAGGCATTGCAGTTCTAAGCTGATATGACTGCGGACCGGCCTGCGCGACATTCGCCGCGCAGGTCAGGTCAAGCTGGAGTGCCAAATGTTCGCCACCTGCGCCGATCCCAAGACGCTCGAAGGGCTGGCATGGCTGATGTGCTACCTGACCTCGGGCAAGCACATGCTTTTCTACCTGTCCTTCGGCACGGTCATCCTGCTGCTGGCCGTCACCGCACCGATCGCGCTGCTGTTCGGTTTCGGCGGCGCGCTGGCGTCGCGTTCGGGCATCGCGCCGCTGCGCTGGTTTGGCCGCATCTATACCTCGATGGTGCGGGGCGTGCCGGACATCATCTTTTTCCTGTTCGTGCCCATCGCGCTGGACCAGGCCTTCGAATACCTGCGGGCCAAGCTTTATTGCGACCCCGGCGTGCCGATCCGCCAAGGCAACGACTTCGTCGTTTGCCCCGCAGCCAAACTGCCGCTGTCCACTGCCGATCAATGGGTGCATCAGGCATATGGCATCGTGCTGGCAGTCATTGCCTTTTCCATCGTCTTCGGCGCCTTCGCCGCGAACGTCCTTTACGGGGCGATGAACGCCGTGCCGAAGGCTCAGCTTGAAACCGCCGAGGCCTATGGGATGAGCCCGCGTCAGGTCAGCCGCCGCATCCTGATCCCGCAGATGTGGACCTATGCCCTGCCCGGCCTTGCGAACCTGTGGATGATCCTGATCAAGGCGACACCGCTTCTGTTCGTCCTGGGGGTCGAGGACATCGTTTACTGGGCGCGTGAACTCGGCGGAGCCAAGACCGCCGCCTATGCCTTTCCTCATCCCGACTGGCGGATCTATTACTTCCTTGGCATCCTGGTCTTCTATCTGCTGATGACCTGGGGGTCCGAACGGGTTTTCGACCGCATCAGGGCCCGGCTGTCTGCAGGGCAGTCCACGGTCGCGGGCGATGCCATGCGAAAGGCCGCCACATGAGCCAATGCCTGCAGACCCTGTCCGACTATGGACTGCGCGCAATCGGAATTGGTGAACGGCTGTTGCCGCGATCCGACTTTACCCTGTGCGAGCAATTCGTTCTGATCGGTTCGGGGTTGATCTGGAACATCTATTTCGGCGTGCTGGCGCTGTTCATCGGCTTTTTCATCGCGAATGCGGTGGCACTGGCCAAGGGCAGCCCAAACCCGTTGCTTCGCAAACCGGCAGAGTGGTTCATCTTCCTGTTCCGGGGCAGCCCGCTGTTCATCCAGTTCTTTGTCGCCTACGAGGCGCTGGTGCAACTGCCGCGCGCCGGGATCGACCTGTTCGGACTGACCATCCACACAAGCTGGATGACGCGCGCCTGGGCCGGGGCACTGCTGGTCCTGGTCCTGAACACCGCCGCCTATTCCGCCGAAATATTTCACGGCGCGCTGCGCAATCTGCCAAGGGGAGAGCTTGAAGCCGCCGACGCCTATGGCATGGCAGGCTGGACACGGTATCGCCGGGTGGCCTGGCCCACGGCGATGCGTCTGGCCTGGCCCGCCTACACGAATGAGGCGATCTTCCTGTTCCATGCAACGACACTGGTATTCTTCTCCAGCTTTCCGGCCTTTCAGCAGCAGGGCGACAGCCTGTATTATGCCAGCTATTTCGCCGACAAGACCTTCAACCCCTTCGTCGCCTATCCGATCGTCGCGGGTTACTTCATCCTTCTGACCCTGTGCCTGATTACGGGTTTCGGGGTCATCAACCGGCGGCTGAACCGCCATTTGCCGGGCAAGGCGCGCAAGCTTCGCTATCGGCCCAATCTGATCAGGTGACACATGGACTGGCTGCGCGAGCATCCCGAAGTCAAAACCATCCGCGTGGCCGCGGCCGACCTTAACGGCATGGCCCGAGGCAAGCGCATTCCCGCAAGATTCGCGGACAAGCTTTTGACAGAAGGCACTAAATTCCCCTACTCCGTTCTGAACATGGACATCTGGGGCGAAGATATCGAAGACAGCCCCCTGGTCTTCAAGGCGGGCGATCCGGATGGACTGCTGCTGCCGACCGAGCGCGGCTTCATGCCGATGCCCTGGCTTGAAGCGCCGACCGGATTGCTGCCTTTGTGGATGTTCCATCCCGACGGGCGGCCCTATGACGGCGATCCCCGGCAGGCGCTGGCCCGCGTCGTCGAACGCTACGCGGCCGCCGGCCTGACCCCGGTCGTCGCGACCGAGCTTGAATTCTTCCTGATCGACGATTCTGGCGGACAGCTACGCGTGCCCCCCAGCCCGCGGTCGGGCAAGCGCCGCACCGGGGCCGAAACGCTCAGCTTGCGGGCGCTGGACGCCTTCGACCGCTTCTTTACCGCGCTTTACGACGCCTGCGAGGCGATGGACATTCCCGCCGACACCGCGATTTCTGAGGCCGCGCCGGGGCAATTCGAAATCAACCTGATGCACCAGGCCGATCCGCTGAAGGCCGCGGACGATGCCTGGCTGTTCAAGCAATTGGTCAAGGGCCTGGCCCGCCGCTATGGCTTTGCAGGATCCTTCATGGCCAAGCCCTATGATGAATGGAACGGTTCGGGGATGCATATGCACTTCTCGGTCCTGGACCAGAACGGCGACAACATCTTTGACAATGGCAGCGAGGAAGGCTCGGACCGGTTGCGCCACGCCGTCGCCGGCTGCCTTGCGGCGATGCCCGGATCGACGCTGCTTTTTGCCCCGCACGAGAACAGCTATGATCGGCTGGTGCCGAATGCCCATGCTCCGACCGGGATCGGCTGGGCATACGAGAACCGGACCTCGGCGATCCGCATCCCCTCCTCGGGGCCAAAGGCGCGCCGGATTGAGCATCGTGTCGCCGGCGGTGACGTGAACCCGTATCTGACGGTCGCCGCGATCCTGGGGGCGGCACTGAATGGGCTTGAGGATCGGGCTGAACCCCCGACCGCAATCCGGGGCAATGCTTATGAACAAGGGCTGGATCAGCTTCCCGCAACCTGGGGCGAGGCGATCGACACCTTCGCGGAGTGCCCGCAGATCAAGCGCATCTTCCCAGCCCACCTGATCGAGAACTTCGTTATGACGAAACGCCAGGAACTCCGCTATATGGCCGAGCTTTCCGATGACGAGACGGTCGAGCTGTATCTTGACACAGTGTGAGTGTTCCGACCGCTACATTCGGCCGGTTTGCGTCCTTTTTGGCAATCATAGATCTGCCATTGGAAAGCTGAATTTCGGTTTAAATTAATAAAATCAATATCATGTTGAAATCGACTAGAGTGCGGGCGGTGCGGGCGGCGTGGCGGCGCCGCTCGTTTCCATTGGCGCAGGCCCATTGACCTCTGCATCCTCCTGCTCCATCCCCCAGGCTAAATGGGGATGCCATGCCATGTTCGTGCGCCTTGGCGGTTATTTGACATTCATTTCACTTGGTCGAGACAGCCAGACAAGCGCAATGTAAAACCGCCTTTGCCCCCCGCGCAGCTTGATGCCGCGCGGTCATCGAAACATCCACGACTGCTGAACCAACATGTCCGACATTGCCGACAATGAATCTTTGGCTGCCGCAGCCCCCGCGCACTATGACTTTGCCCGCAGCAATATCGCCAGACTGACCATCGCGCAGGCACTTGCCGGGGCCAATTCGGTAGTGATCTTTGCGACGGGGGCGGTCACCGGCGATATGCTGGCCCCCAGTCCGGCGCTGGCAACGCTGCCGATTTCGTTGTTCGTGGTCGGCATGGCAGCCTGCACCCTGCCCGCCGGGGCCATCGCGCAACGCAGCGGACGTCGTGCCGCGTTCATGATCGGCGCGGGCTGCGGTGTGCTGGCGGGGCTGCTGGCGGCAATCGCGGTGGTCATAAGTTCGTTCTGGATGTTCTGCCTGTCCACGTTCTTCGGTGGCGCCTATGCGGCGGTCGTCCTAAGTTTTCGCTTCGCCGCCGCCGATTGCGTCCGTGCCGAGGCGCGACCGCGCGCCCTGTCATTCGTGATGGCGGGCGGTGTCTTTGCGGGCGTACTGGGTCCGCAGATGGTCACGCATACGATGCATTTGTGGCAGCCCTATCTGTTCTCGGCGACCTTCGTCGGGCAAGCTCTGGTCGCGGCGCTATCGGCCCTTGTCCTTGCAGGCGTCCGTCTTCCGCGTCCTGCCGTACAGGCAAGGACAACGGGCCGCCCCCTGCGCCAGATCGTCAGCCAGCGGCAGTTCATCACCGCCGTCATTTGCGGCGTCGTATCCTATCTGCTGATGAATTTTCTGATGACCGCCGCGCCACTTGCGATGAAATTCTGCGGCCTATCGCAAGAATCTGCCAACCTTGGCCTGCAATGGCACGTCATCGCGATGTATGCGCCAAGCTTTTTCACCGGCGCACTGATTTCGCGCTTTGGCGCGGCGCGGGTGGTCATGGCGGGCCTGATCCTGACCGGCGCGTCAGCCATCGTCGGGCTTCTGGGGGTCGATGTCGCGCATTTCTGGCTGACGCTGATCCTGCTGGGGATCGGCTGGAACTTCGGCTTCGTCGGCGCCTCGGCCATGGTGCTGGAATGCCACCGCCCCGAGGAAAAGGCGCGCGTGCAATCCTTCAACGACTTCGTGGTGTTCGGCACGATGGCGGTGGGGTCGTTCCTGTCGGGCGGGCTGCTGAACAGCTTTGGCTGGGACGTCGTGCTGTGGGCGTCATTCGCGCCGCTGGCATTGGCACTCATCGCATTGCGCTGTGATCAGTAAACCAAAGTCAGCGTGCGCTCCGAGCCGAAACAGTTTTCCCTGCACCATCATCACGACCAAGGGGTAACGAGATACTTCTCACCTGTCTTCATGGCCCTGTAGTCGGTGACGGCCTGCTTGGTCAGCATCTCGTCAAGATTGACGCGCTTTTTGTAATGGCTGGCGAAGGTGGTGGTCAGGCTTTCGCGCACGCGCTCCCGCATCCGACTGACGGTTTCCGTTCCGGCCATTTGAAGGAATGGGAACAACAGCCAACCCGCAAGGGTCCAGCCAAAGCCGTAGCTTGGTGTCAAGATCGTCGGGGTCACGTCCAGTCGCCCGTAGATGAACATGCGCTTCGGCTGGGTCGAGCCATAGCGTGAATATTCCGTCATTCTGCTGACCGCGACCTGCTCCATGGCCTTGAAGGCGTTGTCGGCACCTTGGCCGCCGCCGATCGGGTCGAAGCCATAGAATGCACCGGTGTCCTCAATCGCGGCACTCAATTGGCGCATGAAGTCGTCATTCGAAGAATTGACGACATGGGTGGAGCCGAGGCTTTTAAGCAAATCAACCTGGCTGTCCTTTCGGACGATATTGACCAGACCGATGCCATCTTCCTTGCAAATGCGGGTCAGCATCTGGCCCAGGTTGGATGCCCCGACCGTGTGCAGGATCGCGTCTTGCCTGTCCATCTTGGCATTCTCGGCGAACCCCAGAGCGGTCATGGGATTGATGAATGCGCTCGCACCATCCTCGGTCGAATGATCGCCCAACGGTAGGCACATCGCGGCGTCGGCAATGCAATATTCGCTGTAGGCATTGCCCGGGACACAGGAGACACGCTGGCCCAGAAGCGATTTGGCCATGTCACTGTCACCGACTGCGACAACCGTACCGGCACCTTCGTTCCCGGCAGGCAGCTTGAGACCATGGCGCGCTTTCGAGCCCGTGTTAAACGGCTCGGGCACCTTGGCAACGAATTTGCCGGGCGAGTAGCTGGCCGTCTCCAGATCGGCCCCACCAACCAGGATGGCGAGGTCCGACGGGTTGATAGGCGCGGCCTCCATTTTCACGAGAACCTGGTTGCCGGTCGGATCGGGGACGGTCACTTCTTCGACCGCCACGGTGAGCGTCCCATCCGGTTCCAATGTCGTGAACAGTTGCTTGCCCGTGATCGTCATTGCGGAATCTCCACGCCTCGGTTTCGCGATGAATACTACTGTCGGCGCACCAGAAGGGAACGTCCATACGTCTATGATTTACTCATGCGAGATGCACTTCCGGTTGGCAGCACCTCGGCGGTTCTGCGTTCGATGTCTTCCGCTGACCCCGGAACTCTCGAATCCACATGGAAGCCGTGGGCTTCGCCAAGCGCAACGGAAGCGGCCCTGGAGGCGACTTACGGCCCTTGTCCGGGGCCGATGAATGCTTGGCGATCCGTGTCGTTCGCAAGCTCAGTTCGACACCCCCTCGCCACGACGACCCTGACGGGTTGGGCGGTCAGCCTTGTTGCCGGTGGTGGCGAAATGGCTGCGATGAGCAAGGAACTTGTTGACGGGATTGAAAGTTAATAGCGACGTTAGGCTTCACGCCCCAACCCGATGCCCTGCGCGCAGGGCTAGGTGATCGGCTTGCCTGCAATCCAATTCGTTCTTGGCCTTCCCACGTGACAGGAGACGAAATCATGATGAAACTGGTAGGGGCTGCGGCCCTCATGCTCGCAAGCCTTGGCGGCTTGTCCGGTTGTTCGGACAATCAGGGCGTGAATGCGGCATCCGGAGCCCTGGTGGGCGCGGCCGTCGGCAATCAGATCGGTTCGGGCAGTGGCAGAACGGCGGCGACGCTGGCAGGTGCTGCGGTCGGCGCACAGGTCGGAGCCAACCAGCCCACGACCAAGATGTGCACCTATCGCAATACGCAGACCGGGCAGACCTACACAGCGGCCTGCTGAAGCCTCTGCGCAGGCGCGTATCTGCGGCGCGCCTGTGCCGGCCAATTCGAAGCCTGAGCGGTGATCGAATCCAGATCAGTGAGCACGGACAGATTCGAGATGCGCCTCGGCGCACCGGTTCACGAAGCGGCAGTTTAGTTCAACAAAGCACGGCGTCTGCTTTGCGCCCTCATCGTGAATGCGGCTTGCGGATCGCCGAGGATCAGATGCGCGTAAAGCCTAGCGTCGGATCGTAGCTTTCGTCGCTGTCCAAGTTACACCTTCAACAGCAGGAATGAACAAGATTTGCGCCAGACCAGCCACTAGGGTCTGGCTCGTAACGAGGGCACCCGTCCGGTTTCCGACTGTCTTCGTTCCGTCAAAGGCTGAATCGCTGGCCTCACCAAGAACGGATGATTGCCGGAGGAGCCTTGAACATTTCCACAATAGAATCCGGCCGCGTCGGCGCATTCTTCGGTATGCCTCGCGCGCCCTGCATTTCAATCGCTCCAGTTCGATCAGAAACCTTTTCGGCGACCAGGATCAACAGGACGCTGCGCGAGGGCGAGATCGTCAACGTGACACTGCCTGCTGCGGACGCCTATTTCGTGATGGTATACCTTGAAGCGGCCGTGTATGCCGACGTGCAGGAAGATGGCAGGTCCACGGTTCCCAAGAGCTATGCCACCGGCTCCGTTTGCCTTGTGGACCTTTGCCAGGGCGTGGCCATCAGCCTTCGCAGTTCGCTCCATTCCCTTGCTTTGGTCATCCCGAAACCCTTGCTGTTGGAGGTGGAGGCGATCCGTACTGCGGAAGGCGGACGCGTTCCCGATCCCCCGCGTCTTGTTTGTCGCCGGGCCGAAGCGGACCCGGTGATCGCAAGCATTGCGGCCGTTCTTCTTCCGTTATTTGAACGCGACGATCCTGCGTCATCGGCGCTGCTCCGTCACCTTGCGACCGCGATCTGCGCGCATCTTCTGCACAATTTCTCTGCAAAGCCAGATCATTGGGAAAAGAACCTCACCTCCCAAGAGAACAAGACGGGTAGGTCGAACGATGATTGCTGAACACGCGAACATGACAGTCCCGGACCCCCTGCATTTGGGCCTGATAACGGCCAACCGCCGTTCCCATGACGAGCGGCCTTCCCCCTATGAGGAAACATGGGGCAATGAGGAGGCTTTCGAAGTTCAAACCCAGTTGCGGGATCTGCACAGTCATAAGCTTTGGCGCGACAGCCGACTTGTCTTCGAGGGGGGACATTCCGCGCGGACGCTGACCATAAACGACCTGAGACCCAACTGGAGGGTGTGCTACCTGTCCGCGTTCGACAGGGTTTCGTTCCATATCCCCTTTCTGTCCGTGCAGGATTTCGCAAGAGAGGCGGGGCGGCCCGAGTTCAATAGCCTGCACTGTTCCGGTGCCACGCAGGACACCATCCTGAACGGTCTCGCGCAGGCGCTTCTGCCGGCTTTGGCGAACCCGCAGCGGGCGTGCCAACTTTTCCTTGAACAGATCGGCCTCGCCATTCTTGTCCACCTGACCCAGACCTATGGCGGCTTGCATTTTCCCGCCGATCAGAAAGGCACGCTCGCTGCATGGCAGGAGGAAAGAGCGACAGAGTTCCTGGCAGCACATGTCGCGGGGGACTTCTCGCTGGATATTCTTGCCGGTACCTGCCAGCTTTCGAGAAGCTATTTCAGCAAGGCATTCAAGCAGAGTTTCGGCAAGACGCCCTATCGCTGGTTGCTGGAATACAGGGTCGGGCGGGCAAAGGAGCTGCTGCGGTCGGACATGCCGATCTCGCAGGTGGCGCTTGAATGCGGGTTTTCCGACCAAAGCCATCTGACCCGGGTCTTCTCGATGATCTTGGGCGAAACGCCCGGCCAATGGCGGCGGGCGCTTCGCAGTCCGATCACATCGATGGCGTGTCCAAACCTTTAGGCAATTTGCAGCACCGGGCTATGCCCGGACCGCTTTGCGCCATTGCCCCGGTGACGCCCCTACGCTGGATGCAAAGACCCGAGTGAAGTGGCTTTGGTCGGAAAAGCCGCAATCGAGGGCGATTTCCCCAAGGGTCAGGGCGGTCGCCCGCAGCAGGTGCTTGGCCTTGTCGATTCTGCGTCTCAGGATCCACTTGTAGGGGGGCATCCCGGTCGAAAGCTTGAAGGCACGCGAAAAATACGATGGCGACAGGCCGCAGGCATGGGCGACATCGGCAACCTGAACATCGCCGTCCAGCTTCGCGTCCATGATCTCGGTCGCGCGCTTCAATTGCCAGGGCGACAAACCGCCAGGATGCGGGGGGCGCGGCTGGCCAGCCTCGCCATAGGTCACGGCCAAATGGGTGCAGAGCGCAAGCCCGACATGATCCATGAACAGGCGACTGGCCTGGTCTGGGCGGGTGAAAGACGGAAGAAGTGCGCCGACTAGTCCGCGCACGGCCTGATCGTCCACATCCCCGCCCGGCCGGATGTTCAGCGTTTCGATGCGCCGGGTGCCCAGATCTTCCTCGAGCGCCGTCAGCGCCGCCCGGGGAATATAGAAGTTCACGCAATCGAAGGCCGACTTCATATTGGCCTGCCACGACCGGTTATAGTCGTAGAACGTGAAGTTTCCCGCATGGAAGGCCGGGGCGCTGACGTTCTTGCCGTCAACCCAGAGATCGCCTTGATAGTCGCTCAACTGGTAAGCCATCATGAATGCGTCTTCCGGCAAATGCTGGTCGACGAATCCGTGGTTCGGGGTGTCCCGCGTAAGCCGCGTGACCGTAATGATGCTCTTGTTCAGGACGGATGCCCTGACCGTCTGCCCGCCCTGGACGCGCAGGTATTCCATCTGCTCGTTGCTGGCACCGGATCGTCTTGCCATTGCCTATCTTCTCTGCCGTGTTCCCCAGCCCTTCCGGACCGGTATCGTTTTGGGATCGTTTTATCCAAAATCAGAGGCTTGGCGACAAGATAAGGCATGAATGCCCCCCTATGGTCCGCCGCGTGTACCGACATCGAAAACCAAGGCACCGCCAATGAATGCTCCAAGCCCAAGCCGCCGAACCGTCCTGCTTTCCGGAGCGGCACTGCTGGCCGCGACGGCACTTCCGCTCCCGGCATTGGCCACGTCCTCATCCACCCCTTTTCAAGGAGAAATGACCATGAATTTCGTCACCTCTTCAGATGGAGTCGACATCTTCTACAAGGATTGGGGCCCACGGGACGCCCAGCCGATCATGTTCCATCACGGCTGGCCCCTGTCCTCGGACGACTGGGACGCACAGATGCTGTTCTTCGTGGCCCAGGGATTTCGCGTGGTCGCCCACGACCGGCGCGGCCACGGGCGTTCGACCCAGGTGTCGGACGGGCATGACATGGACCATTACGCCGCCGATGCCTTTGCGGTCGTCGAGGCGCTGGATCTGAAGAACGTCGTTCATATCGGCCACTCGACCGGCGGCGGCGAGGTGGCCCGCTATGTGGCCAAGCACGGACAGCCCGCGGGCCGCGTCGCCAAGGCGATCCTTGTCGCTGCCGTGCCGCCGTTGATGCTGAAGACCGACGCAAACCCCGAAGGCCTGCCGATGGAGGTCTTCGACGGCTTCCGCAGCGCCCTTGCCGCGAACCGCGCGCAATTCTTCCGCGACGTGCCTGCCGGTCCTTTCTACGGCTTCAACCGCGAAGGCGCGACGGTGCATGAAGGGGTCATCCAGAACTGGTGGCGCCAGGGGATGATGGGCGGCGCGAAGGCGCATTACGACGGCATCAAGGCCTTTTCGGAAACCGACCAGACCGAGGACTTGCGGACGATCACCGTGCCTACGCTGGTCCTGCATGGCGAGGATGATCAGATCGTGCCGATCCATGATGCGGCCCACAAGGCCATCAAGCTGCTGACGAACGGCACGCTGAAGACCTATCCCGCCTTCTCGCACGGGATGCTGACGGTGAACGCCGACACCCTCAACGCCGACATCCTGGCGTTCATCCAGGGCTGATCGCCGACCGCGCATGGCGGAAGGGTCCCGGACTGCCGCAGGGAGAACAGCGATGTTCCGATTGCTGCCATTCTCTTCCGCCATGCTGCACGGCATCGCCAGTTCAAAGCTAACACGACCAACACAAACGGACCGACAGATGAACAGCAAACTGGAACTGCTGACCCCAAAGAACAGCCAATTGATCCTGATCGATCACCAGCCGCAGATGGCTTTCGGCGTGCAGTCGATCGACCGCCAGGTCCTGAAGAACAACACGGTTGCACTGGCGAAATCAGCGAAGATCTTCGACATTCCGACCACGATCACCACGGTCGAGACCGAAAGCTTTTCGGGCCATACCTATCCCGAACTGCTGGACGTCTTCCCCGATGCCCCGTTGCTTGAGCGGACCTCGATGAACTCGTGGGACGACAAGAAGGTGCGCGATGCGCTGGCCGCGAACGGGCGCAAGAAGATCGTCGTCTCGGGCCTTTGGACCGAGGTCTGCAACCTGTCCTTCGCACTGTCGGCATTGGCGGATACAGATTACGAAATCTACATGGTTTCCGATGCCTCGGGCGGCACCAGCAAGGAAGCGCATGACATGGCGATGATGCGCATGATGCAGGTCGGCGTGATCCCCGTGACCTGGCAGCAGGTGCTGCTGGAATGGCAGCGCGACTGGGCCCGCCGCGATACCTATGACGCGGTCATCGACGTGGTGCGCGAACATTCCGGCGCCTACGGCATGGGCGTCGACTACGCCTATACCATGGTCCACAAGGCCGCCTCGCGCAGCAGCCACACCGGCCAGACGCTCGCCCCGGTCAAGGCCTGAAGGAAACCGCGCCGCGTCTTCGGACGCGGCCGAACCGCCCGGGGGATTCCCATGAAGATCTACCTTGTCTCGCTTGCCTGCGGCCTTCTTGTCGGCGTGATCTACAGCCTTCTGCATGTCCGCTCGCCTGCACCGCCGGTTGTCGCCCTTGTGGGCCTTCTGGGCATCCTCATCGGCGAACAGGCAGTGCCGGTCTGGCGTTGGCTGACTGCTGATCGCCCGGCCGAACACAGTCTAAACCATGTCTTCGGCGAACTGCCGAGTGCCCACCAGCGAAGGAAATCCTGATGCAGCCAGACCTGATCCTGCACAATGCACGCATCACGACGCTGGAGCGTGCCGCTCCGCTGGTGCAGGCCGTGTCGATCACGGATGGCACCTTTGCCGAGGCCGGGCGCGACGGCGATATCCTGCCGCTGGCCGGCCTCGCGACACGGATCATCGATATGCGTGGACGCTTGGTCCTGCCGGGGTTGATCGACAATCACACCCATGTCGTGCGGGGTGGGCTGAACTACAACATGGAACTGCGCTGGGACGGCGTCAGGTCGCTGTCGGACGCGATGTCGATGCTTCGGCGGCAGGTGGAGATCACGCCGCCGCCGCAATGGGTCCGCGTCATCGGTGGCTTTACCGAACATCAGTTCGACGAAAAGCGCCTGCCGACGCTGGACGAGATCAATGCCGTGGCACCTGACACGCCGGTCTTCATCCTGCATCTTTACGACCGGGCCCTGCTGAATGCCGCCGCATTGCGCGCCGTCGGCTATGACCGCGACACCCCGAACCCGCCGGGCGGAGAGATCCAGCGTGACGCGCGCGGCAATCCAACGGGGCTGCTTCTGGCCAAGCCCAATGCGGGCATTCTTTACGCCACGCTGGCGCGGGGACCGAAGCTGCCCTTTGACTACCAGCTGAACTCGACCCGTCACTTCATGCGGGAATTGAACCGTCTTGGCATCACGGGCGTGATCGACGCGGGCGGGGGGATGCAGAACTATCCCGAAGACTATGAGATCATCCAGAAGCTGGCCGATGACGACCAGCTGACCGTGCGCCTTGCCTACAACCTGTTCACCCAAAAGCCCAAGGAGGAGAAGGCGGACTTCCTCAACTGGACGAAGTCGGTGACCTATCGTCAGGGCGACGATTACTTCCGCCACAATGGCGCAGGCGAAATGCTGGTCTTTTCGGCCGCCGACTTCGAGGACTTTCGCGAGCCGCGCCCGGACCTGTCCCCCGGCATGGAGGATGACCTGGAGGATGTCGTCCGCATCCTTGCCGAGAACCGTTGGCCCTGGCGCATGCACGCGACCTATGACGAGACGATCAGCCGCGCGCTGGATGTGTTCGAGAAGGTGAACCGCGACATCCCGCTGACCGGCATCAACTGGTTCTTCGACCATGCCGAGACAATTTCTGATCGGTCGCTGGACCGCGTGGCGGCCTTGGGCGGCGGAGTCGCGGTGCAGCACCGCATGGCATATCAGGGCGAATATTTCGTCGAACGCTACGGCGCGCGCGCGGCCGAGGCGACGCCTCCCGTCGCACGGATGCTGGAAAAGGGCGTGCGGACCTCGGCCGGGACCGATGCGACGCGGGTCGCCTCATATAATCCGTGGGTGGGCCTGTCCTGGCTGATCAGCGGCAGGACGGTGGGCGGGTTGCGGATCACCCCCGAACGTAATCGGCTGGACCGCGACACCGCACTGCGGATGTGGACGGAAAAGGTTGCCTGGTTCTCGAACGACGAAGGCCGCCGGGGTCGCATTGCTCCGGGTTATCTTGCCGATCTGATCGTGCCGGATCGCGATTTCTTCTCATGCCCCGAGGACGACATTCCCGACATTACCAGCGAGCTGACCATGGTTGGCGGCAAGGTGGTTTATGGCAAGGGCGACTTCGCCGATCTTGACCGCACGCAAATCCCGCCAGCAATGCCCGACTGGTCGCCCGTGCGCCGGTTTGGCGGCTACGCGGCCTGGGGCGCCGGCGAGCCTGCGGTTGCAAAAACGGCGGCCGTCCGTTGCGGCTGCGCCTCGGCCTGCGGCGTCCACGGCCACGATCACGCTGGGGCCTGGGGCGCAAGCCTGCCCGTATCGGATCTCAAGGGCTTCTGGGGCGCGCTTGGTTGCGCGTGCTGGGCGGTATGAGGATCGTCTCGAGCCATGCCACGACCATAATCCGGACAAGCCTGTGGAGGGCTGAACCATGACCGATACACCCCAAACCACGCCCGAGACCGGTGGCGCATGGAGCCCCTTCCGACAAAGCGCTTTCACCGTGCTGTGGATTGCCACCGTCGTTTCGAACATCGGGACCTGGATGAATGACGTCGGCGCGGGATGGCTGATGACCAGCCTGGCACCGTCGCCTCAGATCGTTGCGATGGTGCAGGCGGCGACCACGCTGCCGGTATTCCTGTTCGCAATCATCGCCGGAGCGGTGGCCGACATCGTTGATCGTCGCAAGCTGCTGCTGGTCGTGAACATCGCGCTGGCAATCGTGGCCTTAGCGGTGACCGCCGTCGTGCAAGCCGAAGCCATGACGCCGGTCCTTCTGTTGATCTTCACCTTTCTTCTGGGAAGTGGTGCGGCGTTCATCGCACCGGCCTGGCAGGCCATCGTGCCAAAACTGGTCCCGCGGCAGGACCTGACGGCGGCGGTCGCGTTGAACTCGATGGGCATCAATATCAGCCGCGCCATCGGGCCCGCGGTGGCGGGCATGTTGATCGCGGCCTTCGGGCTGGTCTGGCCATTTGCGCTGAACGCTGTCTCGACGCTGGTGGTCATCGCCGCGCTGATCTGGTGGAAACCGCAGGTCGAACCCGCCCGCAAGCTGCCGGCCGAGCATGTCTTTGGTGCAGCGATCGCAGGCCTGCGCTATGCGATCTTTACCCGGCCATTGCGGCTGGTCCTTGTTCGTGCAGCCGGGTTCTTTCTTTTTGCCAGCGCATTCTGGGCGATGCTGCCACTGGTGGCGCGGAACGTCCTGAGTGGCGGCGCAGGGCTTTACGGAGCGCTTCTGGCCTCAGTCGGGATCGGCGCGGTCGGCGGTGCGCTGGTCCTGCCCAAGCTGCGCACACGGCTTGGTCCAGACCGGACGGTGGTCCTTGGTTCGGCGGGCACGGCGATCGTGCTGGTCGTGCTGGCGCTGGTGCCAGGGCAAGCGCCAGCGCTGCTGGCCGGACTGATTGGCGGGGCATCCTGGATCGCGGTCCTCTCCAGCCTGAATGTCGCCGCACAATCGGCCCTGCCTGATTGGGTGCGCGCGCGGGGATTGGCCATCTATCTGACGGTATTTTCGGGCGCAATGTCGCTGGGCAGTCTTGGTTGGGGCACGATCGCGGCCCACACGTCTGTTCCGACGGCGCTGCTGGTTGCCGCGCTGGGGCTTGTCGTCACGGTCCCGGCAACGCTTTGGGCACGGTTGGGCGGACATGCCGAGGATCACAGCCCGGCGCACCACTGGCCCGAGCCGAAGGCTGCCCCCGAGGATCAACCAGCCACCATCTGGATCGCCTATGATGTCCCTGTCGAGCGGCACGCCGCCTTCATTGCCCTGATGCAGGAACAGCGTCGCAGCCGTCGCGCCCATGGTGCACATGGCTGGGTGCTGCGCCAGGACGCCTCCCGTCCGACCAGGCTGATCGAAAGCTGGCACGAGGCATCCTGGTTGGCGCATCTTCGCCACCACGACCGGGTAACCCATGCCGAGAAGGCGCTGCAGGACCGCATTCGTGCCATGCTGAACGACGCTCCCGAGATCCATCACACCACTGCCCCAAGGAACATTTGAGCCATGAGCTGGAACCCCACCCAAAACCCGGAATGTCCCCTGGACTCACTCGACAGCATCGAGACGCTGATCATTCCGCGCGCCCGCGACCTGGGCGGGTTCGAAGTGCGTCGCGCGCTGCCTGCCCCGAAACGTCAGATGGTCGGCCCGTTCATCTTCTTCGACCAGATGGGCCCGGCCGAGTTCCTGACCGGCGGTGGAATCGACGTGCGCCCGCATCCCCATATCGGGCTTGCCACCGTCACCTATCTTTACAAGGGCGAGTTCCATCACCGCGACAGCACCGGGGCCGACCAGATGGTCTATCCGGGCGAGGTGAACTGGATGATCGCGGGTAACGGCGTTACCCATTCCGAGCGCACCTCCGACGAGATGCGCACAAGGCCCGGCTCGCTTTTCGGCATCCAGACATGGGTGGCCCTGCCCGAACATGCCGAAGACAGCGACGCCAGCTTCGAACATCACGGACGCGAGGCGCTGCCCTTTATCGACGAGGGCGGCAAGCAGGTTCGCCTGATCCTTGGCTCGGCCTATGGCGCGACCGCTCCGGTCAAGACCTTCACCGAAACCTTCTATGCCGATGCGGTGCTGGCGGCTGGCGCAAAACTGCCTTTGCCCGACAACCACGAGGATCGCGGCGTCTATGTGTCCGAAGGGTCGGTCACCATTGCGGGCGACACGTTCGAGGCGGGTCGGATGATGGTGTTCCGCCCGGGCGACCGCATCACCCTGACTGCCGGGGAGCGTGGCGCCCGTCTGATGGTTCTGGGCGGCGAGACGCTGAACGGGCCGCGCTATATCTCGTGGAACTTCGTTGCCTCCTCGCAGGAGCGCATCGACGCCGCCAAGGAGGCATGGCGGCAAGGCGACTGGGCGCATGGCCGCTTTCAACTGCCGCCCGGTGACGATGCCGAGTTCATTCCGCTTCCGTGACTTGGAAGGTGCGCGTCCTCGGCCAGCTTGATGGCCAGAGCCGCGCAATGAGGCGACAATGCGGACAGCCGGTCCCTGCGGATGCGGTTGTCTTGCGCTGCGATCCAGCTTTCCGGGCAGGCTTGCATTCCGGCAGATGCGGTGACGCCGAACCGCAGCTTTTCAGGCCCATTTCCTTCGCCGCCCCTGGCTTACCCTAGTTCTCGCGGAAGGCGCGGGACAGGCTGTCTTCGATCGGCTTGACCAGATATTCGAAGAAGGTGCGGGCAGCCGTTTCAATCATGACTTCGGCTGGCATTCCGGGGGTGGGGTGAAAGCCCGGAACCCGCTCAAGTTCGCTGGCCGGCAAGGCGACGCGGGCAAGGTAGATCTCATGCCGCACCCCATCGGTTTCCGTCGCAAGCGCATCGGCCGACACATAGACCAGCGTGCCCTGCAGCACAGGGGTCGTGCGCTGGTTCAGCGCAGTCAGCCGCACTGCCGCATGCTGGCCCACCTCGACATCGTCGATATCGCCGCGCGAAATCTGGGACTCGATCACCAAGGGCGCATCCAGCGGCAGGATTTCCAGGATCGGTTTGCCCGCCTCGATCACGCCGCCGGGGGTGTGGTAATACAACCGGACGATGGTGCCCGAAACCGGGGACAGGATCTCTGATCGCTCAAGGATATCCTGCGCCTTCATCGACTGCTCGCGCACGCTGTCCAGATCGGCCTCGATCGATTGGCTTTCGTCCATCGCGGTCTGCGTGTGCTGGTTGCGGGTCTGAGAGATCTCGCGTTCGGCCTTGCGGATGGTTTCCTCGGTCTCGGCGATCTCGGCGTTCAGGCGACCGATCTGACCTTCGGCATCCGCAATGGCGCGGGCCAGCGTATTCACGTCGCTGCGCCGTACAAGACCGCGCTTGAACAGGTGCTCGCGGGTATCAAGATCCTCGCGCAGCAGGTTGGCCTGAATTTGCACCGCCGCCAGTTCCTTTTGGAAACCTTGGATGCGCGAACGACCGGCGGCGATATTGCTTTCCAGGAGCCCGACTTCCCCGTCCAGCTTGGTGCGCGCGGTTCGAAAGGCACCCATCTGCTCGGTCATGATCGCGGCAAAGCTGGGATCGTCGCCCCGCTGGTTCAGCCAGTCCGAAAACAGGGGCTGGTTGGCATGGTCATACTCGGCGCGCAACCTTGCGCCGATCGCCTCAAGCCGGGCACGGCGCAGGTCCAGTTCACGCTGGTTGGCCTGCGCGGCGGTGCCGTCCAGTCGCAGCAGCGCCTGTCCTTCGGTGACGCTGTCGCCCTCGCCCACAAGGATTTCGTGGATGATGCCGCCCTCAAGGTGCTGGACGATCTTGTTCTTGCCGGTGGCGACGAAGGTGCCGGGCGACATGATCGCCGCCGCAAGGGGCGCGCGCAGCGCCCATGTGCCGAAGCCGCCAAAGGCAAGGGCCAGAAGCACCAGCCCGACGGTCAGATGCCAGCGAACCGAGCGCGGCACCTGCGCATAGATCTGGTTGTCGGTGTGCAGCATCATGGCGTCGTTCCCGCTGGACCGGATGACGGGGACGCCGGTGGCGCCGACGGCGCGGCGTTGGGCAGCACGCTTTCGGACTGCCGCTGGCGGGCCAGTTTTTCAAGCATCTGGTCGCGTGCGCCGAACATCGCGATCTGCCCGTCGGCCAGCAGCATGATATTGTCGACGTCGCGCAGCACCGCCTGTTTCTGGGTAATGACGATCATCGTGATCCGGTCGCGCTTGGCCAGCGCCATCGCCCGCGACAGCGCCCGGTCGCCCGCCGTGTCGAGGTTCGAGTTCGGCTCATCCAGCACCACCAGCCGGGGATTGCCGAAAAACGCACGCGCCAGCCCGATACGCTGCTTTTGCCCGCCCGACAGGGGCGAGCCATCGGCGGCCACCATCGTTTCATAGCCTTCGGGCAGCTTCGCGATCATGTCATGAACATCGGCCAGGACCGCCGCCTGATAGATATCCTCGTCGCTGGCATCAAAGCGCATGCGGGCGATATTCGCCTTGATCGTGCCGGGAAACAGTTGCACGTCCTGTGGCAGATAGCCGATGGACTGACCCAGTTGCCGCTGATCCCAGTTGCGCAGGTCCATCAGGTCCAGCCGCACGCTGCCTGAAGTGGGCAGGATCGAGCCGACGAGCATCTTGCCCAAGGTCGTCTTTCCCGCGCTGGATTTACCGACAATGGCCAGCGAAATCCCGGGATTCAGCGAAAAGGTAACCGAGTTCAGCACCACCCGCTTGGTCCCGACCGGGACGTAGAGCAGGCGCTCGACATCCAGCCGCCCTTCGGGCCGGGGCAGTTGCAGCCTTTGCTGGTTCAGCGGCGAGGATTTCAGCAGGCTCTGGATGCGTCCATAGGCCGAACGCGACAGCGAGACGCTGTTCCAGCCCTCGATCGCGCCTTCGATCGGGGCCAGCGCCCGGCCCGCGATGATCGAGGCGGCGATGACCATGCCGCCGGTGATCTGCCCGTGCAGCGCAAGGTTCGCACCCCAGCCCAGCAACCCCACCTGTGTCAGCAGCCGCACCCCACGCGACAGACCGGCAAAGAAGATGTTGCGGTCCTGCGCCTTGACCTGCGCTGCCATCGAGCCCGCCGCGTCCCGTCCCCAGATTGTCACCGCCTCGGGGATCATGGCCAGCGCATTGATGATCTGCGAATTGCGCGCCATCGATTCCAGATGCAGGTTGGCGCGGCTCAGGTGGCGGTTCGCCTCGGCAAAGGGCTTGGCGGTGAAGTGCTGGTTGATCAGCGCGATCGACAGCAGCAGGATCGCCGTTGCCAGCACGATGAAGCCCAGTTGCGGATGGACCAGAAAGATCGCCAGGATAAAGACCGGGGTGAAGGGCAGGTCCAGCATGGATAGCAGCGTTCCCGAAACCAGGAAGTTGCGCAGCGTCTGCAGGTCGCCCAGGGTCTGGTATTCCTGCCCGTTGCTTTGCAGCGATGCGCGCGCCGCCGCTGACAGGATCGGTGCACCCAGCCGCGCCGAAAGATCCACCGAACTGCGCAGCAGCATCCCCCGCCGGATGCCGTCAAACGTCACCTGCAGTAACACCGCGCCGATGATCAGCACCGTCAGCATGATGAGCGTGTCGATCGAACGGCTGGTCAGCACCCGGTCCGAGATCTGGAACAGATAGATCGGGATCGCCAGCACAAGGATATTGGTGACTCCGCTGAACAGCAGCACCCCAAGGATATTGGCCCAGATCTGGCGCAGGCTGGCCTGCAATGCATGCGAGATGTCGGGCTCGGCCACCCGCTTGTGAAATCCTGCGGACTTCCCGCCTGGACCGGCGGGCAGATCGGGCAATCGCCCGGCCTGCTGATCGATGATCGGACCCTTGCCCAAGGGGGCGGCGCTGCTGGGCGGGCGCGGCGTCTGCTGCTGCCAGCCCTGCCCCATGCCCTGGGCGGTGTCCTGCTGCTGTCCCTGCCCTGTCTGGGCGTTGCGCCCGAAGGGGCCTCGCGTTCTGTCCTGTGTCATGCCAGCACGGTTTCCATGATGTCGGCCGGAACCGCGCCGTCATGATGCAGCGGACCGACATCGCGGTCGCCATCATTCTGGTCCAGCATGCCATCGGCCAGAAACAGCACCGCCTCGCTGGCCAATGGCGCGGGTCCGGCCCCCATATGCAGGGGCCGTTCGCTGACCAGTTCGGCCTGGTGCAGCAAGGCGTCGGAATAGTAACCTCCGCCGGAATGGATGGTCGCATCGACACCGTATTCGGTGATCTGCGCCACGTTGACCAGCGTGTTCGAGCCGGTGACCACGCGGACATCGCCGCCAAGCTGGGCATCCGACAGATAGGTCTCGATCTGGTCGGCATCGCCCAGCACATTGGTCTGGCGGATCATGTTGACCGAAACCAGATCGCCTTTGATGTGCAGCACGCGCAGCACGTCAAGGCCCGCAAAGGCCGGATCGTTCAGGACCGAGGCCGGCAGGATCACCCGCCCATCAGCCGCCAGCCGCATCATCGTGTCATAGGCATCGTTCGATCCCGCGAAATTCTCGCGGCCGATCTGGTTGATGGTAGCATCGTTGACCAGAAGGTTGTCGCCAGAGCTGATCCTGCCGCCACCCGCGCCCATGTTGATGCTGTCATTGTCCAGCATGACGTTGGTCTGCAGGATCGCGTTCAGGTTCAGGATATACCCGTCGATGATGATCAGGTCGAATTGCGAGCCAAGCTCGGCCAGCGAGACATGGTTCACCGCGCCGTTATCCCCGATCAGCAACAGCGTCTTGTCTCCGTGCAGCGTGAACGAGGTGATGTCGTCGTCGCTGATGAAATTGTACTGGTCGATCCAGTTGACGCTGACCAGACTCCCCTCCAGCGTCGCGGTCAGCCAGAACTGCGGCGCATCGCCGTCGCCGGTCGGATGGGACAGCGGATTGGCCGTCAGGCTGTAGGATGCGAAATTCAGCGCGTTGGTCGGGCTCTGGTCCAAATCCAGCACGCCATTGGGCGACAGGATGCGGTCCAGATCGCTCCAGACATTGACCTGGCTGATGATGGTGTAGCTGTAGACCCCCTGCGCCGCCGCCAGCACCGGGGCGGTGATCCAGGCCGAGACGATATTGGCCTCGTTGACCAGCATGTTGTTGCCAAGCACGATCTCATGCTGGGCGGTATTGTCGCGCCAATCCTCATCCTGCCGTTCCTGCGTATAGGCGGGCAGCAGGGCGTCCAGATCCGGGCGCGCATCGACAGCCACTCCATCCTGATACTTGCCCAGCACGTCTTGTCCCGTCCGGGTCCAGCTTACAGATCCTTCGGGCAGGTTGGCAGGGGCCTCGGCATCGCGAAACAGCTGCGCCATCTCCAGAAACGCGTCATCGCCCGAAGAGGGTTCCACCGGCAGCGACACGCCCAGTTGCCCCGCTTGGTCGTAAAGCATCTGCAAGGGTGCGTTTGCGCCATCCTCGCCAAAGGGAATCTCACCCCGCAGGACCAGATCGCCGTCGTAAAGGACCGATTGCTGAAAGTTGTACAGAGCCACGGAATCAGGGGCCGGCATTGTCCATTCGGGAACGGGATGCTCGGGCGGGGTGTGCGGCTCGGGCGGGGTTCCGGGCGGATGCGAGGTCGCGACAGTCCCGATGACCGGGGGATTGAAGTCGCGGATTTGCTCGGGCGGCAGGGCAAAGGGGATCGGAGCCCGCTCCAGATCCATGGGCTGCCGGCTTAGAACCGGGGTCAGCTCGTAAGGGGACGGGCTGGGGGGAGTATAGGTTAGGCCGGGCAGAAAGTCCGGAACCTCGAAAGGATAGGCTGTCACCAGATCCTTGGGAACGATGTGGCCCGGATCGAATTCGACACGGGCCGGGTCCAGTTCCTCGTAATTGATCCTAAGCCGGATGACTTCGTCGGTAATGTGAAAAATGCCGATGAAATGCCAGATTGCTTCGTCAGCCGCAGATATCAAAAGCATGTCGTGATCCTTCCCAGACGAGTCCCTCGGCGGCCGGTCCGAAGGGGTTCTCGCTACATGCGTCCTGCGCGAATGAGCTTCGCGCAGGATATTTTTTCAGATCTTGGCCGCTCAGGCGTCGTCGCCGACCACGCTGGAGTTCAGATCGCCTCCGACGACGGTCATATCGACCGAGTTGCCAAGGATGTTGGCGCCCATGACGATGCTCTGGTTGAACGCCGTGGTGTCCAGGACGCCATCTGCCGAGGCGGTCGAGGTCCCGGTGACATAGCCGTCGTCACCGTTGTTCGAACCCCACATCCCGGCATTGGCCGAACCGCCTGCACCGGTCGTGATGTCGCTGATGTCGCCGCCATTGCCGCTGCTGGCATTGGCACCGTAACCGCCCATGGACCAGCCGCCGGTGGCTTCGGCATAGCCGCCGTCTCCACCCGTTGCATCGGCCGCGCCACCCATTCCGTCTCCGGCCACTGCGCCGCCGAACCCGGCACCATAGCCACCCGCTTCGCCACCGGCACCGCCGGTCGACGTCGCATTGCCCGTGCCGCTGCCCGAGGCAGCACCCGAGGCCGCGTCGCCGCCGACACTTGCCGCTGCGGCCAGCGCCGCGCCAAGGCCATTGCCATCGCCGCCGTCGCCGCCTCCGCCGCCATTGCCGCTGTCGCCGCTGTCGCCGCCTGCGCCGCCATTGCCGCTGTCACCACCGGCCCCGCCGGTGCCGCTATTGCCGCCATAGCCGCCGTAGCCGCCATAGCCGCCTTCGCCACCAGCGCCGCTGGCACCGCCATAGCCGCTGTCGCCGCTGTCGCCGCCGTCACCCGCGTCGCCGCTGTCACCTGCGTCTCCGCTGGTTCCACCGGTGGCGCCGCCGACGCCAAGGCCAAGCAGCGCGCCAATACCAACGCCGATGCCGCCAAGGGCAGGACCGCCCGCGCCACCGTCGCCGCTGTCACCGCCGTCGCCGGCGCTGCCGGTGCTGCCGCCCGCGCCAGCATCGCCGCTGTCGCCGCCAGAGCCACCTTCGCCGCCTTCGCCGCCGTCTCCACCGTCACCGGTCTCACCGCCGTCGCCGGCACTGCCGCTTTCGCCGCCGTCACCCGCATCGCCGGTCGCACCGCTGCTGCCGCCTGCCGCACCGGCACCGCCAAGGCCTGCGCCCAGGCCCAGTGCGCCTGCGCCCGCCGCGCTGCTGCCGCCGGTCGCGTCGCCGCTTTGGCCCGCGCCAAGACCGACACCAAGCGCGCCGGAATCGCCGCCCGAGGCATCACCGCCCTGACCGGCACCAAGACCGACACCAAGTGCCGAGCCGCCGACGCCGATGCCGCCAAGTGCGGCAGCGCCTCCGCCCGCGGCCCCCGTGGCCACGCCGCCAGCCGAGGTGGCACTGCCACCGGCCGCATCCGCATAGCCTTCGCCGCCGACCGCAAGCACATGGCCGCCGTCGCCGCCGGTGCCGCCGGCATCAATGCCGTCGCCCGAATCCGCGTCGCCGCCATTGGCATCGCCGTTCTGGTTGAATTCGGAAGCATTGGTGACGTCGGGGTCGGTCAGGCTGTCTTCGTCGTTGATCTCGCCGACCTGGTTGTTGACGGTGCCGACACCGTCGCCGATCGTGATGTTTTCCAGCCGCACGTCATGCGTGCCGACATTCACCTCGCCATCGCGGTTGACCAGCACATCGCCCATCGTGCCATAGGCATTGTCGATGTCGACATAGTCGTTGTCCGACGGCTCCCAGCCGTCCAGATCCAGCGACACATCCACCGTGGTCGTCACGTTGGTTGCGACATCCGTGTAGTTGTTGGCTTCGTTCGTCGCGGTGTTGCTGCTGTCATTGCTGTTTGCAGAACTGTTGCTGGCCGAGTTCGCGGCCGAATTGGCGGCACTGTTCGAGGCATCGTTGCTGGACGTGTTGTCCGCAGCGTTCGTTGCGCCGTTCTCCGCATTGTTGTGGGCACCGTTCGCCGCACCGTTCAACGCGCCATTCGCCGCCCCATTCAGCGCAATGTTGCCTGCGCCGTTATAGGATTCCGAACTGCTTTCATTGCTGTTCGAATTCTCGTTTCCATTCGTGTTTTCGTTGCTTTGGGACTGTTCCTGGCCTTGTCCCTGACCTTGCCCCTGGCCTTGGCCCTGTCCCTGCGCTTGCAGGTTCAGCTGGCCTTGACCCTGGCCCTGGCCCTGGCCTTGTCCCTGACCTTGCCCCTGGCCCTGATCCTGATCCTGGCTTTGACTGTCGAGGGGCCAGGCGAACAGGTTCGTACTACGGCTGTCAGCCATCGTGCTCACTCCCTACGGGTGGGCGGGTACGGTCAATGCATTCGCAGACACGTCGCCCCGTCCGGGTTGAAGGTGAAGAGAAAGCAAACCGAGTCCGACCGCTGAGCCCATGCTCACCGTCTTGACGGCGCAACCGTCCCCGCTTTGCTGAGTGTATCAAGTCGCCGCTCCTCCACCTCGAGCGACTCCCGATTCGGACGCGGCGAAATGCCCGCGCCGACATCATCGAAAATACGCCGAGAGGCCTTGTGCTTCCTAGCCGCTCGAAGGCGCTAGGCCTGCCTCTAACCATTGGAGCCTCAGCCATTCCCGGTGGCTATAGCCTTTCGGCACGAATTGGACGCGGGACCATGCGAACGGGTTAGCCCGTTTGGCTATAGTTTTTGCGGTTCAGGGGATGGACGACGCTTTTTGGTCCGGCACCTGCCCAATTCACTGGCGGCGCTGCCACGTTATGTTACCTTCCACGAGTCTAGACACGCTACCACCGTCTGAGAAGCGGCAAAATCATTGACACGAGCGTGTCAAGGATGGCGCCGCCACCGCTACCAGAACGGAGTGTAATGATGATTCCAAGTCGTAACGATTTACCGGCACTTGTCCCCGAAGTTTCCCTTCCCGTGGTCGAGGTGGTTTTTGTCGGCAATCACTGCAATTTTTCGGGCTGCCTGATTTCTGCGACAGTGCAGGAATTGGGGGGAGTAAGCTCGGCAACCCTCAGCTCGTTTCCAAAATTTAAGGAATTCGTGCAGACCACCGGCGCCTTGCCGGAAGTCCTGTTGCTGGACGAGCCCCTGATGCGCAGCATGACCCCTGCCGAATGGACATGGGTGCTGAGCCTGCCCGGCCTAAGGTTGGGCATCGCCTACAGCACCATGGAATTCGCACTGGCATGTCATGCCGATCCGGCCCTGCGACGACATTCGGTCAATCTTCTGCCGCTGAATGTGCGGCTGGATGTATGGCTGTCCATCGTCAAGCTGATCGTCCATGGCGGCAGCTATGTCTGCCCCGAGGTCATCGCGGCGCTTCCCCACGAGGAGCGAACCGAGGCCGTCGGCGTCTCTGGCCTTACGCAACGGCAGCTTGATGTCTTGCAACAGGTCGCGGACGGTCATTCCAATAAGAGCATCGCCAAGAATCTGGGCCTGTCGATCCACACCGTCAAGCTGCACTTGCACAATGGCAGCATCCGGCTGGGCGCGCGCAACCGGACCGAAGCGGCGATGCGCTTTCGCGAGATGCGTCCGTGACCATGCCCGGGCCCCAGCCCGACGACCTTTCCGGTCTGATCCCGACCGGAGAGGCCGGGCTGGACGCGATCCTGTTGCGGGTCGGGCGCCTGAATTATGCCTGGAGCAACACCGAAAGCCTGCTGGTCCATCTGATGGCCGGGCTTTCGGGCATGGCGATGGATGCAGCGGTCGTGGTGTTTTTATCCCTTAGTTCGACCCGGGCGCGGATCGAACTGGTCGAAAGGCTGGCCAAGCAGCGCCTTGCTTCAGGTCCGGAACGGCATGACCTGCTGGACCTGATGGCGCGATTTGGACGGTTCTCGGCGGTGCGCAACCGCTACAATCACAGCCTGTGGTCCTTTCAGGAGGATGGCTCGATCGCCACCATCCTGATGCGGATCGCTGACCGTCGCGATCGCATCAGGATCGGTCAGCGCCAGCCCCTGACCGCCGAGGAAATGGCCCGGCTGGATCAGGATCTCGACGACCTGTCCGAACTGAACCGCGCGATCTGGAGGTTCCTGCACAAGCACGGCTATCCGATCGACTGATCTACGCGCGAGGATGATCGACACGCGCAAACCTTCATGGCTGGGCCGCCGACGACGGGTCCGTCAGGGCGTCGGCGGCCCGCTTTCTCAGACGTTCCCGGCGGCCATTTCCGTCGCGATGTGATCGGCCTGCCGGATGGCAAGGGCAACGATGGTCAGCGTCGGGTTCTCGGCCGCGCCACTGGTGAACTGGCTGCCATCGCTGATGAACAGGTTCGACACGTCATGAGACTGTCCGTGCTTGTTCACCACTCCGTCTTCGGGCTTTTCGGACATGCGGTTCGTCCCAAGGTTGTGGGTCGAGGGATAGGGCGGCGTCGGCATGGTTCGCGTGGCGCCCACCTCGCGATAGATCGATTGCCCGACCTGATAGGCGTGATTGCGCATGGCGATGTCGTTGGGGTGATCGCTGAAATTCACGTTCGCCACCTTCAGCCCAAAACGGTCCTCGACCTCTGACAGCGTCACCCGGTTGTCGGCCTGGGGCATGTCCTCGCCCACGATCCACATGCCGGCCATGTTCTCATAGCTGTCCAGCGCGGTCGTGAACTCTCGGCCCCACGAGCCGGGATCAAGGAAAGCCGCCATGAACGGCAGGCCAAGGCTCAGCGTCTCCAACTCATACCCGCCGACGAACCCGCGCGAGGGATCGTGGCGCGCCTCATCGCGGATGATCCCGGCCATGGTGGTGCCGCGCCACATATGCACGGGTTTTTCGAAGATCCCATAGACCGAGCCGGTGGTGTGGCGCATGTAGTTCCGCCCCACCTGCCCCGAGCGATTGCCCAACCCGTCCGGGAACATCGCGCTGTGAGAGTTCAGCAGCAGCCGGGGGCTTTCGAAGCTGTTTCCCGCGACGCAGACCAGCCGGGCCTTCTGCATGTGCAGGTTGCCATCCTTGTCGAAATACTCGACGCCCGTGACCTTGCCCTTGTCGTCATGCAGGATGCGGGCGGCATGGGCATTGTCGCGGACTTCAAGATTGCCGGTCGCTTCACCGCGCGGAATGTCGGTATAGGCGGCCGACCATTTTGCGCCCCACTTGCATCCCTGAAAGCAGAAGCCGGTCTGCTGGCAGGACATCCGGTCATCATATTCGACGCTGTTGATGGCCATGTTGCCGGTATGGACTTCCTTGTATCCAAGCGCCTTGGCACCTTTTTCAAACACCTTGAAATTGCTGTTTCCCGGCAATCTCGGGCGACCGCCAACGCCGGACACGCCCAGCTTTGCCTCGGCCTTGTCGTACCAGGGCTGCATTTCGGTGCCGTCGATCGGCCAGTCCAGCAGGTTGGCCCCCTCGACAGTGCCATAGTTGCTTTTCGCCTTCCACTCATGCTCTTGGAAGCGCAGCGAGGCCCCCGCCCAGTGGATCGAGGTTCCCCCCACTGCCTTCACGATCCAGGCCGGCAGGCCGGCGAAATCCTTTGCCACGCGCCAGTCGCCCGATGTGGTGCGCGGGTCGGTCCAGGCAAGCTGGCCGAAGCTTTCCCATTCGTCATTGATGTAATCTTCGGGAAGATAGCGCCCCCCTGCCTCCAGCGCGACGACCTTGACGCCCTTCTGCGCCAGTTCGTTGGCGAGCACCCCACCGCCCGAGCCGGTGCCCACGATGACCACCACGCTGTCGTCGTTCAGATCGAATTTGGCTGCTTGTGCCATGATGCATTTCCCCCCTTCACAGCCAGTCGATGTCGTCGAAGCCACGATTGATGTAGCCGCCTTGCGAGAAGGACTCGCCTTCATAGCCGAAGATCGGCCAGATCTCTTTCTGGTTGTATAGCCCGGTTACCAACCCACCGCGGACGGTCTGGAAGAACTTCGATTCCTCGACAGCGCGCAGGATCGCGACGCGCTCTGCCTCCCATCCGGCGGAAAGATAGTCCTCGAAGCCGGCATCCTTGGCGGCCTTGTCGATGGCGGCGATCCCTTCGGCCACAACCGCCTTCTGTTCGGCACTGTCATAGCCCTTGACCGCGATCGCATAGAACCGGTCGCCCACCCTGTCATGGGGATAGATGTCGCGCGCCATCTGCAGCAGCGTCGCCATCTCGTGTTCGCTGACATGGGTGACTTCGACCGCCCAGGCGGCGTCCGGAGCGGCGACAAAGCCGGTCCCGATGACGGCCAAGGCGCCAGCTGCAACGGCGCGCGACAACAGCGCCCGCCGGGTCAGCCCCTGCTTGCTGAGTTCTGACATGTTTCCTTTCCTCCTCCCACGCTTTCCGTCGGGGTCGGCCGCTCCTCCGGCAGGCCGCGACGGCTTATTTGTAGCGGCCTCCGCGCTGCAGAACCTCGATCTGGTAGCCATCCGGATCGGCAATGAAGAAGAACCGCGCAATCACCGTTCCGCCCGGCGCGAAATCGATCAGCTTGCGCGGATTAAGGCCCCCGGCCTCAAGCCGGGCGTGACATGCGTCCACGTCCTCGACCGAGAAAGCGACATGGCCATAGCCATCGCCCAGATCATAGGGTGTGTCGCGCCCCTTGTTGACGGTCAGCTCCAGCTCGGTCTCGCTTTCACCGTTCGACAGATAAACCAGCGTAAATGTGTCGAAATCCAGCCGGTCGGCGACTTCAAGGCCGAAACAGCGGGCATAGAAATCAACCGATCGCGCCTCATCCAGCACCCGGATCATCGAATGGATATATTTTGCCATGCTCGCCGCCTTTTGCTTCCTGTCTGGACCAAGGCTAAAGGCCGCGATCCGCTGTCAGGTAGTAACGGCTTACTACAAGCGCGATTAACGCTATTCGGCGGCGGTCGCGGCCAGATGGTGCTCGTCACCCAGATGGATCGTGCAGGCACAGCGCAGAAGCGAGGTAAAGTTCCTGACTTCGCCATGCAATTCAAGCACTTCGGCATGAAGCTTGGAAATGAACCCCGGTGTCGAAAGACCCTGCTGCGCGGCGATACGGTCAAGGATTCGCCAGAAGGCGCGCTCAAGCCGGATCGAGGTGGACTGCCCGTTCAACCGCAGCCGCCGCGTCACCGTTTCGTATCGTTCGGGATCCTGCCCCGCAAAGACCTGGCACATAGCTTGATCTCTTTACATCCGGTTGCCCAACATTGTGGCATCCCGGTCCTGTGGTCAACGAGTTCCGATGGTCCCGGACCGCCATTCCTTCCGAGCCGGAAATGAGAAGCGCCGCCTCGGCCGTATCGGTGCCCTATTGCTTGCCGCCCGACGCCGGATCGTCCGGCGCGCGGTTCAATCTCCATGAGGCCAACGGAATGTGCCGCCCCACACCGCGCAGGCTTTCGGTCAGCGTGAAGCTGTCGATCTGCCAGTGGATCGGCTGAGGCAGGGTGATGTCATCGCCAAAGCCCTTGCCATAAGCCAGCGTGACATGGGGAACCAGCCGCCATCGCGGCCAGCGCAGGTCCTCGGGCAGCGCCGAGAGCAGGGCCGCGGCAAGCGCCTCTCCCTCAACGCTGCGTCCGCCGGCCACGGTCAGGACCAACGGGTTGTTGCGCGCCCGCCCGTGACGCCATGTCGCAAGACGGTCAAGCTGGACGTCGAAGACAGGACAGGTGACAGCCGCCCCGACATTCAGAAGCTGATCGACCAGCCCTTCGGGAACGACGCTGACATCCGCGACCAGCAGAATGGTCATGTGCAGCTTGTCGCGGCGCAGCTTTTCGCCCGTGCCCAGTGTCTGCCACGCATCCGCCATCTGTTCGGCAACGTCCTCGGGCGGGCGGGCCGCGAAGAAGAAGAAATGGGATGAGGGGGTCTTGCCAGGATGCGCCATGATGGAAGCATCGCTTGGATCGGCTGGCTGGTCGATCCCCTGACATGCGGCTGCGCGTCCCGCAGGCCCCCGCTTCGATGGCTGCGAGCTACCCCCGCAGCAGCGACGGGACCGACAGGCCCAGCAGCACCGCCGCCAGCGGAAGCGAGAAAAGGAACGCCAGCGCGGCATAGCCAGCGGCTCCGACGATCCCGCCCAGAACGAATGTGCCGACCAGGGTCAGCAGGATTCGCAGCTTGGCGCGGTCCGCGGAAACGCCGGAGCCGGGAAAAACTGCGCCGCACAGCGCGCGGCCGCATTCGATGCCGATATCCGTGACCATGCCCGTCGCATGGGTCGTGCGGACGCGGGCGTAGGAAATCTTGGTGATGGTCGCGTTCTGCATGCCCATGATGAAGCACAGGCAGGCCAGCGCGAACAGATGCCCGACCGGACCCGAAAGGATGCCGCCTGTCGAAAAGCAGGCCAGCAGAAATCCCTGCAGCGCCAGTGGGATGGCATAAAGCTCTCGGAACTTGCGGCTGCGCGCCCAGTTGATCAGCAGGCTGCTGAGCGCCGCCCCGGCCACGAAGGAGCTGATCGCCAGCAGCGCCGATCCCAGCACCACCAGCCTGCCCCCGATCAGACTGTCGGCCACCTGCGACAGGTAGCCGGTCATATGCGAGGTATACTGCCCCAGCGCGAAGAACCCGCCGGCATTCGCCGCGCCGGCGATGAAGGCCAGGATGCGGGCCAGCGCGAAGTCCGAACCAGCCGAGCGCCTATGCCCGACAAGCACCCTTGCCGAGATGATCGGGCGACGAATGTGCCTGTGGGGCGCGATCATCGGGCTGGCACCTGTCGGGGCGGGACTCGTTACTTCTTCGGCAAATTCTCCAGTTCCGGGAACGGCTGCCAGTGGACGTCCTCGCGGTTGCAGATGGCGTGGTCCAGCGTACCGCCATCGATCTTGCCGTCGCGGATCGGGATGCCGATGCTGTGCCGGCCGATATAGCGTCCCTCGACGTTCTTGCTGTCCGCGCGCACGCAGACCCCCTGCAACCCGTCGGGCAGCGTCGCCACGTTCGAGATTTCGGCCCCCCGGATCGAGGAAGGATCATAGATCAGCGCCTCTGCCCCCGCGACGATCTGGGCTTTCAGGGCCGCGCTGGGTGGGGTCGATCTGGCGATCAACTCGGCATAATTGTCGGATGCGGCGCAAGCGGCCAGAAGCAGGGAACCAGCGATCAGGACAAGTCTTTTCTGCATCATCATTTTCCTTGGAAGCCTGCGCTCACGGTAGGTAGCAAATCCCATGAAGGGAAGGGCCTGCCGCGGACCGAAACCCGGCCTGTGACCTTGGGGAACCACCCCGCCGGAGTCCGCGAGGGCGCGGAAGCGCAGGCAACCCACGGATGTTGCGGAATGGCAGGGGCCGTGGCACCATCCCCTCGGACATGGCGGAGGTGGTAATGGCGCTGACGTTTCGCGGACTATGTGTTCTTGCAACGGCGCTTCTGCCTTGCTCTGCCCTGGCGCAGACCGCACCCGCTGTCATCGTCGCCCCAGCCGAAATGACCGAGGTGCATGAAAATGCCAGCTTTTCGGGGCGGGTCGAGGCGACGCAGAAAATCGACGTGCGCGCCCGCGTCTCGGGCTTTCTCGAGAAAATCGACTTTCGCGAGGGTGCGCGCGTGGCCGAGGGTGCGCAGCTTTACACCATTCAGGATGACGATTACCGCGCCGCCCTGACCGAGATCGAGGGCCAGATCGCGGCGGCCGAGGCGCAGCGTAAGCTGGCCGAGCTTGAACGCGACCGCAAGGCCGAACTGGTGCGCCGCAAGACCGCGGCCCAGAACGAACTGGACGTCGCCGAGGCCAAGCTTGGCGAGGCCGAGGGTGAGCTTCAGCGACTGCAAGGCTCGCTTGAGCGGCAGAAGCTGCAACTGTCCTATACCCAGATCTCGGCCCCCTTCCAGGGAATCGTGGGGCTGACCACGGTGGATGTGGGCGCGCTGGTCGGCCCGGACAGTGGCGCGCTGACGACACTGACGCGGCTTGACCCGATCGAGGTGACCTTTCCGGTCGCGACGGCGCTGGTCCTGACCTACCAGGAGCGACTGGCGCGCGGAGAGATGAGCAAAGAGGCGACGGCACGGCTGAACCTGCCCAATGGCACCGTCTATCCGCTTGCCGGGGACGTCGACTATATCAGTGCGAATGTCGCGCAGGGCACGGATACGGTGCTGCTGCGCGCGCGCTTCGACAATCCCGATGGCATCCTGCTGGACGGCGCTCTGGTCGGTGTCATGCTGGAGGCGCGCGAGGGCGAAAGCACCCTGACCGTCCCGCAGCAGGCCGTTCAGCGCGACCAGTCGGGACCGTTCGTCATGCTGGTGAACGCCGAATCGAAGGTCGAACGGCGGCAGATCAAGACCGGCTCCGCGCATCAGGGCCGAATGGTCGTGACCGACGGGCTTGCCGAAGGCGACCTGGTCATCACCGAGGGGATCAACAAGGTCCGTCCCGGCGTAACCGTCGATGCCGCGCCCGCCGCCGTCCCCGCACCCACCCCGACTTCGGGCGGCTGACCGGCCATGCTGTCGCAAGTCTTCATCGACCGCCCCCGCCTTGCCGCCGTCATCTCGATCATCCTGACGCTGGCCGGGTTGATCGCGCTGACCGCCCTGCCCGTCGCGCAATATCCCGACATCGTGCCGCCGCAAGTCACGGTATCGGCGACCTATCCCGGCGCCGGTGCCGACGTGGTCGAGACCACGGTGGCGCAGCCGATCGAATCCCGCGTCGTCGGCGTCGAGGACATGCTTTACATGAAGTCGACCAGCGGCGCGGACGGCTCTTACAAGCTGACCGTAACCTTTGCCGTCGGCACCGATCCCGACATCGCCACGGTGAACGTACAGAACCGCGTGGCCTTGGCGACGCCGGGATTGCCGGCCGAGGTCAGCGCCACCGGTGTCAGCGTGCGCAAGCAATCCTCGGCGCTGCTGCAATCCATCGCCATCACCTCGGACGATCCGGCGCATGACGGGCTGTTCCTGTCGAATTACGCGACGATCAACGTCCTCGACATCCTGAAGCGGGTGCCGGGTGTCGGCGATGCCTCGCTGTTCGGGGCGCTGGATTACTCGATGCGCATCGTGCTGGACGTGGACCGCATGACCAGTCTTGGCGTCACGCCGGGCGACGTGGTCGCGGCGCTGAAGGCCCAGAACGTGCAGGCCGCTATCGGGCGCATCGGCGCGCAACCGATGACCGACGACCCGCAGTTCCAGCTGAACCTGACGACGCAGGGGCGTCTGACCGACCCCGCCGAATTCGCCAATGTGGTGCTTCGCGCCAATCCGGACGGCTCATTCCTGCGGATCAAGGACGTGGCGAAGGTCGATCTCAGCGCCAAGTCCTCGGACACGGCGGCGCGCTATAATGGCAAGCCGACTGCGATGATCGGGATCTATCAACTGCCGGGCGGCAATGCGCTGGCGGCGGGCGAAGGGATTCAGTCCGCGATGCAGCGCCTGTCCGCGAATTTTCCGCCGGGGGTGAAATACGACATCGTCTATGACACGACCGAATTCGTGAAGGCCTCGATCTCGGAGGTCGAGCATACGCTGATCGAAGCCTTCGTTCTGGTCATCATCGTCGTCTTCCTTTTCCTTGGCAGCGTGCGGGCGACGCTGATCCCGCTGATCGCGGTGCCGGTCGCGTTGATCGGGACGTTCTCGGTCATGCTGGCGCTGGGATTCTCGCTGAACACCGTGTCGCTGCTGGCGCTGGTTCTGGCCATCGGCATCGTCGTCGACGACGCCATCGTGGTCGTCGAGAATGTCGAGCGCGTGATGGAGGAAAATCCCGGCATGGCCCCGGCCGAGGCCGCGAAGCTCGCCATGAGCGAGATCACCGGCGCGATCATGGCGATCACGCTGGTGCTGCTGTCCGTCTTTGTTCCCGTGGCCTTCATTCCCGGCCTTTCGGGGCAGCTGTTCCAGCAATTCGCGGTCGCCGTATCTGTGTCGATGGTCATCTCGGCGATCAATGCGCTGACGCTCAGCCCGGCGTTGTGCGGCATCCTGCTGCGCCCGCATCACGGCCCGAAACGGGGACCGCTGGGCTGGATCTCGCGCCGGATCGACAATGCCCGCGACGGCTATGTGCGGGGCGCGGGCATGATCGCGCGGCGCGCGGTGCTGGGCATCCTGCTTCTAGGGCTTGGCTTCGCGGCGGTTCTGGGCCTGTTCCGGGTCGTGCCCTCGGGCTTCCTGCCGACCGAGGATCAGGGCGCCTTCTTCGTCGAGGTGCGCCTGCCCGAAGGCTCGTCCGTCAACCGCACCAATGCCGCAATGACCGAGGTCGAGACCATGCTGGGCGGGATTGACGGCGTGCGCGGCGTCATGAGCGTGACGGGCTACAGCTTCCTTGACGGGCTGGCGCGATCGAACAGCGGCTTTGCAATCGTCGCGATGAAGCCCTTTGACGAACGCCCCGACGCGAGCAGCAGCGTGTTCACCGCGATCTCGACCGCGCTGGAAAAGGGCCAGGGCATTCGCGCCGCGCAGGTCTTTGCCTTCAACCTGCCGCCGATCATCGGGCTGGGCACGGGGTCGGGCTTTGAATACCAGCTTCTGGACCTGCAGGGACGCGCACCCGCCGACCTGTCAGCCGTCGCTGGCGGGCTGATGGTCGCGGCCAACCAGGACGCGCGGCTGGGACCGACCTTCACAACCTTCTCGGCCGGGTCGCCGCAACTTTATCTGGAGCTGGACCGCGAAAGGCTGCAGACACTCAGCGTGTCGGTCAGCGACCTGTTCACCACCATGCAGGGGACGCTGGGCCAGATCTATGTGAACGACTTCAATCTGTTCGGACGAACCTGGCAGGTAAACGTGCAGGCGGCCGAGGCAGACCGCGCCTCAGTCGACGATATCAATCGACTGCATGTCCGCAGCGCGACCGGCGAGATGGTCCCCGTCAGCGCCGTCGCCAGGGTCAGCTATACGATCGGGCCGCAATCCATCGTGCGCTACAACAACTATCGTTCGGCCACGCTGAATGGCTCGCCCGCGGCCGGCGTGGCATCCGGCACGGCGTTGCAGGCGATGGAGGAAATCAGCGCCACTGCCCTGCCCGAGGGCTACAGCTATGAATGGACCGGCACCGCCCTGCAGGAGAAAGAGGCGGCGGGCCAGACCACCACCATTCTCGCGCTGGCACTGCTTTTCGCCTATCTGTTCCTTGTCGCGCTTTACGAAAGCTGGACGATTCCCGTTCCGGTGCTGCTGTCGGTCGTCGTCGGCGTTGCCGGGGCGCTTGCGGCGCTGAAGCTTGCGGGGCTGGACTTTGGCATCTATGCCCAGATCGGGCTGATCGTGCTGATCGCGCTGTCGGCCAAGAACGCGATCCTGATCGTCGAATTTGCCAAGGCCCGGCGCGAAGCGGGGATGCCCGTCCACGAAGCCGCAATGGCCGGTGCGCGCGACCGCTTCCGCGCTATCCTGATGACCAGTTTCGCCTTCATTGCGGGCCTCCTGCCGCTGGTCGGCGCGACGGGTGCCGCGATGCTGAGCCGCCGCGCGGTCGGGACAGGCGTCGCTGGCGGGATGCTGGCCGCTGCTCTGATCGGGATCTTCCTGATCCCGTCGCTTTACGTCATGTTCCAGTCGCTGCGGGAAAAGGTCAAAGGCAAGCCCGCCCCTTCCTCGGAAGCCGAACCGCCGCCATCGTCGCCTTCGGGCGGGCAGGCCTGAGCCTGCCCCCTTGCGCGGCAGTCGGTGCCAAGCAATCCCGCGACATCGGGAAAACACGCGTCCGGCGCTGGGACAGCGTGCAAAACCTCTTGATTTTGCGGATGCTTGGCGCAGTCTGGCATGGCATCGGATCATCGGCGAAAGGCTGACCATGGCTTGCACGCATCGCGATCAGATCAGGCTGGAGATCCCCCCTGACCATGCGAAGTCGGGCGCGGTCTGCCCCGAATGCGTGGCGATGGGATCGCGCTGGGTCCATCTGCGCATCTGCCTGACCTGCGGTCATATCGGTTGCTGCGACAGTTCGCCCAACCGCCACGCGCGGGCGCATTGGAACAGCACCGACCACCCCGTCATCGGCTCGATGGAGATCGGTGAAAGCTGGTCTTATTGCTTCGAGGATGACGAGTTCCTCTGACCCGAAGGAGACGACGGCGATGGAAGCGATCGGCCACGATCTCAGGCAGATGCAGCGCACCCCGCTGCATGCCAGCCATGTCGAGGCACTGCGCCGGATCGGGCGCGAGGTCCGCTTTGCCGCGGGCGAACTGATCGCCGAGATCGGGAGCCCGATGGACACCTTCTTCTATGTCGAGGAAGGCGAGGTTGAGGTGCTCCACCCCTATTCCCGACAGCGCATCATGGCTGCGACCATTGGTCCCACGCAATTTACCGGTGAGATCGCCTTTCTCAGCAAGGGCGTCTATGCCCTTCCGATCCGCGCCGTGCAGGACACACGGGCCATCGCCGTCGGCCGCGATGCGATGCTGCGCCTGATGTCGCAGGTGCCGGAACTGTCAGACATCGTCATCACCGTCTATGCAGCCCGCCGCCGCCTGCATCTTGAACAAAGGGCCACGGGCCTGACGCTGATCGGCGCGGATCAGGACGGCACCATCCGGCAGATCGAGGAATTCGCAGGCCGGAACCGCATTCCCGTGCGCTCGTTCGATCTGGTCTGTCCCGGCGCGCGCGCCGTCGCCGAGGAATGCGGGATCCAGCCGGGCCAACCTGCCGTGATCTTCGGACAGGGCACTGTCATCGACGCGCCAACGCCCCTGAAGGTCGCGCAGCGACTTGGGCTGGACCTGCATGCCGAACCGGGCGAGATCTTCGATGTCATCATCGTCGGCGGTGGGCCCGCAGGCGTCGCCGCCGGCGTCTATGCCGGGGCCGAAGGGCTGCGGGCGCTGGTGATCGAGGATCTGGCGGTGGGCGGACAGGCCGGGACCTCCAGCCGGATCGAGAACTACATGGGCTTTCCGACCGGCATCTCGGGTGCGGACCTGGTGTGGCGCGGCGAGGTGCAGGCGCTGAAATTCGGCACCAGTTTCGCCATGCCGCGCCGGGTAATCCGGCTGGAGCGGCGACAGGACGGGCTGTTCTGCGTGACCCTGGACTGCCGGAATCAGATCTGCGCCCGTGCGCTGGTCGTCGCGACCGGGGTCCAATATCGCCAGCTGGCCATTCCCGGTGTCGACCGCTTCCTGGGCCGGGGCGTCTATCATGCCGCGACAGAACTTGAGGCGCGCCAGTGCCGGGACGCGCAGGCAATCGTGGTTGGCGGCGGAAATTCGGCGGGCCAGGCCGCGATGTTCCTGTCGCGCAGCGCCCGCCATGTCCACCTGCTGGTGCGGGGCGGATCGCTGGCGGCGTCGATGTCGGAATACCTGTCGAGCAGGCTGGCCGCCGATCCCCGGATCACCATCCATTTCGACACCTCGATTTCCGCGCTTGAGGGGGATGAGGCCCTGCAGCGGGTCGGAACCGTGACCTCTGTCGGGGCCGGTGCTCAGATCGACGCCTGCGCCGTCTTCATCATGGCGGGTGCCGCGCCGAACTGCGCCTGGTTGTCGGGGCTGATCGAACTGGACGAGGCAGGCTTCATTCTGACCGGTGCCGCCGCCGGCCGCAGCGCTTCGTTCGAGACGTCGCAGCCCGGAATTTTCGCGGTGGGCGACATTCGCGCAGGTTCGGTCAAGCGCGTGGCCTCGGCCGTGGGCGAGGGTTCGGTGGTGATATCCGAGGTCTGGCGCTATCTTGCGGAAACGCCCCGGCCCATGCCGAATGCCGATGTGATGACAGCGGAATCGGTCGCAACCCTGCCCGCCGGCTGACTCCTGACCCACCCGCAGACGGCGTGGCCATTTTCCCACGCCATTTGGAAAGCGGCCCCAATTCAGCAATTTGGCGAAGATATGCAAACCGGTGCGGTTGACGGCATCCGTGGGGTGCATCAATCTTTGGTCAATTAATCGACATTCTGACGACACGGCCTTTTCCTGGGGCGTGAACATTCAAGCGCCTGACGAATTTTGGAGGTTCCGAATGCAGTTGGTTCACGTCCCGTTGTTGGTTGCCGCACTTGCGGTCTGGGTGCAGGGCGCCCCTGCCCCGGCCCAGGCACAAGAGGCCGCGGCACCCGTCAAGGTTCAGGTGGTCCCTGCCGAAAGACGCAGCATCCGTCCCGAATTCTCGCATCCCGCCATTATCGAGGCGCAGGCGACGGCCTCGGTCCGACCGCTTGTCGGGGGACAGATCGTCGAACGGAACGTGACCCCCGGCGACATCGTGAAAAAGGGCGACCTGCTGTTCCGCATCGACGACCGCGAATACAAATTCGCGCTGGCCGAGGCCAAGGCCGCGCTGCAACTGACCGAAGCCGAACAAAGCGAAATGAAGATCGAGTTCGAGCGCTCGCGCACCCTTGTCTCTCGCGGGACCAGCGCGCAGCAGGAGCTTGATCTTGCCCAGGCGAAATACGCGGCCGCGCAGGCCAAGGTCGCATCCGCGCAGGTCGCGATCGACCGGGCGCAGAAAAACCTCGACGATACGCAGATCCACGCGCCATTCGACGGCCGCATCAGCGCCGCAGCGCGTGCGGTCGGCGATTTCGTCCAGCCCGCCGACCCCACCCAGCCCGATCCTATGGCCGAAATCGTGCGGCTGGACCCGATCTATGCCGTCGGCTTCATCAGCCAGCAGGTCTATAACGACTTCCAGCGCCGCCGCGAGCGAATGGAGGATCAGGGACAGGACATCCCGGACCTGCAGATCGACCTGATCCTTCCAGGGGGCGACAAATATCCCGAAACCGGCAAGTTCGTCAGTTGGGATTTCCAGGCGGCAGCCTCACGCGGGTCGATCGCGGCGCGGGCCGAATTCGCCAACCCCAATGGTGAGCTCCTGCCGGGCGAGAACGTCATCCTGCATGGCCAGACGGTCGAGGCGCTGGATCGCGTCGTCGTTCCCCAGCGCGCCGTGGGTCAGGATCAGGAGGGGCAGTATGTCATGGTCGTCGGTCCAGACAACGTGGTCCAGCGCCGCCTGCTGGAACTGGGTATCCGCGACGGCGCTGACTGGACCGTCAACAAGGGCCTTGAGCAAGGCGAAAGCGTGATCGTGGAGGGGCTGCAGAAAGTCCGGCCGGGCGCGACTGTAACGCCCGAGCCGTTCAAGGGATGATCCGCATCGGCAGAGAGTGAGTTGGACATGGGACCGCAATTCTTCATCCGCCGACCGAAATTCGCATTCGTCATCTCGATCGTCATCACCCTGATGGGGCTGCTGGCCTTGTATGTGATGCCGGTCGATCAATACCCCGACATTTCCGCGCCAAAGGTGGTGGTGCGGGCGAACTATCCGGGGGCCAGCGCCGATACCGTACGCGACGCCGTGGCCTCGCCGATCGAGGATCAGGCGAACGGGGCCGAGGGCATGGTCTACATGTCTTCGAAAGCGGCATCGGACGGCAGCTATACCCTGACCGTGACGTTCGAGATCGGCGTCGATGCCGAACTGGCGCAGGTGGACGTGCAGAACCGCGTGGCGCTGGCCGAGCCCAGCCTGCCCGACGAGGTGCGCCGACGCGGCATCAGCGTGCGCAAGCGCAATCCCGACATGCTGATGGTCGTGAACCTGCTTGCGCCGGGGGGCGAATATGACCGCGTCTTCCTGTCGAACTATGCCAGCCTGAACATCGAGGGTGAATTGGGACGCCTGCCTGGCGTTGGCGAAGCCAGCATCATCGGCGCGCTCGACTATGGCATGAGGGCATGGCTGGACCCGGTGAAGATGGCCAATCAGGGCATCAGCGTGAACGAGGTCATCGCCGCCATCCGCGAACAGAACGTGCAGGCCGCGGTCGGCCAGCTTGGCGCCGCGCCCAGCCCCGAGGCGACCCAGTTCCAGTATGTCCTGACCACGCAAGGCCGCCTGAACTCTCCCGAAGAATTTGGCGACATCGTCTTGCGGGCGGACGAATCCGGCTCGGTCCTGCGACTGCGCGACATCGCGCGGATCGAACTGGGGGCCGAAGTCTACAAGGGCTATGGCGAATTCAACAACGGTCCCGGTGTGCTTCTGGCGATCTACAAGCTGGGTGACGCGAACTCGCTGGCCGTGGCGGATGCCGTGCGCGCCAAGATGGACGAACTGGCCAAATCCTTCCCCGAGGGGGTCCAATACGCGATTGGCCACGACACCACCCTGTTCATCAAAGCCTCGCTGAAAGAGACGGTGATCACGCTGTTCTTCACCATCGCGCTGGTGATCGCGGTGACCTATCTCTTCCTGGGCAGCTTCCGCGCGACGCTGATCCCGGCCATCGCGGTCCCCGTCTCGATCATCGGCACGATGGCGGTGCTTTACGCGCTGGGCATGACGATCAACACAGTCACCCTGTTCGCACTGATCCTGGCCATCGGCGTGGTCGTCGACGACGCAATCATCGTCGTCGAGAATGTCGAGCGCCTGATGCATCACGACGGTCTGGACGCCAAAGAGGCGACGAGCAAAGCCATGTCAGAGGTGGCCGGCCCGATCTTTGCCACCTCGCTTGTCCTGGCCGCCGTCTTCGGCCCCGCGACCCTTCTGCCGGGCATTACCGGGCGCATGTTCGCCGAGTTCGGGACCACGCTTGTCGTTTCGGTCCTGATCTCGATGATCAACGCGATGACGCTTAGCCCCGCGCTGGCCGCCAGTATCATGAAGGTCGGCGGACGGCCCAACTTCGTGATCCGCGGCTTCAATGCCGGGTTCGAGCGTGTGACGAATGGCTACACGGCCATTGTCGGCTGGCTGGCGCGCCATGCCCTGATCAGCCTGGTTCTGATCGCGGGCCTGTTCGTGGGGCTGTGGTTCCTGTTCATCTCGACCCCCACCAGCTTCATCCCGGATGAGGACAAGGGCTTCTTCATCGTCGATGTGCAATTGCCGCAGGCCGCATCGCTGAACCGGACCGAACTGGTGATGGACCAGATCATCGAGACGCTGAAGAAAGAACCGGCGATCGAGAACGTCATTTCAGTCAACGGCTACAGCCTGCTGAATACCGCGCTGCAATCGAATGCCGGGATGATCATCGCCAAGCTGCGCCCCTGGGACGACCGCAAGGATCCGGCGCAGTCGCAAGCGGCGTTGCAGGCCAAGTATCAGAAGCTGTTCAGCGAATTGCCGCAGGCGCAGACGCTTGTCTTCGGCGCCCCGGCCATTCCCGGTCTTGGCACCGTCGCGGGCTTTTCCTTCGTGCTGGAGGATACGCAGGGCCGGGGTGCGGACGAGATGGAAAGCGCATTGTCGCAGCTGCTGCCCGTGGCGAATGAGCGGCCAGAAATCACGCGCGCCTTCACCACCTTCAACGCCGGCGCGCCGCAGATCAAGCTGGAGATCGACCGGCTGCGCGCCAAGACGCTGGGCGTTCCGATCGACGACATCTTCCTGACCCTGCAAACCCAATTGGGCGGAACCTATGTCAACGATTTCAATCTGTTCGGCGAAACCTATAAGGTCATGGTGCAGGCCGACTCGCACTATCGTCAAGGTGAGCGTGACCTGGACAACCTTTACGTCAAGAACGCGAAGGGAGAGCTGGTGCCGCTGGGCGCGCTGGTCAAGCCGGTCCCGTCTCGCGGGGCGGATGTGCTTTACCGCTACAACACCTACAACTCGGCGACGATCACCGGCATCCCGAATGCCGCGGGCGGCTTCAGTTCGGCCGATGCGATGAACGCGATGGAGGCGGTTGCCCAGACCGCGACGCCGCCCGGCTATCGCTTCGAATGGACCGATTCCAGCTATGAGGAACGGAAATCTGGCAATGCCGTGCCCATCGCGCTGGGACTGTCGCTGATCTTTACATTCCTGTTCCTTGCCGCGCTCTACGAGTCATTCCTGACGCCGTTTGCGATCATCCTGTCGGTACCGGTCGCGCTGGTGGGTGCGCTGGTCGCAACGCGGATCGGGGGCATCCCGCTTAGCCTTTACGGGCAGATCGGGCTGCTGCTGCTGATTGGTCTTGCCGCAAAGACCGCCATCCTGATCGTCGAATTCGCCAAGAAGCTGCGCGAAGAGGACGGGATGGACCTGCACGAAGCCACCATCACGGCCGCCCGCCTGCGGTTCCGGCCGGTGATGATGACGGGTGTCGCCTTTGTCGCGGGGGTGTTTCCGCTGGTCATCGCCACCGGGGCTGGCGCAGCCAGCCGGGTGTCGCTGGGACTTGCGGTCTTTGGCGGAACCATCATGTCCGCCATCGCGGGAACCTTGTTGGTCCCTATCTTCTTCAAGCTGATCCAGCGTGTCCGGGAATCCATTCACGGACCAGCGAAGAAGCCAGAGGCTCCACCACAGAACCACCATTGACATAAAAGGCCCGCGCCCGTCGCGGGCCTTTTCTCAGCCGGGAGATGGCGGGTCCGGACGGTCGCGGTCGTAACGCTGCGCCAAGGGGAATCGCGGCAGCCACGCTTCGCGCCGTATCGTCCAGCTTTCATAGCTGGGCATCAGCTGGTCGGGGGCATCAAGCGTTCCCAGATGAAGCTCGATCTCA
>Ga0160446_100073_pt1 | contig 98771 bp, 90 predicted proteins | sample HID1973I_E1MG_FD_108200 | JGI IMG/M metagenome (GOLD analysis project Ga0160446, IMG submission 108200) | Enriched mosquito-associated microbial communities from UW Madison campus, WI, USA - HID1973I_E1 MG | ecosystem: Host-associated > Arthropoda: Insects > Digestive system > Unclassified ...
AATCGCGTATTGGATCAGAGGCCGGTCGACCAGCGTCATGATCTCTTTCGGAATGCTCTTCGTGGCCGGCAGAAAGCGGGTCCCAAGTCCCGCTACCGGGAAAATGGCCTTCGTCACTTTGCGGCGCGTTTCTGCGTTCTGAGAGGCGGCAAGGTGGCGAGCAGAAGTCATATATTCAATACTTTAGCTGTAGTTCAGGAAAACGCTTCTGGATGGTTGGAACATGAGATTTACCAACCTTTAAGGGCAATTAATGGAGCCAACACAACCAGTCAATCGATTTTGGGAACATGCGCAAGACTTCGCAAATCCTTCACATTTTTAGGCAGGTGACCTTATTCCATGCAGGCTGGCGTGCGGAGGTCGGCGGCTGTCTTTGGTTAAAATGACCCTGCCGGTCCAGTCCGGATTGCCCCCCGTGACCTGGTCTCTGAAGATATGCCGCGCATTTGCTGCCCGTGCTGATGGCTCGCTTGCAGATGGTTTCCGGCGTGACCAGCCGGCAGCCCATGCCCTGACCCTAGATGATGCCGTGCCGTCTTAGCACAGCCTGTTCATCGCCCGTGACCCAGCCAAAGACACGGGCCATTCCGCCTTCGACCCGGACAAGGTAATGCACTTCGAAATCGATCTTCGCATCGGTCCGGTTCGGGCGGGCATAAGTCGCGATCCACGCGACATGCGCCACGCAATGGCTGTCGCCCATCGGGGAAATGTCGATATGCCGGACCTGCATTTGTCTTGTGCCAATGGCGCGGTAATGCTCGTAACCCTCAAGCAGGGTCTGGCGGAAGCGGGCATCGATCTTGCCCGACATGACCCCCGCAGGAGAGGCGGCGATATAATCCGGGGTGTAAAGCTCCTCGAGTTCGGCCATGTCGGCTTCGCCCGCAAGTGCGCGAAGAAAAAAGCCTTCATATCGTTCGAAAAGGCCCTGCACCTCGGTTTTCATCACGGTTCCTCTGGATTGCCTTGATGTCTACGTCCAAAGGGCGTGGCGGGTTGCATGGGTTCTTGCAATGTCCCCCCGGCAAACTGCTAGATTCCGGCAGGGGGCCGCATGCGAGAAGGGGCATACCTTGAAGATGTTTTTAAGCTGGCCTGTCTGGGCCTTGCTGTCTGCGGGCTTTGCCGCGCTGACGGCGATCTTTGCCAAGGTCGGGGTCGAGAACGTCAACTCCGACTTTGCGACCTTCGTCAGGACGATCGTCATTCTTCTGGCCGCTGGCTTGATGGTGCATGTCACCGGCAACTGGCAGGAGCCGGCTTCGGTATCGGCCCGAAGCTGGGTTTTCCTTGTGCTGTCGGGGCTGGCCACGGGCGCGTCGTGGATCTGCTATTTCCGCGCCCTGAAGCTGGGTGATGCGGCGCGCGTGGCCCCGATCGACAAGTTGTCGGTCGTCTTTGTCGCGGTCTTTGCCGTGCTGTTTCTGGGAGAACGCCTGTCGTTGCTGAACTGGCTTGGCGTCGTCATGATCGCGCTGGGGGCCGTGCTGATCGCCTATCGGGGATAGCCTTCCCAAGGCCCCTGACATTGCGCGGCGGCCCGCCTTCGATCATAAGTTCGCCGTCGCCGGAAGAAGGGTCAACCATGCCAAGCCGTCTCGCACTTTTTTCACTGCTTGTGCCGGATTATGACGAGGCGCTGGCGTTTTTCGGGCGCATCGGGTTCGAATGCCGCGAGGATACCGATCTGGGAAACGGCAAACGCTGGGTCAGAATTGCCCCCCGAGGCGGAGAGACAGAAATCCTGCTGGCGCGCGCCGTCAATGAACGCCAGACCTCAGCCATTGGCGAGCAGGGGGGCGGCCGGGTATGGCTTTTCCTGCAGACCGAGGATTTCGACGGCGATTACCACCTGATGCAGGCGGCGGGCGTCACCTTCGAGGGGCCGCCTCGGGATGAGCCTTATGGCCGTGTCGCCGTATGGGTCGATCCTTGGGGCAATCGCTGGGATCTGATCCAGTTCGCGCGACCCGACCGCAGCGGCACGACCCGCTAAGCCTGCGGGGCGCCCTTGACGTGACAGTGCGCGCGCAAGTGTGTCAGAAACGGGGCCGCGACCCGAGGAGATGCGAAGATGCCTGCCTATTTCATCTGCACCATGACGATCCACGACCCCGAAACCTATCGCAAGTATACCGCGCTGACCCCCGCGACGCTGGCGCGCTTCGGTGGCCGGTTCCTGACTCGTGGCGATGCGGTCGAAACGATCGAGGGCGAGCCCACTTTTGCCGAACGCATGGTCCTGCTCGAGTTTCCCGACCGCGACAGGGCGCTGGCCTGGTATCACGACGCCGATTATCAAAGCGCGGCGGAACTGCGGCGACTGGCCTCGACCGGGCGGATTCTGCTTCCCGCGACGATACCGGCAGTCCCGACCCGAAGATCTGACACTTGCCACGACGGCGGGTTCCTGCATCAGTGGCGGACCGATGAATTCTCGATTCCGAGGAGCGATCATGACGCGTCCCTTGCGGCGTCCGGGCCTTGCCAAGTGGCTGGCCGATTCCAACGACGTCACGCAGATGTTCTTGGCGGCGGGCCAGATCCCCGACCTGATCAACATGGCAGGTGGGCTGCCCGATCCCGAGACATGGCCGGTATCCGATCTGTCCCGACTGGCCACCCGCGCGATCACAGAGCATTCCGGCGAGGCCTTGGCCTATGGCCCGATCGAGGGGCTGGCCGGGCTGCGGGACGCCATCGCCACACGCTTTTCGGCACCGGGCCTGCGCCTTGGGCGCGAGAACGTCCTGATCACGACCGGCGGGATGCAGGCGCTAGACCTGATCGGAAAGGTGCTGATCGACCAGGGCGGGCTGATCGCGGCGCAAAGCCCGGCCTATCTGGGGGCGCTGGATGCCTGGAAGCCTCGCTCTCCGACCTATCGCCCGATGCGGGTTGAGGCGGCGGATTTCGATCCGACCGCGGCGCTGAGAGACGCGCAATTCGGCTATGTCGTGCCGAATTTCTCGAACCCGACCGGGCGGCTTGTCGGGGTTGAGGATCGCCGTGCCTTCGTTGCCGCGGCCGAGGCCACGGGCACCTGGCTGGTCGAGGATGACCCCTATGGCACGCTGTATTATGATGGCGCACCACTTCCGCGAATGCTGACGCTGTCGGGACGGGACGAGCCGGTCTATGACGGTCCGATCATCTACCTCGGGACGCTGTCCAAGGAGTTGGCGCCGGGGTTCCGCATCGGCTGGGTCATCGCCGCGCCGGACATGATCCGGGCGCTGGTCAGTGCCAAGCAGGGGTCGGACATGTGCACCTCGGGCCTGTGTCAGCGCATCGCGCAGGATGCCTTTGCGGCGGGATTGACCGAGCGGATCCTGCCACAAGTCCTTGGGCTTTACCGGTCGCGCCGCGATGCGCTTTGCGCCGCCATGAACCGCCATCTGGACGGGTTGTTTTCATGGGAAATCCCGACCGGTGGCATGTTCGTCTGGGCGACGGCACTGAACCCGGCACTTGATACCGATGTCCTGCTGCGCGAGGCGCTGGCGCATAAGGTCTGCGTGACGCCGTCCAGTGTCTTCGACCCCGAGGGGCGCGACCGCCGCTCGATCCGGATCAACTTTACCCTGAACGCACCGGACAAGCTGGAAGAAGGGGCGCGCCGTCTGGCACAGGCCACCCGTGCGGCCCTTGGCGCGGCCTAGGCGTTCCGCCTTATCCTTTGCGAAGCTGCGCGACGACCATGTCCAGCGGCATGGCGCGCAGGTCGTTCGCGACGGGAATGTCGCGGTCGCCGGCATAGACCAGCAGCTTGCGGTCGGCGCGGATGTCCTCGACCGCAAGGTGGAACCCGCGTGAGACTTTGGGCGCTGTCGTGCGCTTGATCTCGATCGCCCAGATCTCGTCGCCGGGCAGGCGCAGGACAAGATCAAGCTCTGCCCCGGCCGAGGTGCGATAGAAGAATGGCTCGGTCCCGGCAGGGGCGGCCGCGATGATCGTCTCGATGCAGAACCCTTCCCAGCTTCCGCCGACCACGGGATGACCCAGCAGACTTTCCAGCGATCCAAGGCCAAGCAAGGCATGGACCAGGCCACTGTCGCGGACATAGATCTTTGGGGATTTGACCAGCCGCTTGCCGACATTCTCGTGCCAAGGGGCAAGGCGGCGGACCAGCATCAGGTCCACGAGAAGGTCAAGATAGCGCCCGATCGTCTGGCCGGAAACGCCCAGCCCCTCGGCCAGCGCAGCGGCGTTCAGAAGCCCGCCCTGCGCATGGGCCAGCATGGTCCAGAAGCGGCGCAGGGTGGTGGCCGGAATGCGCGGGCCAAGGGCGGGAATATCCCGTTCAAGATAGGTGCGCAGGAAATCCTCGCGCCAGCTCAGGCTGGCCCGGTTGCTGGCCGCCTGGAAGCTGTCGGGAAAACCGCCGCGCAGCCAAAGCTCGTTCAGGCGATCCCGGCCCACCTCGTCCAGTTGCAGGGGCGGCATCTCGACATAGCGGACACGTCCGGCAAGGGATTCCGCCGACTGGTGCAACAGCACGTTCGAAGCCGAGCCGAGCAGCAGGAACTGTCCGGTCCGAAAGCCCTTGCGGCGGCGCATGTCGATCTGTCCACGCAGGCTGGCGAACAGGCCGGGCATCTGCTGAACCTCGTCAAGGATCACCAGCTTGCCTGCCTGCTCGTCCAGGTAAAGATCCGGTTCGATCAGAACCTGCCGATCCGCCTCGCGTTCAAGATCAAGATAGACCGAGGGGCGCGCATCCGCGATCTCAAGGGCAAGGGTTGTCTTGCCGACCTGCCGCGGCCCCAGCAGCACGACGGCTGCCTGTTCCTCAAGCGCGGAAATCACGGTTCTGTTGATCTGGCGAGAATACATACCTTGCAATTACTCCATGACATGGATGATATGCAAGGATAATCGAATCCGGATCTAGGCCCTTTCAACCATTCCGCGCAGCCGTGGCAAAGGCGTTAAGCTGGACCAGCGTCTCGTCGAAACGGTCCTCGACCTCGGCGCGGCGCAGGAAGGCGACGCGGGGCACCATGACCTCGGCAGGCGTCGGCTCCAGCGCCAGCAAGGCCATGACCTCGTCCGCGAATTCGCCAAGCGGTTGATAGCCCGGCCGGCTTTCCTGTCCCGGAGTCAGACCGGTCTGGACGGCGGGCGGGGCCAGTTCGATCACTTCGACGCGTCCCTTCAGCACTTCGCGCAGCGCGACGGTATACGAGTGGATCGCGGCCTTGGTCGCGTTATAGGTCGGCGTGGTCAGCAGCGGCACGAAGGCAAGGCCCGAAGTGACGTTGATGATCGCGGACCCGGCCTGCGACTTCAGGTGATCGACCAAGGCATTTGTCAGGCGGATCGGCCCCAGCAGGTTGGTGGTCACGGTCGCCTCGGCATCGGCAAGATCACGGCCCGCCGAGGCATCCTCGAACCGCATGATGCCCGCATTGTTGACCAGCACGTTCACTGCCGGATGGGCGGCAAGCAGCCGTTCGGCGAAATCCGCGATCCCCTCAGCACTGTCGATATCGAGGGGCAGGGCATGCATCCCGTCGCGCCCCGCAATGGTTTCCTGCAGCGCCTCGATCCGGCGACCCGCGACGATGACGGTATTGCCGAGGTCGTGGAATCTGCGGGCCAGTTCCTGGCCGATGCCCGAGCCGCCGCCGGTGATGAGGATCGTGTTGCCCGTCTGTTGCATGACTTTGTCTCCGATGGGTGTCGCGCCCATATCCGTCATTCGGGCGCCCGTGGTAAGAAGGCACCTGGAATATCCATACTTACCGAAAGGAGAGTGGCGATGAGCGGACCCCCTGCGAACGGCTCGGAACACCCGCACGTAAGCCCCACCACCACGGCAGATTTCCCCAGCGCGCGGGGACAGGATGTCGAGGCATTGGTGAATGACCTGATCGGACGCGTCGCGGACAAGTGGACCATGATCGTGCTGGAGGTGCTGGCCGAGCATGGAGAACTGCGATTCACCCAGGTCGCCCGCCGGATCCCCGGCATCAGCCAGAAGATGCTGACCCAGACGCTTCGGCAGATGGAACGGGACGGCATGATCATCCGCACCGTCCACGCGGTCGTTCCGCCACGGGTGGATTACCGGCTGACGGATCTGGGCGAAAGCCTTGGCGCGGCGTTCTGCGGCGTCTGGATCTGGGCAGAGCAGAACCTTGGGCGTATCCAGTCTGCACGTGATGACTTTGACCAAAGGCAGGCATCCCGCGACTGACGATGCGCGCGGTCGTGTCGGCGTGGCGCGCTAATCGCCCGCGACCTGCCGGGCAAGATACCATTGCGTGCCGTCCGGCGTGCGCAGCCCCCCGCGCCGGTCGCCGTCGCCTTTCTCCATCATCGGCTGGATGGCCTCGGCCCCGGCCAGGATCGCGCGGTCGAAAGCCGCATCGGGATCGGGCAGGTAAAGATGCAGCATGGCGGGCGGCCCCTCAGCCTCGCCCATCATCAGGACGGTATCGCCGATCCGGCATTCCGCATGGACGATCCTTGTCCCCTCGCCACGGATGACCCGAAGCCGCTGCGCCCCGAAAACGGTCTCGCAAAAGCGCAGGACCGTTTCCGCATCCGGCACCAGCAGATACGGGGCAAGGTCGGTATATCCGTCAGGCTTGTAGGGCATGGCACAAGCGTGGCCCCCGCGCGAGAAGCTGTCAAGCGGCCCCGGTCGAGGCGGGGCCGCCCATCGGTCACTCAGCCTTGATGGGGGCGTCCCAGGCTTTCAGCTCGGTCTTGCTCCAGGTGCCGTAACCGGCGTTCGGAAGCACGATCCAGTCGCGGCCGACATGCTCGGCCTGCTCGGCCACCAGGTCGCGCTGCTTGTCGACGGGAACCTTGCTGGTGAAATCCTCCGAGAAGTCATGCAGCGTATCGCCCAGCAGCATCACGACCTTGTGGTCCTTTTCGACCAGCTCGCGCCGCTCTTGCTTGGGCGGGCCCAGCAGCAGCACGGTTTCGTCGGTGACCTTGGGCAGGCCCAGCGTTTCAAGCGTCGCCTTGGTCTGGGCCTTGTTCTCGTCATAGCGGTCCGAAAGGTAATAGACGGCGACGCCTTTCTGGTCCGCATAGGTAAAGAAATCCAGCGCACCGGGGATCAGGGTCGGGTTGCCTTCGCGTTCCCAATGCTTCCAGGTGTCCCAGGTCGTGTAGTCGTGGCAAGCCTGCATGTCGCGCACCAGCAAGGCGCTGTTGTCGATCACCGTTTCGTCGAGATCGGTGACGATCGCCAGCTTCTCGCCGGGAGCGGCCTTGGCAAGCGCCTCATCCAACCGGATGCGGGCCAGGGCATAGGCCTGGCGCTGAAGGGCTGCGACCTCGGCCGACTGCTGCTGATAGCGCAGGCCCATCGCAAAGCTGTCTTCTGCGCAAGGGGGCTTGGCTTCGTCGGCCGCAGCCGGGCCAAATCCAAGCACCAGCCCAAGGCCAAGAGTCAGTGCGGCAATTGCGGGGGTTGATGTGGTTTCGATCATGTCGGCCTCCGTCCCAAGGATCGATTCTTTTGGGGGACCAGCAAGCATCTTTGGCGGAATTATGACAGTGATTTCTTTCTGTTAGCGGACCAATCCAGAATCCAACGGTGAGGATGGCCGGCCCGGTGCCGGAGCTGGCGCGCCGCGGCTGCGAAAGGCCGTGACAAGATGCCCTGCCTCGGAGAAGATCGAGGGGTAATCATTGTGACGCCTTCCGTTCCTGCCGGAGCATTTGAATGGCAAGTTTGTTTCTTCCCGATCCCGCGGGGATGCTGCGTTTGCAAGCCAACCTGCACGACCGCCTGCACCTGTCCCTGACCCATCTGCTGACCGAAGTGATCCCGCCCGAACCTGACGAGGTCGCGGCGATCACCGAAGGATTGGGTCGCCTGCGCGCGCAGTTTCCCGAACCGGCCCTGTTCGCGTTGCACATGGCCTTGCGCGACAGCCTGCTGGCCGAAAACGCCGAGGCATTCGCGTTGGCGCGCCGCCGGTTCGCGGCATGGGATTTCCGCGACCACCCCTCGCCAGGTCCGGTCGTCAGCCCGCTTGCGGCGGATCGGCTTGGCAGCGCCCGGGCGGAACTGATCGCGCGTGCCCTGGCCGATGATGTGGGCCTGACCACGTCCCTGACCGCACCACCCCCCGAGGCCACGGAAGCCATGGCCGCGACCATTGCGCGGGCCGATGCGCTTCTTGCGCTGGCGGCTCCGGATTGGCGGGCCGAATTGCGGCTGCTCGTCTCGGAGGTGATCCTTGCGGTGAATGGCGGCGCGGATGGGCGGCAAGGCTTCGCCGGCGGCTCAAGCTTCGACCTGTTCGGCGCGATCCTGATGAACCCGCTGCACCGCAACGATCTGGCCCATGTCCTGATGACGCTGATCCATGAATCCTCGCATCTGCGGCTGTTCTGCTGGCATTTGGATGATGAGGTCGTGCTGAATGGCCCCGAGGAAACCTTCCGCTCGCCCCTGCGGAAACAACCCCGCCCGATGGAGGGGGTGTTTCACGCGACCTGGGTCTCGGCGCGAATGGCGGTCTGTGGCCGGGCGGTGCTCTCAACGGCGGGGAACGCGCTGTCGGATGATGAGGCTCTGCGGCTCGGCAAGGACGTCGACCAGGCGCTGGCCACCTTTCGGGACGGACTGGGCATCGTCCGCGAGCATGGCAGGCTGACCGCGCAGGGCGCGCGTCTGGTCGCCGATGCCAGCGATGCGGTCGAAGATGCGGCCCTGGAACGGGTCCGCGCCGGATGATGGGCGAGGCGGGGTTCGCCCAGGCCCTGCGGCACAGGTTGGTCCGGGATACGGCGCGCGAGGTGATCCGGGAACCGGGGCGCAGCCTGACCGGAGGTGACCTGCTGCGCCGCGCAGATGCCATCGCGGCGTGGCTGGTCCGCCAGCCGGGATGCGTCGATATTCCGACGCTGGGCCTTGCCTTGCACCGCAACAGCTGGATGATCGCCGCGGCGCTGGCCTGCTGGCGGCTGGGCAAGACCGCCTTGTTCCTTGACCCTCGCCTGTCGCCGGCCGACGCCAAGGGCTGGTTGCGTCGGGCAGGTCCGGTGGTGATCCTGGCCTCGCAAGCGCGGCTGCGGGATGTCGATGCGGCGGTCCTGCTCCTGCCGGACCCCGATGATCTGCCCCTGGCTGGTTTCACGCCTTGCCACCCGTTGGCGAACCAGATTGCAGAGTTCATCACCAGTTCCGGCGTCAGCGGAGAGCCAAAGCTGATCCCCCTTGATCAGCGCAGGTTGCTGGACATGGCGCGAGAGGCCGCCCGGGACGGCCGACGCGGACCCTGGGGGCAGGCGCTGTCGCCGCTGAGCGTGGCCTTTGGCGGATCGCGGCATATCTGGTGGCGCAACCTGCTGGCGGGCAAGCGCATCCACGCGATGGAGTTGCTGTTCTCGATCCCCGAGCTTGATCGCGCGCTGCGCAGGCCCGAAGTCGAGGAATGCAGCCTGCCGCCCCACCTGATCCGGGCATTGCTGGACCATGCCGCGCGCGATCCCGGTCCCGTGCCCCGCTATCCCCATCTTCTGAAGCTGCAAAGCATCGGCGGCCCCGCCCCGGTAGCGGACAAGCTGGCGGCGCAGGCGCGGCTTTGCCCCGGTTACCTGATGACCTACAGCTCGACCGAAACAGGTGTGATCAGCCATATTTCGGGCGCCGATCTGCAGCGGAAACCGGCCTCCTGCGGCCGGATCAGCCTGCCCTCCGGCGGCGGGCTGGATATTGTGGACCCAGACGGCACCGTCCTGCCGCCGGGTCGGACGGGGCGCATCCGGGTCACGCGTCCGCCCTTGGGCGATGGCGTTTCCCGGCAGGCTTTTCCCGGTGATCATGGTTGGCTTGACAGTGAAGGCTTCCTGTTCGTCGCCGGGCGCGGCGAAGGGATCATTTGCCGCTATGGCGTGAATTTCTCGGCCGATGTGCTGGAGGCGAAGTTGATGTCCAGCGGGCTGCTGCGCGCCGTGGCGGTCCTGCCCTTGCGGGACGCCGCCAGGGAAGACGGGCTGGCCATTGCTGTACTGCCGCTCGACTTGGCCGCCAAGGGCATCGGTCCGGCGCTGCGCCGCCATCTGGTCAGCCATGAGCAGCCCGAGCATCTGATCCGCCTTGCGCCTGCCGACCTGACCGCAGGGGGCAAGATCCCTCGCGCCGCGCTGGTCGAGCGTCTGCGCCTTGCACCCCAAGACCTGACCTTTATCTGAGAGCATGCTTATGGATGAACCGACCCTGCGACGCGACATCAACCGTCTTTTCTCGCAGACACTGGGCTGCGAGGTGGGGGATTTCGAGAATTTCTTCGATCTTGGCGGGGACTCGCTGAAGGCTGCCGATCTGATCGACGCAATCTCGGCCCATGTCGGAATCAACCTGGAGTTTGCCTTGCTGCTCGACTGCCCCAGTTCGGCCGAGATGTCGGGACGGGTGCTTCAGAAACTACGCCGCGCATGACCCGCCCGGTGGCCGATCCCGCTCCGGTCGATCTTGCCACCGTGATGCGCCGGATCGAACTGGTCAGCCGCAGCTGGCCGGGTGAAAGGATCGACCCCGCGGGATGTCTGCGCGGCGTCCGGCTGGAGGGCACGCAGCCCCCGATCTTCTGGACCTTCAACACGGCGGCGGAACTGCCTGCGCTGGCGGCGCACATGCCTGCGGGCCAGCCCATCATCGGATCACGCTCGCTGAACGAGATCGTCGACAAGCCCACGCGCGAATCCAGCCGACTTGTTGCCGATGTGGCCCAGATCTATGCCCGGCACCTGCTGGAACGCTTCGGCAATGGTCCCTGCATCGTCGGTGGCAATTGCCAATCCGCCGAGGTGGCCTGGCATATCGCGCTGCACCTGATTGCCGCTGGCGCCGATCTGCGGGGGTTCATTACCCTGGATGCGAGCTGGCAGCTTCCGCTGCCGGTTCCTGTCCGCATGATCTTCGGACGGACGAGCCGATTCAATCCGTTGATCCGGGGCGATGCCGCGGCAATGGAGCGACGACACGCGAATTGGCGGGCGCTGTTTCCCGCATATGAGTTGCGCATCATCGCGGGAAATCATGGCGAGTATTTCCGGCCCGAGCATATCAGCGCGCTCGCGACCGCGATCCTTGCCCCCCTTCCCAAGACAGGCTGGCGGCTACGGGCGAGCGCGCAGCAGCGCTGGGGGGTGCGGACGGGAAATGGCGGCTGGACGCTGACCTTGCCCGTGCGACAGGTACCGCCGGGGACAAGCGCGGTCGTTCTGGCGCCCCTGTTGGGGCGGCAAGGCGCCCTGCCGCTGGCGCGGCCCGACCTTTTCGACGTGGCATCGCTGCCCGAGCGCCGTGGTCGTTACTGGCAGGTTCGACTGACCGCCTTGGCCGAGCCCGGCCCGTGGCAGATCGCGCCGGTGCTCTGCGCGGAAGGTATCGGACCGCTCAATTGGCCGCCGGGGGCGCAAGTGCTTGAACTGCCTGCCGTCACGCCCACACAAACGGAACCCGCCAACCACAAGGGCTGGCGGGAACGGTTTCGCGCCCTATGGAACAGGCTGTCAGGTCGGAACGCCGGGTTCGCCGATCTTGGGCGCCGAAGCCGCCACGCCACCCTTGAGCATCAGGATTTTCGAGAGATTCAGTTTCGAGAGGATAGGTGAACTCATTGGTCGATTACCCTTTCACAATGCAAAACTATTGCAGGTGAATGCTAGGCCCGGACCCGGGTTCTGTAAATGATCGTCTTTGCGCATCCATAACAACGCGCATGGTGCACCTCATATTGCGCGGACTTGCCACGAATGATCCCCGCGAAGGTCGCTAAATCAAGCTTGCGCCAGTTGCATAGCGGCCTTGCCAAACCGGCGGCTGGTTTCCCGGATTGCGCCGATTATATCCGCCTTGTCCGAAGCAAAGCCCAGGGATTGGGCAAGATGAAAAAGGTGTGAAATGTCCGTCGTTGAAATGAACCGCAATGAAGTCGCTGGTGGCCTTGGCCACGCCGTTTCGCGTCTTTCCGCGATGATCGGCGGCTGGAACGAAGCGCGCGCAACCCGCCGCGAGCTGAACCGCCTGACCGACCGCGAGCTTGACGATATCGGCCTGAGCCGTGGCGATATCGAACGCGTGGCGCGCGGCGCCTGACGCCCCCAGCCTTCAATGAACGAACCCCCGACAGGCGCTGCCGCGGGGGTTTTTTCATGACCGGTCACTGGGCGGAATGGCCGGATCCTTGGCGCCCGTCATTGGGCCGAAGGGGAATTTTTCCACTCCGGCAAGGGGAACAGGCGGTCATAGGCCCAGTTGAAGCCAAATGCATAGACCATGTAGAAGAGCGCGAAGGACACGTCCATCACGAAGGCCTGCCACAGCGAGATGCCCAGGTACCAGGCGATGAAGGGCATCAGGATGACCAGAAGGCCGGCTTCGAACAGGACCGTGTGAAAGACCCGGATGCGGGCCGTTTTCCGGGTCGTGCCGGTAAGGCGACGCAGGCCCAGGTCGAAGATGTAGTTGTAGATCATGTTCCACAGCGTCGCGAGGCTGGCCCCCACCACGCCGACGACGCCGATTTCGTGCATCGGCATGTGAAAGACCGCAGCCCCCAGCGGCGTCACCAGCAACAGGGCGATGATCTCGAAACTGAGAGCGTGGCGAAGGCGATCAAGCGGGGAGCGCATGGCAACCTCAAACTGGTGCCGGGTCGTCCCGGCAAGAAACCATCTCGAGAGGTCGTCCTCACGAGCCTTCATATCGCATCGGTGGGTCAAATCTTCAAGCGCGGGTCGGGCGACGCCGCGGCAGGGCGGGGGCCTTCGCAGGCTGTCAGACTTGCCGGGCGGACAGGCTGGATGCAAACCCAGCGATGAAATCGGACAGGGCGGCGCGGGATTTCTCGTCCGTCAGATCGGCATTGGCATCGAACAATCCGCTTGCGCGCGACACCAGAAGCCGACCTTCGGCCCAGACCGCGCAGCGCAGCGTGCGCAATACCGGCAGCCAGTGGTTCTGGGCCATGATCGTGCCGAAGCCGCCGGGCGATGCTCCGATGACGGCCACGGGCTTGGCGACGAAATGTCCCAGCCCCTCGCCGCGCGACATCCAGTCGATGGCGTTCTTGAAGACACCGGGGATGCCGTTGTTGTATTCGGGCGTGACCAGCAGCAGACCATCCGCCGCCTTCAGCCGGGCCTGAAGCGACGCGACGGCGGGCGGGATCCCGTCCCGCGCCTCAAGATCGCCATCATACAGGGGCACGTCGCGAATGCTGCCGATCTCGATGGTCGTGCCTTGCGGGGCAAGCTCGGCCGCGGCGCGCAAAAGGCCCGCATTGAAGGAACCCCGGCGCAGGCTGCCGGACAGGCCCAGAATCGTGGTCATGACGCGTTCCTCGTGCAGATTGGCGCGTGGACGATGCAGGGGCGCAGTGGTGAAGTCCAGACCTAGACCAACTGCGGCACAAACTTGCAGGACGCTGACAAGCCGCGTCAGCGTGGTGTCAGGAGGGTGGTGCTAGGTTCCTTCTCAAGCCGTGGCGATCCGGATTGCGGACAGCCCGGCCAGGGAAGGGCCACAATCACAGGACCACGATCATGGCAAGAATTCTTGGAACCTCAGGCAACGACATCCGCATCGGCACGCTGCTGGCCGACACTTTGTTCGGCCTTGACGGTAATGACACCCTATATGGCCGCGGCGGCAACGATACCGTCCAGGGCGGAAACGGCCATGACCGCCTGTTCGGCGAGGCCGGGAACGATTTCCTTTCTGGCGGTGCGGGCAATGACCGGCTTTTCGGCGGCGCGGGCGCGGATTCGCTGTATGGGGGCACCGGGGCAGACACGCTTGAAGGCGGAGACGGCAATGACCGCCTGCTGGGCGATGTCGGCGACGACGACCTTGAAGGCGGCGCGGGTCATGACTTTCTGTCCGGCGGCGTGGGCAATGACGAGCTTGAAGGCGATTCCGGCAATGACTCGCTTTACGGGGGCGAAGGCAACGACGAGCTGGAAGGGGATGATGGTGCGGATCTCCTGAATGGTGGCGCAGGTCGGGATACGCTGGACGGCGGAAAAGGGGTTGACCGCATGGTGGGCGGATCCGGCGTCGACTTCTTCAAGTTCGAACATGGAGACGGGCGCGATATCGTCAGCGACTTCCAGAATGGCACGGATCGGTTGTTCTTTGACGATTTCAGCGTTGCGCAGGTGCGCGGCGCGATCAATTCGGCCGTGCAAAGCGGGTCGAATGTCGTGATCACACTGGATGCGAATACCAGCGTGACGCTGCATGATTTTCGGCTGAATCAGCTGGATATCGGCGATTTCGTCTTTGACCTGTAACTGACGCGCAGGGGCCGGTGCGGATCGCCGGCCCCTCGGTCGATGGTTTCAGGCCGCCTGCGCGGGTTTCTTACCCATGATGATCATACCAAGGATGTCGTCATCTGTGACTTCGTCCACCCTGACCGTGCCGACCCGCTTGCCGTTCTTCATCACGACGGCGCGGTCGCAAAGCTTCATCACGGCATGGATGTCATGCTCGATCAGAAAGATGCCCAGGCCCTGGCGCTTCAACTCTTGAATCAATTCGGCGACCATCTGGGTTTCTTGCGGGCCAAGCGCTGCGGTCGGTTCGTCCATGATCAGGATGCGGGCATTGAAATAAACCGCGCGCGCGATCGCCACGGACTGGCGCTGACCGCCTGACAGGGCCATGACGGGATCCGCGAACTTGCGGAAGTTGGGATTCAGACGCGTCATGATGCGGCGCGTCTCGGCCTCCATCCGGGACTCGTCCAGCAGGCCCGAAGGGGTGACCAATTCGCGACCCAGAAACAGGTTCGAGGCCGCGTCCAGATTGTCGGCCAGCGCAAGTGTCTGGTAGATTGTCTCGATATTCAGGGCACGGGCGTCACGGGTATTGCGGATATCGACCTTTTGCCCGTCGACGAAGATTTCGCCCGCGTCGGGGCGATAGGCGCCGGACAGGCATTTGATCAGCGTCGATTTCCCGGCCCCGTTATGACCCAGCAGGCCCACGACCTCTCCCGGGTAAAGATCGACCGAGACGTGATCCACCGCCGTGATCCCCCCGAAGGCGATCGAGATGTCGCGCATTTCCACCAGCGGTATCATCTCATGCCCAGCCTTCTGCGGTATTGGATGTCGATCCAGACGGCCAGAACCAGCACCACGCCGACCACGATGTTCTGCAGCGGCGCGTCGGCCCCGACCATGGCCATGCCCGATTGCAGGCTTTGCATGATCAGCGCGCCAAGGATCGCGCCATAGATCGTGCCGATCCCGCCCGACAGCGCGGTCCCCCCGATGACCGCCGCGGCGATCACGCGCAATTCGTCCAGAGTGCCGATGTCATTTGGATGCGATTGCAGCCGGGCTTGCGCGATGATGGCGGACAGCCCGCACAGGAAGCCCATCAATGCAAAGATCTTGACCGTCAGCAGCCGGGTGTTGATGCCCGAAAGCTCGGCCGCATCGGGGTTGCCGCCGGTGGCAAAGATGTAGCGGCCAAAACGGGTGCGCCGCGCGATGACGGTCATCGCCACAGCCACGATGATCAGGATCAGGACCGAGATCGGCAACCCGTAGCCCGCCGTGAAACCATCAGGCATGACCTCTCCCCGCGCCTCGAAGATGCGCTTCAGCTTGGCCTGCGGCACCTCATAAGCGTTCAGAATTGCGACGAAACCCATGATGGTGGCAGTGACCAGCACCATGACCGCGCCCTCGGCCCAGATGGGCCGCGTGGGAAAGCCATGCGCCTGCTTGCGGCGACGACCGCCATAGATCACCCAAAGCGCCGCGGCCGAGGCAAGGGCGCCGACAACCCAGCTTGCGGTGACGCCCAGTGTCCCCTCGGCCCCGCCGAACAGCAGGAAGGTCTGGTCCAGCGGTGCGATGGTCTGGCCCGCGGTCAGGTACCAGCCCACATAGCGCCAGATCAGCAGCCCTCCCAGCGTGACGATAAAGGCCGGGATGCGCTGATAGCCGACCAGCCAGCCGTTCAGCGCGCCGATCGCCGTTCCGACCAGCAGGCCCGACAGCATGGTCAGTGGGGCGATCAGCGGATGGCCCAGCCCCAGCCCGAAGACATTCGGCAGCCACCGCGCCTGCATCATCCCCATCACTGCCGAGGCCAGCGCCAGGATCGCGCCGACGGACAGGTCGATATGACGGCAGACGATGATGAAGACCATGCCCGTGGCCATGATCGCGACCGAAACCGTCTGGATGGTCAGGTTGAAGATATTGCGCGCCGACAGGAAACGGCCATCGGTCACGATCCAGAAGCACAGGCAGACCAGCGCAAAGGCCCCGATCATGCCCAGCAATCTCAGGTCGATTTCAAGCTGATCCAGCACATTGCGGCGACCGGGCGGGGCGGCGGGGGAAAGATCACTCATCCTCGTGGTGCGGTGGCGGCGCGAACGCCGCCACCTGTCCCGTCAGTTACAGGGCGCAGGGCCGTTCTGGACGCCCTGGCACAGCGCGTCCTTGGTGATCCAGCCGGCATCGACCACGGTGGACAGATTGTCCTTGGTGATCGCGACCGGGGTCAAAAGGATCGCATTCATCTCTTTTCCGCCGGGCGTGGTGAACTTGATCGCATTCGGCACCTCGGCGGGTGCCTTGCCGCCCGCCAGCGCCAGGGCTATTTCGGCGGCATTCTTGCCCAGCTCGCGCGAGTCCTTCCAGACCGACACCGTCTGAGTGCCAAGCGCGACGCGGTTCAGCGCGGCATGGTCGGCATCCTGCCCGGATACCGGGATGCCCTGCATGCCCTGCGCGGTCAGCGCGGCCACGACACCGCCCGCCGTGCCGTCATTCGAGGCCACGACCGCATCGACCTTGTTGTCGTTCTGGGTCAGGATCTGTTCCATGTTCTTCTGCGCGTTGGCGGGCAGCCAGCCATCGGTATAAGCCTCGCCCACAATCTTGATATCGCCCGCGTCGACCGCCTTCTGGATGACCTCTTGTTGTCCGCCGCGCAGGAAATCGGCGTTGGGATCGGTGGGCGAGCCCTTGATCATGACGTAGTTGCCCTTGGGCGCGGCCTTGAAGACCTCGGCGGCCTGCATGCGTCCGACCTCGACGTTGTCGAAGGTCAGATAGAAGGCGCGCGGATCCTCGATCAGGCGGTCATAGGCGACGACCGGAATGCCTTCGTCGGCGGCGGCCTGGACAGCGGGCACCACGGCCTCGGTATCCTGGCCCAGCACGATCAGCGCGTTCACACCCTGCGCGATCAGCGCCTCGATATCGGAAAGCTGCTTGGCCGAGGACGATTGCGCGTCGGCCGAGACATACTTCGCCCCCGCAGCCTCAAGCGCGTCCTTGATCGCCTTTTCATCGGTCTTCCAGCGCTCTTCCTGGAAGTTCGACCAGGACACGCCGACGGTCATGTTTTGTGCAAGGGATGCCGTTGAAAAGCCCACCGTCGCAAGGACGGCGGCCAGAATGACAGTGCGCATCGTTACCTCCCAATAGATGCGACCATCCGGTCGAGTCGCCGGATCTGCATCAACACTGCGCCCGGCGTGACCACCTGTCAAAAACAAAAGAAAGACGTATGTCAAAATCATGATTGACGTCTGCCATCGCGTTTGGAACCCTTGCCCTCGGAGGAGAATCCCGCATGCCAAACCCGACGCTGCATGATGTGGCACGGGCGGCAGGTGTCAGCTATTCGACCGCCGACCGCGTCCTGAACCGGCGTGGCGGGGTGGCCGAGAAGTCGATCCTGCGCGTCCAGCGCGCCATCGAGGAACTTGGCTATCAGCGCGACATTCATGCCGCGAACCTGTCGCGGCGGCGCAGTTACGATTTTCGCTTCTATCTGCCCTTTGGCGATCATGGGTTTTTCTCGGTCCTGCGGCGGGCGGTGGAGGGCCAGATCCAGCAACGTTTGGCCGAACGGGTGCAGATCACGGTCCATGACGTTCCGCCGCTGGACGCCGATGCACTTGCCGCGGAACTGTCCCGGATTGGGGCGGGCGAGTGTGATTGTGTCGGCATCATCGGCAGCGATTCCGCCGCCCTGACCCTGGCCGTCGAGCGGTTGGAGGGGATCGGCATCCCGGTGGTGACGCTGGTGTCGGATGCGGCCATCGACGCGCGTTCACTGTATGTCGGGATCGACAATGTCGCAGCGGGCCGCACCGCGGGCCGGTTGCTGCGCTTCGCCCATGGTCGCGGATCGGGAAGGGTGCTGCCGATCCTGGGCAAGCTTGACTCGCGCGATCACCGCGACCGGCTTTCCGGCGCGCGCGAGGTGCTCGCCGAACCAGGGGGGGACCTGCATCTGCTGTCCCCACTGGAAGTTCTGGACCGTCCCGAGGCGATGCGGGAAAAGCTGGCTGCCGCGCTGGCGTCGGACCCGCAGATCACTGGCATATATTCCATCGGCGCGGGCAACCGCGCGCTGATCCAGATCCTGCGGCAGATCACCGGCCCGCGTCCCTTTGTGGTCCTGCACGAGCTGACCGCACATTCCCGCGCGGCGCTGGAAGCGGATCTGATCGATGCGGTTATCGATCAGAAGCCGGACCAGGAAATCGCCCTTGCCATCCAGGCCATGAAGACCATTGCCGACCAATTGCCGGTGGTGCATCCCGAGGTGAATCCGACCATCTTCCTCAGGGACAACCTGCCGGCCTGACCGACGCCCCGGCGCGGGGCCCTACAGAAGGATCGATACCGTGGAGGAGCTGCAAACCACATGGACCGACGGGGCACGTCGCGTCGATCTCGAGACGTCCTTTGGCCTCATGCCTTTGGTGGTGGCTGAACCCGGTCCGCCGCCCGGTGGCACCGTGCTGCTGGTCCACGGCCGCAATGGTGCCCCCGGACAAATCCAGATTGCCGAGATTGCGAATGCCTATCTGGCGCGCGGATGGCGCGTCGTAGCGCCCGAGCTGCCCCATTCGGTGGCCCTGCCGAATTCCGGTCCGCCGGAACAGCTGACCTTCTCTGGTCACACCAGCGCCGCAGCAATTGCCTGGGCCTGGGTCGCTCAGGAATGGCCCAAAGGTGCTCGGGGTCTGGCGGGGCACAGCCTTGGTGGTTTCGCCGTCGCACATCTTGCGGCGGGTTCGGCCCAGACGCATCATGTTCTGGCCATGTCTCCGCCAATGTCGGGGCGTGTCCTGCTTGCCGCGCGCGAGGCGATGGGACCGGCCGCGATCGAAGAGGTCCGCCGCGAGGCCCCTGCCTATTTCGCCGAGATGCAGACCGCCGATGCCGAAGCGGCCCTGAACCGGGTGTCGGCGCCCTTGGCCGTGGTCACGGGGGCGGCAGACGGGCTGATCCCGCTGAAGGATGCCCGCGCCTATTTCGCGGCGGCCCCGAATGCCCGCTTTTTTGCCGCCTTGCCCGATGAGCATCACTGCCCGGCGGGTGAAGCCTGCGCCCGCGTCCTGTCGGTCGCCCTGTCCGCGCTGGGTGTCTAGGGTGGGCACACCCGACCCCGGCTGGATCGCGGCGCAATGCGTTGCCTCGGCCCAAGGGATGCGCAATGCCTGCTCGGCGACGCATCTAAGCCGGCATCGCGCAGGGTTCGGCTGGACCGTGCGGCCGGTCGCGGGTTCGGTCCTTGCCTCTGCGCGCGTCGCGAACTGGGATCCCGAGCCCGATTACTTCCACCACTGGATACGGGATTCCGCCATCGTCCTGCGGGCGGTGCCGCTGGCCATCGCGGCCGATCCGGCGGCGCGTTCGTTCTGGCTGCGTTTCATCGGGGATTTCATCGGGTTTTCCCTGTCGATCTCGGACCCAGGACGCAACGGACCGGCAGTGAATCCGCTGCGTGGATCAACCCTGCCCAGCCATAGCCGTTTCCTGCGTCCGGATGCGGAACTGGCGGCGCTGCATGGCGATGCGTGGCAGGGCGAGCCACGCGTGGCGCCGGACGGATCGCCCGACCCCGAAAATTGGAGCAGACCGCAAGATGACGGCCCGGCATTGCGCGCCTCGGCCCTGATGTCGGTCTTGGCAGATTTGCCCGATCTTGCGCTTCCCAGCGCCGAGGCCCTGATCGCGCGTGACCTCGCGCATGTTCTTCGGATCGCGGGCCGCGCCTGCATCGGTCCGTGGGAGGAAGCACCGCCGCGGCGCTCGGCCTTCACGCTGCTGGTTGCGTGGGATGCGCTGGACCGGGGGATCGTCCGGCTTGGTGATCCCGGCGGCCTGATGCTGGCGGCAGCCCGGCGGATCGAGGCGCTGATGGTTCAGGCCGAGGATCCGGAGACCGGTGGCTGGCGGGAAAGCATCGAGGCGCCCAATGGCGTTCTGGACAGTGCCACCTGCCTTGCGCTTCTCAATGCCCGTCGTGTGGATGGTCCCTTTGCCATGACGGGGCAGCGCGCCCTTGCGACCGCCGCGGCGCTGGAACGGGAATTCGCGCGGCTTTACCCCATCAATCGCGGACGCGACGTGCCTGCCATTGGCCGCTGGGGCGGGGACGCCTATTTCGACGGAAACCCCTGGTATCCGACGACGTTGGGCTTTGCCGAATTGCATTACCGCATCGCGGCCGAGACAGGCGACCACGCGGCTTTCGCCAAAGCCGAGGCATGGCTGCACCTGATCCAGCGGGTTGCGCCACGTCCTGCGGGCCCCCTGCCGGAACAGTTCGATCGCGTCACCGGATCTCCGGCTTCATGCCTGGACCTGACATGGTCGGCAGCGGCATTCCTGGAAGCTGCCGCGGCACGGGAAACGGCAGTTCGGGCGATGGCTGGCGCTGAAGCCAGGGGGCGGTGAAGCCAAGCGACCTCAGGCCGCGTCGTACCTCGGGCCGACCCGAGACCAGCCGCCACAGCAGCCCCGAACGATGGTTCTCAAGCCCGATGACGATGGGGGCCTGATCGACCGCAAGCCGGCTTTCAGCGGTCCAGTCCTGCGCCACGCTGAAGGCATCGACAAACCCGGCCTCGCCCCAGATCCGTTCGCCCAGGTCGTCATGCAGATGGCGCAGAACCGGCATCACCTCGCGCGGGGCGAAGGGAAGCGAAGAAAGCGCCGCGGTGGGGGTGATGACGCCGGTATCCTCGGTCGGGGAATGAGCGACATAGCCCGTCGGATCGTCGCTGGCGGTCAAGCCCCAAAGCTTGGGGCCATAGCCCTTCCAGCCGTGCGGATTGGACAGGCAATGGGTTCGGTTGACCAGCGCATGGGCGCGGGCCTGCACGCCATAATCGGCATATGCGTCGCGCAAGCCGCGCGGGTCGATGCCAAGAAACGGATATTGCGACAGAAACAGCGGACCGCCCCAGTCCAGCCCCAAAGGCAACTTCGTGCGGCCATAGACTTGTCCATTGCGGAAGGCCGGGGCCCTGGCCCAGCTCTTGTGATAGGAGGTGGCGGGCAGCGCGTGGGTGCGCGATCCGGCACCCAGGACGAAGACCGGAAAAGCCTCGTTCCAGCCGCGGATCGGCAGCGATTTTTCCGTCCATGGCCGATCAGGATGGCGATGCCACATGACAGCGCCATCCTCGCGCAGATGCGCGGCCCAGTTCACCGCGTCAAAGAGCGACTGGATACGCGCGACAAGCCACGGTTCTTCGTCGAAATAGGCGCCCGCGCCCAGCAGGCCCAACATCAGGAAGGCCGTCTCGACCAGATCGCCGCCATCATCGCCGACCATGAAGGGCAACACGCGCCCGGTTGTGCCGTTCAGGAAATGCGGAAAGACCCCTTCGAAGCGGTCTGCCCGTTCCAGAAAATCCAGCACCCGTTCGAGCCGGTCAAGGATCTCGCGCCGGGGCCGCCATCCGCGTTCGACGGCCACGATCTGGGCCAGAAGACCGAAGCCGGTGCCGCCCGTGCAGACGGTTTCCGCGACATCGTAACCGAAGTCGCCGGCGCTGCGTTCGCGGGCCATGCCGCTGACGGGATGGCTCCAGTCAAGGAAATAGGCTGCGCTGGCCTGCGCAACGCGGTCGCGCAGGGCGGCATCGTCAAGGCCCCGGATCACGTCAGCCATGTCAGCTCCTTCATCTGGGTGTCGCGGCAGTTCGGGCCCACATGTAACCGGATCAGTCCGGGATCGCGGACCCATTCAGCGGTCTCCAGCGTGGGCGCGACCGGATAGCGGAACTGGTCCGAACTGATCTGGAAGGTGACTGTCCTGCGCTGGCCGGGCGCAAGCGAGCATTGCTTGAAGTCGATCAGCTTCCTCCCGGGGCGCGTCACGCGTGCGATAGGATCGCTGGCGTAAAGCTGGACGGTCTCGACAGCCGGGCGGGTTCCCGCATTCTGGATTGTGATGCGCAGCTCGACCGTCTCATCGGCCCGGACCGCATCACGGGACAGGCGCGGCGCGGCATAGCTGATGTCAGAGTAACCAAGCCCAAAGCCAAAGGGAAAGGTCGGCAGGTCATCGGGCAGGTCCAGCCAGCCGGTAAGGAACTTGGTGAAGCGGTCATTGCCCGGTCGCCCCGTCGTGTCGCAGGCATAGGTCAAGGGTGCCTCGCCCGGATGCCGCGGCAGTGAAACCGCGAGGCGCCCCGAGGGTTCTGCCGCCCCGAAAATCAGGTCCGCGACGCCTTCCGGTCCACCCACGCCGCCATGCCAGGCGTAAAGCAGGGCATCCGCCTGCGCCGCAACCTCGCCAATCGCAAGGGGCCGCCCGGCAAAGACTACCACCACCAGGGGTTTTCCCGTCCGGGCCAGGGCCGCGATCAGGCGCCGTTGCGAGGCGGGCAGGTCCGGTGTCAGGCGAGACGAGGATTCGCCCGCATGTTCCTTGGCCTCTCCCACCGCCGCCACGATCACATCGGCCGAATGGGCCAACGCCACGGCTTCGGCAAGTTGCCGGGCCTTGCTGCGCCTGTCCCGCGTCACGGTCGTCCCGTGCACGTTCAGGCGTTGTTCCAGCCAGGGTTCGTCCACCACATTCGCGCCCCAGGCCGTCGCAGGCGCGTGGCTGGTCAACGCCGCAATCGCCTTGTCCAGCGGAACGACATCCTCGGCCCGGCCGGACACCGCCCAGGTGCCCAGCATGTTCGCCCGGTCGGTCGCGAAGGGGCCGATCAGGGCCACCTTCGTGCCCGGTGCCAGTGGCAGCAGACCGTCATTCTTCAGCAGCACCGCCGATTGGGCGGCTGCCTTGCGGGCAAGCTTGCGCCCGCTGGATCGTGACGGTGCCCTTGGCGTGCCGCCAAGCCCGCGGAAGGGATCGTCCAGCAAGCCCAGCCGCTGCTTGAAGGTCAGGACGCGGCGGCAGGCACGGTCGACAAGGGCGGAGAGACGCTGGGCCGACAGAGAAAACCCCGCATCGGGCGCGTCCAGCCCGTCGCGGACAAGGGCGGGCAATTCGCGCAGGTAATCCTCGCCCACCATGTCCATGTCGACACCGGCATGAAGGGCGCGCGCGACGGCGACCGGCGCAGGGCCCATCCCATGGGCCACCAGCTCCTTCACGCCGGTATAGTCCGAGACGACAAGTCCGTCGAAGCCCTGCTGTCCGCGCAGCCAGCCTTCGATCAAGGGGCCATTCGCGTGCATGGGCAGCTTGTTCACCGCATTGAAGGCCACCATGACGCTTGCCGCCCCGGCGGCGATCCCGGCGGCAAAGGGGGGAAGATAGGTCTCCAGCAGGTCTTCCGCGGACATGCTGACATTGTCGTAATCCCGTCCGCTTTGTGGCGCGCCATAGGCCACGAAATGCTTGAGGCAGGCGGCCACGCGGCCCGCCGCGCCATGCCCCGCCCCCTGAAATCCCCGCGTCGCCGCCGCCGCGATGCGAGAGGCAAGCAAGGCATCCTCGCCCGGTCCCTCGGCCACGCGGCCCCAGCGGGGGTCGCGGCTGATGTCGATCATCGGACCATAGACCTGATGCAGGCCTTCGGCCGCGGCCTCGGCTGCGGCAAAGGCCGCGGTCCGTTCGATCAGGCGCATGTCCCAGCTGCAGGCCAGCGCGATGTTCAGCGGAAAGACGGTCCGGTGGCCGTGGATCACATCCTCGGCAAAGAACAGGGGAATGCCCAGCCGTGACCCGGCCAGCGCGCGTTCCTGCATGGCGCGGGCCGAAGCCAGGGACTTGGTGCCGAAGATGGCGCCGACCTGTCCCGCGTCAAGGCGTTTCGACAGCGAGGTCGGCTGGCTTGCACCGGTCACAAGCCCCTCGCCCGCCGGCAGCAGATTCAACTGTCCGATCTTTTCGTCAAGGCTCATCCCCGCGATCAGGTCCTCGACGGCAGTGCGGGGCATCATTTCGTCTCTCATGCGACGGCGTCCTTATTCCGCCGCATGACGGGCGGCGTGATAGGTGTCGGCCAGGGCCGGGCGAAGCGTTCCGATGCCGTCGCGGATCTCGAGCATGGCGGTATAGAAGGGTTCGCCATCAGGCGCGTGCGGGGCGGTTTCGCCATGCAGCACCGCAAGCACAGCGGTATCGGGCAGGCATTCACACAGCGTCAGGTGGAAATCGACGACCCCATCGACATCAAGGGCCGCGGTCGCCTCGTCCAGAAGCAGGATGTCGGGCCGCGCCAGCAGGATCCGCGCCAGGACCAGCCGCTGTTTCTGCCCGCCGGACAGAACGTTGCGCCAGTTCCTGCCCCGGTGCAGGCTGTCGCCAAGGCAGTGCACGAAATCGCCAAGCCCGACCCGTGACAGCGTCGCGGCGACGGCGATGTCGGACTGCCGCTCAGGCCCCTCGGGATAGGTCACCAGCGCCTTCAGCGACAGGCGGTCGGGGAGGTCGGCGTCCTGACCGGCAAAGAACAGGCGCGCGCCATCCCGCCGTGCCACCCGCCCCTCGCCATAGGGCCAGATTCCCGCCACCGCCTTCAGCAGGCTGCTTTTCCCGCAGCCGTTCCGACCCGTCAGATAGACCCGGTCGCCAGGATAAAGGTGAAGCCCCGGAACCGCCAGGAATGGCGCGGTGTCATGGCCGCGATGGTGCAGATGCAGGTTCCGCAGTCCAAGCACGGCGCCGTTCTGGATGCGGGTATGCTCAAAGCGGCTGACGCCGGTTTCGGCATAGAAGTCCTGACGGTTCCGCACGCGTTCGATCGCCGCGGCCAGCTCGTTCAGTCGCGTCGCATTGGCCTTGAGCGTGGCAATGGCCGGCATCACGTTGATGAACCAGGACAGGTCGCCGATCAGTTCGGCCGTCAACTCGCTGCTGGCGACGAAATCGCGAAAGCCCAGCCGACCCGCCATGAACGAGGGCAGCGCCGGCAGATAGGCCAGCAGGCGGGACGACAGGAAGCTGTAGAGCGTGTTGAACAGCAGCATCGCTGCTTCCAGCCAGTTCTGCTTGCCCCAGGTCCGGTCCAGATCAGTGTAAAGCTGGCCGTTGATCCGGTTTTGCAGACGCTCGCCACGACCGGCGGCCATCTGGTCCACGCGGCTCAACATCACGCCCAGCTCTCCGCGCCAGGCTCCATCGCGGCGCTGGCGCTGGATGCTGAGCCGTTCCAGAACATGCCCAAGTTTCCAGGCGATGAAGGTGATGGCGGGAACATAGATGGCGACCAGCAGCAGGCACAGCAGGGCCGAGCCATAATCCCCCGGCACGAAATTGACATGCGCTGCCACGCCCGGACCGAACCGATCCGCCAGCAGGCCGTTCGCCATCTCTCCCCAACGGTCCAGGAAAGGAACCGCCCTGCTGCGTTCGATCAGGGCCGAGGACACGAACCAGATCGCCGCGACCGCCCCCCAAAGCCCCATCGCCAGTCCGATGACGCCACCATAAAGGTTGGCCGAGCATTCATCGACCCGCTGGTCGATGGCGTCGGGCATCCGCGGCGTCCCTTCGGACAGGGATCGGTCGCTCATCAGGTCAAGCGCGATGCGCCCGTCGGACAGGATCGCATCGTTGAACTGGGCAACCAGCCATCCTCGCGCCCGCCGATGCAGAGTGGCCGAGGTGAAATGCCGTGCCGCCAGCCCCGCAGTGCGGCCAAGAAAGATCGCCAGATAGGCCGCGCCCGCCAAAAGGATCGCCTGTCCCGGGTCCGTCCCTTCGTCCGGAGAATGAAAGCTTGCCAGCGAGGACAGGAAGTCGGCACTGGCCAGCGCAACCCAGACACCGGCCTTGCTGAGCAGGGTGGTCATGGCAAAGATGATGATGGTCAGCAGCCAAGCCTCTCGCCAGCGATTGGACAGCCAATACGCGAACAAAAGACCCCAGAACCGACTCAGACGTTCCACCCGCATTGCCTTTCGGGTGCCGAGACACGGCCATACCTTCCATCAGCAACCAAGGTCACCGATGGGCCGAATTTCGGCACATTGTTCGAAATGTTCTGGCCGCAATGCTCGACTCGTCAGCGATGCGACCCCTCCATATGAAAAGCCTAGCAAACCAAGTTGTCGGCGGTAAACCGCCGGTGAGTCCGGGGCAGTTATATTAATGGGCAGGTTTTTGGCTGTTCGTGGCCGGGACAACCGTTTCATGGGAAAAATCGCGTGCGCTTTCGCCGGAAACGTGCAGAGCGCGCGGGCTGGGTCCGAGAGTCGGACAGGTCTACCGCGGATGCAGATCACGGCCAACAAGCGGTTAAACTGCCTTGATAAATGGGATCGGTAACTGGGCATGCAGGTTTTCCGGTGCCGGTCACTTTCCCGCGCACGGCTCGGCCATTCGCACAAGCCCTGGACCCGTAGCCCGCCTGTGCACCCGCCCCCCTGACACGCGGGCGGATGCATCCGGCTGTTGCCTTTGCGCCCCAGTCGGAGCGGAAAGCGATGCCGTAGGAAAACGGCATCAGGTCGTTGTGCATTTGTCAGGCGTGGTGCGCGTGCAATTCGCCCCCGACCACCCCGGTCCAACGAGGATTGGGCAACGATTTGCACGCACCTCCGGTCGCATGGGCGGAAAAACGGCAGGACCAGCAGAGTCGCCGCGCCGCCTTTGCTTTGGGCACGTGATCGTGCCATCTGATTGGAAAAACGAGGGATAAAATGAAGAGGGCTATTCTTGCCGCTGCCGTGCTCCTGTCGCTTGGGGCCTGTGCGAGCAACGTCAGGCAGCCGGACAATACCGAAAATGCGTGCCGCCTGTTCGCCGAGCGGCGCGACTTTGGGCGGGCGGTCATGGCCTCCGAGCAGAAATGGGGCATCCCGGCCGGTGTTCAGCTGGCGACGATCTATCACGAGTCCAGCTTTCGCGGGAATGCAAAGCCTCCGCGGAAGAAACCCTTCCTGTTCATCATCCCGCGGGGACGGATCAGTTCGGCCTATGGCTATTCACAGGCGCTGGACGGGACGTGGGACGAATATCGCGCGGGACCGGGCCGCGGCGTGGCGCGCCGCGACAATATCCACGATGCCGCCGACTTCATCGGCTGGTACATGGCGGGCACCTCGCGTTCGCTGGGAGTATCGCCCGATGACGCCTATAACCAATACCTCGCCTATCACGAGGGCCGGGGCGGCTATTCGCGTGGCAGCTATCGCAGCAAATCCTGGCTGAAAAGCACCGCCTCTCGGGTCGAGAGACGGTCCGAGCTTTACCAGTTGCAACTTACCGCTTGCAGGTAATGCGGGCACCCTGACCGGCCATCGGCCGGTCGGGATCGCAGGTCAGCGCTGGAAGTCGCGGTCCAGAGGCCAAAGCGGGCGGCGCGCGCGGATATAGGGCCGCCGCTCGGCGCGGGGGGTTGCAAGCGCGCCTGCATCGCAGACGATGACCTTGCCCGCGATGGGTTCGAAGGCCGCGCGGAAATGCTGCATCGACTTCAGCGCCAGCACCCGCCGCCGGGTTGGCTCGATCCCGAAGGCGCGCAGTTGCTGCAGGTCTACCATCTGCTGCGCCTCGGTCACGACCAACACCTCGATTCCGCCCAGGTCGATGACCGCCGTCGGGCCAAAGCTGTGGGACAGCCCGCCCTGGATCGGGCCGTCGCCGATATAGGCCCCGTCGGACAGCTTGCGGATGATGCCGGTTACGGTGAGCGGTCCGCCCCCGAAGCTGGGGTCGCCCTTGCCGCCCAGTGTCACGGTGACGGTCGCGCCCTCGGCATGGCGATGAAGTTCGGCCGCCGCCTCGGGATCGATCATCGGGGTGAAGACGGCACCCGTCACCCCGGCCTGCATCAGCCCCGCCAGAAGCGCGGTCGAGTCGCCATAGGATCCCGCGCCCGGATTGTCGGCGTAATCCGAGATCACCAGCGGGCTGTCGCCCTGCCAGGCCAGCGCCTCGGCCGCGGCCTCCTCGACCTCGATGAAGACATTGCGCTTTTTCGTGCGTCCGTCCCAGATTTTCGTCGCCAGTTCCTCGGTCACGGCCCTGGCCGCCGCCTCGGCCGCGGGATCGCGGCTGTCATAGGTGGCAAGGACCGTGGGGCCGACGCAGAAGACATCTGCGCCCGTAAAGGCAGCATTGACGGACACCGCCTCCAGCCCGGCCTCCTCTGCCGCCGTGGCGCGCTGATACAGGGCCAGCGTCTCGGGGATGTCGGTGCGGCCCGAATTCGCCTCGTCCAGCATCGGGACATGGGCGCGGATGGTCCGGGGCGCGATCTCGCCCTTCATCGCGCGGTCCAGGATCCGGGCGGCATGGGCGCCGGTCACCCGCATGTCGACATGGGGATAGGTCTTGTACGAGACGAAGATCTGCGCCCGCTCGACCATCTCGGCCGACACCATCGCATGCAGGTCCAGTGTCACCGCGATCGGGATTTCATCGCCCAGTTCCGCGCGCAGCAGGCGCAGCAAAAGCCCCTCGCCATCCTCGCAGAAATCGGGAACCATCGAGCCGTGCAGCGACAACAGGACACCGTCGAGCCGATCCCGGTTGTCGCGCGCGGTTTTCAGGATGACGCCCGCGATATGATCGAAGGCCGCTTTCGTGACCTGCCCGCCCGGGACGGCGTGGGCGGTGATCGCGTGGATGACCTTCCAGCCTGCGGGTCGTGCCACGTCAAGGAAACCGGCCAGTTCGGTATTGGCGTTCCCCCGCGCGGCGATGGCGTCGTCGCCATAATGCAGGGCATCCGCGGCGAATTGCGGCAGGTCGGTGCGATAGCGCGAAAAGGTATTGCTCTCGTGCTGGAATTCGGCGGTGAGGATGGTGAAGGTCATCTGGGTCTCTGGTCTAGTGCTCAGTCGGCAAGGCGAACTCGGTGATCGGGCCCTATCGACACCAGGCTGCTGGGATCGGGGGGCAGGCCGGGATCGGGGCGGGTGGATATATCGGGCGCGAAACGCCGCCCCGTGGGAATCGCCACGCCATCGGGGACACCGCGCGCCCCGGTCATGATCGCCTCGGCATCGGGGACCGATCCGATCAGGCGGCGGGTATAGGGATGGGTCGGCCGGGTGAAGACCGAATGCCAGTCGCCTTCCTCGACCACGCGGCCGAAATACATCACCGCGACCCGGTCGCTGACATGTTCGACCACCGACAGGTCATGCGAGATCATGATATAGCTGAGCTTCAGGGATTCCTGCAGGTCCATCAGAAGGTTGATGATCTGCGCCTGGATCGAGACATCAAGGGCCGAGACCGGCTCGTCCAGCACAAGGATCTTCGGATCCAGCATCAGCGCGCGGGCGATGCCGATCCGCTGGCGCTGGCCCCCCGAGAATTCGTGCGGGTAACGCCCGGCATGGTCGGGCTGCAATCCGACGCGTGCCAGCATGGCCGCGACGCGGTCCTGCGCCTCGGAACCCGAAGCGAGACCGTGCAGCTTCAACTGCGACATCAGGGTAGAGCCGATGGTCTGGCGCGGGTTGAGCGAGGCATAGGGATCCTGGAAGACCATCTGCGCGATCCGGGCGCGCTGCTTTCGTCCCGGCGCGCCGGGACCGTTCAGCGGCTTGCCCTGATAAAGAACTTGCCCCTCGGTCGGGTCCTGCAAGCCCATGACGGTCAGCGCGGTCGTGGACTTGCCACAACCGGATTCGCCCACGATCGACAGGCACTCGCCCTCATTCAGGGTCAGGTTCACGCCTTCGACCGCGCGCAGGGTGCGGCGGGGACCAAGCGGCGTCTGGCGGGGCAGGGAGAAATGGACCTTGAGGTCACGGATTTCCAGCAGGGGCGCGGTCATGCACTGGCCTCCGCCGTGCGCAGCCCGCGCGGGGTGATCAGCGTCGGCATGTCGCGACCACGGTCCTTGGGCCTGACGACTTCCTCCAGCTCGGTCAGGCGACCGCGCTGGCCCGGCTCGCGCGATCCAAGCCGCGGCCGAGCCGCCAGCAGGCCGCGCGTATAGGGGTGCAGCGGGTTGGTGAAGATGTTGCGGGTGTCCTGTTCCTCGACCAGCCGGCCTTGATCCATGACGCCGACGCGCTGGCACATGTTGGCGATGACGCCCAGGTCGTGGCTGACCAGAAGGACTGCGGTACCCTCAGCGTGGCACAGGTCGGCCATCAGCTCCAGCACGCCGGCCTGCACCGTCACGTCCAGCGCCGTCGTCGGCTCATCCGCGATCAGCAGGTCCGGGCGGCAGGCAAGGGCAATCGCGATCATCACGCGCTGCCGCATGCCCCCCGACAATTGATGGGGATAGGCGCGGGCGCGTTCTTCCGGTGCGGGAACGCGGACGCTGTCCAATGCCTCGACAGCCTTCCGCCGCGCCTCGGGCCAAGGCATCCCACGATGGATCACATACATCTCGGCGATCTGGCGACCGATCGTGACCAGCGGGTTCAGCGCGGTCATCGGCTCCTGGAACACCATCGCGATACGGTCGCCGCGCAGCTTGCGACGTTCCCGCGCGCGCATCCCCAGCAGATCGCGCCCCAGATAGTGGACCGTACCGCCCGTCACTTCCAGCGGACGCTTCAGCAGCCCCATGATCGCCAGCCCGGTCACGCTTTTGCCCGAGCCGGATTCGCCGACCAGCCCGTAGGTTTCGCCCGGCAGGATGTCGAACGAGACGCCATGCAGGATCTCGTGCCGCTTCCCGATCCCAAGGCGCAGGTTGCGGACGGACAGGATCGGGTCGGGAAGAAGATCGCTCATGCCCTTTGCGTCCTCATGTGAGGGTCGAGCATGTCGCGCAGACCGTCGCCCAGCAGGTTGAAGCCCAGCACCGTCGCGAAGATCGCAAGTCCCGGGAAGATCGCGGCCCATGGCGCGGTGCGGATCAATTCGCGCGCGTCGGACAGCATGTTGCCCCAGCTTGGTTGCGGCGGGCGGATGCCGACGCCCAGGAAGGACAGCGCCGCCTCGGACAGGACGGCGCCGCCGATGCCCAGTGTCGCGATGACCAGCACCGGCCCAAGGATGTTCGGCAGGATCTGGGTGCGCATGATGTTCAGATCACCAAAGCCAGCGGTCTTGGCCGCCTGAACGAAACCCTGGCTCTTCAGCGACAGGGTCGACGATCGTGCGATGCGGCAGGTCCAGGACCAGTTGGTCAGGCCAAGCGCGATCAGCAGGCTGGGCAGCCCCGGTCCCAGAACCGCCATGATGGCCAATGCGAAGACCAGCGAAGGAATGGCCAGCATGACATTGGTCAGGCCGTTGACCAAATCATCCCACCAGCCCCCGAAATACCCGGCCGAGACGCCAAGCGCCGTCCCGATCACCGAGTTGATGAGCTGCGAGACCAGCCCCACCGTCAGCGAGACCCTGGCCCCGTAGAGCACGCGCGAGAACACGTCCCGACCCTGTCCGTCCGTGCCCATCCAGTGCTCCCAGTCCGGGGGCAGTTCGGAACTCATCAGGTCGGCGTCCATGATCGGATCAAAGGGGGCAAGATGCCCCGCCAGCAGTGCACCAAGCAGGACCAGAACCACCAGCACCAGGCCCAGCACGAAGTTGAAACGCAGCCCCATGGTTCAGCCCACCTTGATGCGCGGGTCGATCAGCGCATAGGCGACATCGACCAGCATGTTGATGACCAGGAACCACAGCACGATCACCAGGACCGCCCCCTGCACCACGGGGATGTCGCGGACCGAAACGCTGTCCACCAGAAGCGACCCGATGCCGGGCCATGAGAACAGCTTCTCGACCACGATGGCCTGCCCCATCAGGGCGCCGATCTGCAGCCCCATCGTCGTCAGGATCAGTACCAGCACGTTGCGCGCGACATGGCTGCGCACCAGACGCGGCTCGGCCAGGCCCTTGGCGCGGGCGGTGCGGACGAAATCGGCGTTCATCACGTCCAGCACGCCAGCCCGCGTCGTTCGTGCCAGAAGCGCCATCGGCGACACCCCCAGCGTAATGGCGGGCAGGATGATGTGCCGGATGCTGCCCGGCTGGTAGCCGAAGCTTGGAAGCCACCCCAGCGTCAGCGCAAAGACATACATCAGCAGCAGGCCGAACCAGAACTCCGGCAGCGAAAGCCCCGAAACGGCGACGACCATGGTGCCGCTGTCAAAGATGCTGCCGGGTTTCAGCGCGGCCAGAAAGCCAAGCGGTATCCCGACGACGGCGGCAAAGCCCATCGCCGACAGCGCCAGCTTGATCGAGGGCCACAGCCGCGGCTCGATCACGTTCCAGACCGGTTCGCGCGTGCGATAGGAAATGCCCAGGTCGAAATGCGCGAGTCCCCAAAGATAGTTCCACAGCCGGACCAGCAGGGGCTGATCCAGCCCGAACTGCTCGTTCAGGTGCGACAGCACCTGGGCATTGGTGGCGTTGCGGCCCTCGGCCATCAGCGAGGTGATGAAACTGCCGGGCACGACGCTGAAGATCACGAAAATGATCAGGATGACCGCCAGCATGGTGGGGATCATCTGCAACGTCCGGCGAAGGATGAATCGCATCATCTGCGCGTTCTGCCTTTCGTTGGAATTGCGCGGAAGGCTGGAAGGGCCCGGAAATCCGGGCCCCTCGCTCCGATGCCTTTGGCGTTACTTGCGGCCCGCAGGGGCGGTGTCGTCGATCCAGATGTCTTCGTAATCCTGGATCGCCAGCTCCATCGCGTTCGGCTTCAGCCCGTGAACCCAGGGCTGATAGGCCATGACGGCCTTGTTGTAGTTGAAGAACCAGACGGGCGCTTCTTCCTGCAGCAGGTTGTTGGCCTGGCGGAGCAGGTCGTTCTGCTTGGCAGGGTCGGTTTCGTTCCCGGCGGCATCCAACAGTTTGTCGAAATCCGCATTCGCGAACTTGACGTAGTTGCAGGCTGTCTGCGACGTGCCCGAGTGGAAGCAGTTCAGATATTTAAGCGGATCCGGCCCCGAGGAGTTCGACCAGATATAGCTGTCGAAATTGTCCGACAGGATCTTGTCGGACAGGACCGAGCCATCGACCGGATCGGTCGTCACCTCGACCCCCACCTTGGCCAGCATCGGGATGATCGCCTCGACGATGGGCAGGCCCCAGCTTTCGTTGTCGGTCGCCGTGACCGAGAATTTCAGCCCGGTCTCATAGCCCGCTTCCTTCAGCAGCGCCTTGGCCTTGTCCGGGTCATAGGCATAGGGCTTGGCGTCCTTGTCGAAGGCGGGGGAGGAGGTCGGCAGCCATGACACCGCCGGATAGGCCTTGTTCTTCAGAAGCTTCTGAATGATGAGGTCACTGTTGATCGCATAGTTGATGGCCTGCCGGACGCGCTTGTCCTTGAACGCCTCGATCTTCGGGTTGAAGCCGATATTGCGGGTATAGACCTCGGCCACCTCGAGGATATGGTCCTTGAGCGCGGCATCCTGCGTATAGGCCTCATACTGAACCGGACCCAGCACGTTCGCGTCGATCTCTCCGTTCCGGAAAGCGACGTCACGGGCCGCGGCTTCGCCCATCAGCATGATGTCGAGCTTTGCCAGGTGCGGCTTGCCCTGCTCATAGTAGTCGTCGAACTTGACCAGCTCGACCTTGGAACCCGGAACGTAATTCGCCAGCTTGAACGGGCCAAGGCCGTTCGGCTTCGAGGCAAGCTGATCCTCGGGATAGTCCTTGGAATAGATCGGGGCATAGTTCGACATCAGGTTCCAGCCGGGATCGGCCAGGTTGATGACCGTGATCGCGACCGTCTTGTCGTCGATCTTCTTCACGCCCGAGATGTGGTCCGCCTTGCCGTCCTGGAATTCGGCCACGCCTTCGATCTGCAGCATCTGTTCGGCGCCGGGCAGTGCCTTTTTCGGGTCGGCGAGGCGGTTGTAGGACCAGACCACGTCATCGGCATCCAGCTTGTCGCCATTGTGGAAGGTCGCGTCCCGCAGCTTGTAGGTATAGGTCTTGCCGTCCGCCGATTTTTCGACCGATTCCGCCAGATCAAGCTCTGGCTTGCCGCTGTCCGGGTTCCATTTGTAAAGCGAGCGGTTCAGCGCCTTGCCCACGATTTCGTCCTGGGTATGGGGCGTCGCCGTGATGTCGAGCGAGGTGATCGAGTTGCCATAAGGCGCGGTGAACACGAAAGTCCCGCCGTCTTTCGGGGTCGCATCCTGCGCAAGGGCGGTTGTCGCGGTCCCAAGCGCAAGTGCCGCCATCAGGCTAAGTCTGGTCAGCATGTTCTCTCTCCCTGTGGGGACGAATTTCGCCCCCGTTTGTTGGCCGTCTCCGTCGTCAGGCGCCCCCCGCGCCCGGCCTCAGCTTCTGTCGTGGACGATGCGTCCATCCAGAATCGTCATCTCGCAGCGCGTATGGTGCAGGATCGTTTCGGGATCGGCGGTCAGCAGGTCCTGGTTGAAGACCGCGACATCCGCCAGCATTCCCGGCTGCAACCGGCCCTTGACCTGTTCGGCACCCTGCGAATAGGCGCCATTCTCGGTATAGGCGCGCAGGGCTTCCTCGGGCGTCAGGATCTCGGACGCGTCCATCACCGTCCCCTTGTGGGTCTTGCGCGTCAGCATCGCATAGATGTCAGGGAAGGGATTGGGCGAACAGACTGGCGAGTCGCTGCCGGTCGAGGGCTTCAGCCCCAGCCGGTCCCAGGTCGCGATCGGATAGGAGCGCAGGCCCCGTTCCGGCCCCAACACCGAAACATAGGCGTCGCCGAAATCATAAATGAAGGCCTGCTGCGGCGCGGGCAGGATGCCGGCCTTCAGCATGCGCTGGTTCATCTCGGCATCGGCATAGCCGCAATGTTCGATCCGGTGGCGCTGCCCGTGATCGGGATCGGCCGCCCGCACGCGTTCATAGGCACGGATAAGCTGGTCGATGGCCGCGTCGCCGATGCCGTGGCAGACCATCGTGTAGCCCATCGAGGTATAGCGGTCGACCAGCTCGAAAAGCTGTTCGTCGGGCAGCATCTGCACGCCGTAATTGTTGGTCTGGCCGTGATAGGGCTGGCGCATCCACGCCGTGCGCCCGCCCGCCGAGCCGTCGGTGAAGATCTTGACGCCGCCGATGCGGAACATGTCGTTGCCGACGCCGGTGACAAGCCCGACCTCGTGGCAGGGCTCGACAATGGACGATCCGGGATCGCCCAGCAACGTCGCCCAGACCCGGACCGGCAGGCGCCCGTCACGCAGGGCAAGATGATAGGCCCGGATCTCGGTCATGCCGTCGATCTGCCCCGTCGCGGCATCCATGCACGAGGTGATGCCGAATTGTGCGAGATGCTGGCCCCCAGCCTCGATCGCATCGACGATCTCGTCAAGCGAAGGCGTCGGCTGCACGTTGTAGACCAGGTTCTGAGCGTTCTCGGCCAGCATCCCGGTCAGCTGGCCATCCTCGCGCCCGATGACGCCGCCATCGGGGTCGGGGGTGTGGGCCGTGATGCCCGCCCGGGCCAGCGCCAGCGAGTTCACCACCGTGACGTGGCCGCAGGCGCGCGTCACCGAAACCGGATGGTCGGGGAGGGCCGCATCCAGTTCCTGCACGGTCGGCATCAGCCCGTCGTCATAGCGCGTCTGGTCGAAGCCCCGTGCCCGGATCCAGTCCCCCTTTGGGGTTTCGGCGGCACGGGCCTGCAGGGCGCGGAACAGATCTTCGCGTGTCGGCGCGGCATCGGCGGTGGCGTCGACCTGCCCACGCAGCAACCCGGTCGAAATCAGGTGAAGATGCGCGTCATTCAGCCCCGGCATCGCAAAGCGCCCGTCCAGATCGACCACCTTCGTGTTCGCTCCGATCAGCGGCTGGATCTCTGCATCGCTTCCCAGTGCCAGGATCCGGTTGCCCGCGATCGCCAGGGATTCGGCCAGCGGCAACCCGTAACCGGGCCAGATTTTCCCGTGCCGAAGCACGAGATCGGCGGCAATTGCAGAGGTCATGACAGAAACTTTCTTCCCTGTGCTCGGTCCCAGAAAGCGGAGCCTGTTGTTTAGACAAAATGCACCAGATTCCGTGACTGTCTGTCAAGACATTGACCTGCAAAACTTTCCTGTGCAGCGTCGCCCTTTTTCTCTGCCCGGTTGCAGTCCCAGCACTACGGGTGGCCGGCAGGATTCCAATGTGGCAAAGGCGGCGCGCCTTGTTCGGACTTGCACATCACCGGACCCCACCACTCGGGTCGACGCTCCGGTTCCGGCGAAAGCCGCGCCCGACACAGGGATGACGGGCGCGGGGTTGTGTCACGCGCGGTGATGCACCTCCTGCAGGCCATAGACGGGTGTCTCCAACCCCTCCATCCGGGCTTTCAATTGCAGGGCGAGATACAGCGAGTAATGCCGCGACTGGTGCAGGTTGCCGCCGTGGAACCACAGGTTTTCCTGCTGGGTCGGCTTCCACATGTTGCGCTGTTCACCCTCCCACGGACCGGGATCCTTGGTGGTGGCAGAGCCAAGCCCCCAGACCTTTCCGACCTTGTCGGCCACCTCTTGGCTGATCAGGTCGGCGGCCCAGCCGTTCATCGAGCCGAAGCCGGTCGCCAGCACGACCAGATCCGCCGGAAGCCGGGTGCCGTCGGACAGGACCACCGCATCCTCCTCGAAATGATCGACCTGGCCCTTCACCAGCTTGATTTCTCCGTCGATGATCAGCTGGCTGGCGCCGACATCGATGTAATAGCCTGACCCGCGCCGCAGATATTTCATGAACAACCCCGAGCCGTCGTCGCCCCAGTCGAGATCGAACCCTGCCTTTTCCAGCCCGGCATAGAATTCGGCATCACGCTCGCGCATCTGGTCGTAAAGCGGGATCTGGAACTCGTGCATGATGCGATAGGGCAGAGAGGCAAAGATCATGTCCGCCTTTTCCGTCGTGACCCCGTTTGCCACAGCCTCTTCCGAATAAAGCGCGCCCAGCCCGATATCCATCAGGGTGTCAGAGCGCACGATATGGGTCGAGGACCGCTGGACCATCGTGACATCCGCATCGGCCTCCCACAGGGCGGCGCAGATGTCATGCGCCGAGTTGTTCGACCCGATGACCACCACCTTCTTGCCCGCCCAGGCATCCGGGCCGTCATGTTGCGACGAATGCTGGATCTTGCCCTTGAAGCTGTCCATGCCCGGAAAGGACGGCATGTTGCGTTTGCCGGACATGCCGGTCGCCAGCACAAGCTGGGTGGGGTGCAGGGTGATCTTTTGTCCGTCGCGGTTGACCTCGACCGTCCAGGTGCCGGAGCCTTCGTCGAAGCTGGCCTTTTCCACCTGCGAACGGGTCCAGTAATTGATCTCCATCACCCTGGTATACATTTCCAGCCAGTCGCCCACCTTGTCCTTGGGCGTGAAGACCGGCCAGTTGTCGGGAAACTTGATATAAGGCAGGTGGTCGTACCAGATCGGATCATGCAGGCAGAGCGACTTGTACCGGCCGCGCCACTGGTCGCCCGGCCGGTCATGCTTGTCCAGAACGATCGTCGGCACGCCAAGCTGTCGCAGCCGGGCACCAAGCGCGATGCCGCCCTGACCGCCGCCGACGATCACCGTATAGGGTTGGGTATCATGACCCAACGACGCCTCGTCGGCCTCACGTCTCTCTTTCCAGCTGGACCGGTTCTTTTGCGAGCCATGCTCGGCCCCCATGGGGCGGCGCTTGCCACGGCTTTCCTCGAAGCCCTTCAGCTCCTGCAGGGCCGTCAGCAAGGTCCAGATGCGGTCGTCCTTCAGCCGCATCAGGCCCCAGCCGCGGCCGACCTTGGTCTCGAAGGTGATCCATGCCGTGATCACGCCCCCGTCCCCGGTCGGGATCTCGCCATCCTGGATGCGGAAATCATGTGGGCGGGTCTGCGCAAGCTGCTGCGCCAGCATGTCGCCGACGCCCTGGACCCCCTCGACGGTCTTCAGGTTCCAGGTCACGGCCACCAGGTCGCGCCAATAGCTGTCGGTGGCGAAAAGCGCCTTGGCGCCCTCGACATCCCCCGCCTCAAGCGAGGCATTCAGCGTATCGAGCACGGCCTGCGCGCGGGCCGTCACGGTTGAATCGAGCATCGCGTCTCCTCCTCCTCAACGTTGTGCTGGGTGCAGTATCGCTGGCGTGGGGCCGCGCGATCCATCGGGACATGCGATCCTGGTGGTCAAAATCGACCGCTGCATTGCGGCATGTTGCAGGCGCAACGGCGCGCAACATGTCAGGCCGAGGGCTGCAACCCCGCCCGGCGCAAGCGGCGCAGGATGGTCGAGCGGTTGACCCCAAGCCGGCGCGCGGCACGGGACATGTTCCAGCCGCAGGCCTCCATCACCTCCTCCAGCGGCTCCTCGGCTGCGGGCGCGGATGCGGTGGCGTCAATCGGCGCGGGCAGATCGGTCTGGTCGATGACCCGCCCTTCGGCAAGCGCGATCGCAACATCCAGAACCTGCTCCAGTTCGCGGATGTTCCCCGGCCATTGCCGCCCCAGCAGCACCGCGCGCGCCGAGGGCGACAGGCGCATGTCATCGGGGGCGCGGCGGCCAAGCAGCCGGTCCACCAGCCAGCCCAGATCCTGTCTTTGCCGCAGCGGGGGCAGTCGCAGCGTCGCGCCGGCCAGCCGGTGGAACAGCGGGCGCGGGAGCTCCAGTTGGGCGGGCGCAAGGCATGTGGTCGCAAGGGGCCGGAGGCTGTCGTTCCGGTCCAGAAGCGCCGACAGGGCCACGGCCGTCGTTGCGGGCAGATCCTCGACACGGCGCAGCAGCAGGGTTGAGGGGCCAGTGACACCCTGGCAGGCCCGCTGCATTGCCTCGGGCGACAGGCCCGCGCAATCCAGCGCCAGAAAGCTGCGGGGAACTCCGGCCATGTGGATCGCGCGGGCCAGCTTGGCCTTGCCCGTTCCCGTCTCGCCAGTGATGAGCAGGGGCACAGGGATACGCGCAAGCTTTGCCGCCTGCTCCAGAACCAGCGACATTGCCGGGTCGTCGCCTGCAAGCCCGCCCATCGGGCCAGCGCCGCGCGGCATGCGCGTGATGTTCCGGGGGGCCTGTGGGGCGATGGCATGGCCGAAAAGCGCGCCGCCATCGCGCATTTCGATGATGCGATCCTCGGTCGGGCGGTCGCGCATCAGGTCGGGAAGATCGTCCACCGTCAATCCCAGCACCTCGTCTATTCTTTGCCCGATGATCGCGCCGCCATCCGGGAACAGCCGCCGCGCCGCGCGCGTATAGCCCAGCACCCTCCCCGAGCCGTCCAGCCGCACCGCGGCTTCCGGATCGACATCCAGGAATTCCGGGCTGGAGGACAGGCGCAGAACCCAGTCGCGGCGGCTTTCGGCCATCAGGTTCGCCATCTCGACCCGGCGCGCCGCGTTGGTGACCAGACTCATGGCCAGGTTCTGGCTGCGTTTCGGCATCGGAGAGCGCAGAAGCGAGATGTCGAGGACAGCGGCCAGCCCGCCCAGCGTGTCGAATATGGGCGCGGCCGTGCAACTGAGCGTCGTATGCGCATTGCCGAAGTGATCGTCCTGATGGACCGTCACCGGTTCCTGCGTGACGATGCAGGCGCCGACGCCGCAGGTTCCGGCCAGATCCTCGGACCAGTTCGACCCCAGGTAAAGCCCGGCGCCGCGCAATCCGTCCATGAACAGGTCGTCGCCGAAGAAGTCGACGCAGACCCCCTTTGCGTCGGTCAGAAGCAGGACATAGTTCTGTCCCGCAACCTGCCGGAACAGGCTCAGCAGGCTGGACCGGGCCGCGCCGATCATCCATTCCGCCTGCTTGCGATGGTCGCGCAACTCGGACTCGGTCACGATATGGGCGGGATCCCTGCGCGTCGGATCCATGCCGTAAACCTCGACGCAGCGCCGCCATGACGCCGAGACGAAGCTGTCGCGCCCCGTCTGGGTGCCCTCCAGCACCTGTTCGATTTCCTCGACGTGCTGACGATCCGTCATGCCGGCCGTCCTCCCCGCGGGCGAGGCTAGCACATGGACAGCGGCTTGGCAGTGCAGACTTTCGTCGGCCCGCTCATCAGCGGGTGGACTGGTCCAGCGTGATATCGGCAGTGGCGCTACGCTCCCGGACCAGATCGGCATTCAGGGCGTCGTTGCCAAAGACCTTCGCCTCTGCGTCGTCCCGGCTCATGCCAAGGTCAAGCCAGCGGGACAGCAACCGTCGGATCAGTTCGGGACGCGGAACCTCAAGCCGGATGGTCAGGTCGAACATCGGCCTTAGCCCCGCCCAGGGTGGGTCGTCCAGAAGCAGGTAGTTCCCCTCGACCAGCAGCAGAGGAGTCGTTGCGGGGATCAGTCTTGCCCCGGCACGGGCCAGTTCAAGCTCGCGGTCGAAGACGGGGACGGCGATCTCGGGTTCGGCATTTGCGCGCAGCCGTGCCAGCAGGGCGTGCAGGCCACCCACGTCAAAGGTAAAGGGCGCACCCTTGCGGGACAGCGTGCCCCGCGCCTGCAGGACTGCATCATCAAAATGGAACCCGTCCATCGGCACGACGGCGGCAAGGCCGGGTTGATCCGCATTCAGCGCAAGGCAAAGCGCCTCGCCCAGCGTCGATTTTCCGCTGCCCGGCGGTCCCGCGATGGCGACGAGCCGTCTCCCTTGACCGGCCAGCGCGACAAGCCGCGGCAGGAGATCTTCCATGCTGGTTTCAAGTTGCCCGGTCATCCGCGCACCACCATCCGATGCCCCCCCCTGCGCGGCAGTTCATGCCGCAATCTCTTCCATGGCCAGAAGCGCCGCCCCGCGCACGCCCAGATCCTCTGGCTCCGGGGCCAGCGCGATGACCAGTTGCCGCGTCGCAAGCGGCAGGCAGCGCTTGTAGATCAACTCTCTCACCCCGGCCAGCATCGCTTCGCCGGCGCGGGCCAGTTGGCCGCCGATGACCAAGACTTCGGGGTTCAGGATGGCGACCAGATCGGCGCTGACCTTGCCCAGGACGCGGCTGCCGCGGTTCAGCAGGTTCAACGCCTCTGGCTCGCCCCGCAGCCACAGCTCCATGACATCGCGGGCATCCTGGCAGTCGAAACCCGAGGCGCGCAGGTCGCGCGCAAGCGCCCAGCCGGCGGCATGGGCCTCGGTGCAGCCCTCCTTGCCACAGCGACACAGGGGCGCCGGCTGGATCCCATGTTGCACATGCCCCAAATCACCCGCGGTTCCCGATCCGCCGCGCACAAGCCTGCCTTCGACCATGATCCCGCAGCCGATCCCGGTGCCGATCTTGATGAAGGCGAAATTCCGGCAGTCCGGCCAGTTCGAGCGATGCTCGGCCAGACAAAGCAGGTTCACGTCGTTGTCGACACGGACCGGCAGCCCGATCCTGCGCCCCAGCGCCGCGCGAATGTCGAGATTGTCCCAGCCATACATGACCGAAGGCATCGCGACCATGCTGGTCGAGACGTCGACAGGCGCTGGCACCGAAAGCCCCAATGCCGCAATGGGGGCGGTCCGCTGCGGCGATCGCGCCAGTGCGTCAGTCGCCTTTGCGATGCGGCCCAGCGTGGTGTCCGGATCGGCGCGCAGGTCCAGGTCAAAAACCTGCTCGTCAAGGATGCGCGCGGACAGATCGAACAGACAGGCACGTCCCATCCTTTCGCCCAGATCGACGCCGACGACATTGCGATAATCTGGATTGATCGCATAGCCCCGCGCCGGCCTGCCGCCGCCCGAGGGACGGGCTTCGCCCTCGCGCAGCAGGCCGGTTTCGACCAGCTCACTGATTCTTTGCGCGGCGGTCCCTCGTGACAGCCCGCTTTCGCGTTCGATTTCGCGCTGCGTGGTGGCGATTCCCATGCGGACCAGATGATAGATCGTCGCGCCCGCGTCTTTCCTCATGATTTCCTTGGCTTTCTACAGTGCAGCATCCCATTTCAACTTCTGCATAATATTGGGCAAAAGATTGGTGTTCAATGTTTTTATTGACAGAACTGGAGCCCGCCCGTTCACTGGGCCGGTGCGTGGAGGAGCACGCATAAAGGGAGGAAATCATGAGCAAAACAAGCTGGCTCGCCTCGGGCGCGGCCGTGGCGGCGCTTTGTCTCGGCGTCTCGGCGGCACAGGCCCAGGACAAGGACATCCTGGTCGGGCTGATTACCAAAACGGATACGAACCCCTTCTTCGTCAAGATGCGCGAGGGAGCGTCCGCCAAGGCCGACGAACTGGGCGTCAAGTTCCAGGCCTTCGCGGGCAAGTTCGACGGCGACAACGATACGCAAGTCCAGGCGGTCGAGAACCTGATCGCGGCCGGCGCCTCGGGCATCCTGATCGTGGCCTCCGATACCAAGGCCATCGTGCCGACGATCCAGAAGGCCAAAGATGCGGGCCTGCTTGTGATCGCGCTGGACACGCCCCTGGAACCGATGGAGGCCGCGCAAGCGACTTTCGCGACCGACAACTTCCATGCCGGACAGCTGATCGGCGAATGGGCCAAGCGGACTTTGGGCGACGATGCTGCGGCCAAGGCCAATATCGCCTTCATCGACGCGCATGAAAGCCAGCCCACCGTCGACGTGGCCCGCGATCAGGGCTTCATGGACGGGTTCGGGATCGACATCAAGGATGCCGCCCGCCGCGGGGACGAGGACGATCCGCGTATCGTCGGCCACGAGATGGGTGAAGGTTCGGAGGTCGGCGGCCGCAACGGGATGGAGACATTGCTCCAGAAGAACTTCGACGTGAACGTCGTCTACACGATCAACGAACCGACAGCGGCAGGCGCGTGGGAGGCGTTGAAATCCGCTGGCAAGAATGACGGCTCGGTGCTTGTCACCTCGGTCGACGGCGGCTGCCCCGGCGTGAAGAACGTTGCGGACGGCGTCATCGGCGCGACCTCGATGCAATTCCCGCTGCTGATGGCATCCCTGGGGGTCGAGGCGATCGTCGAACATGCGCGGAACGGCACGGTCCCGGCCCCGTCCGAGGGGCTGACCTTTACCAATACCGGCGTCAAGCTGGTCACGGACAAGCCCGTCGAGGGGCTTGAATCGATCACCAGCGACGAGGCGATGAAGCTCTGCTGGGGCTGAAGCGCCGGGGTGCGCGGCCTGCCGGGACCGGTGGGCCGCATCTTCAACATGATGCATCACGGGGGTGAAGGATGTCGTCCGACGACACGCCGCATTTCTCGGAACGTGCGGGTCTTGGCCATCGCACAATCAATTTCCTGCACAGCAATCCGACGATCATTCCGCTTCTGGTTCTGCTGATCGGTCTTGCGGTCTTTTCCGCGATCGTCGGCAAGCGCTTCTTCCATCCGTTCAACCTGTCGCTGGTCCTGCAGCAGGTGACCGTCATCGGCATGCTGGCGCTGGCCCAGACATTGATCATCCTGACCGCCGGGATCGACCTGTCGGTTGGGGCGATCATGGTTCTAAGTTCGATCGCCATGGGTCAGATGGCGCTGACATTGGGCTTGCCGCCGGAAATCGCACTGATCGGGGGCATTCTTGTCGGCGCCGGATGCGGGGCGCTGAACGGGCTGCTGATCACTTGGCTGCGTCTGCCGCCCTTCATCGTGACGCTGGGCACATGGAGCATCTTCAACGCCATCGTGCAATTCTGGTCGGGCGGCCAGACGATCCGCCAGCAAGAGATCCAGGCCGACGCCGCGATCCTGCAATGGACCGGCACCGCAATGCAGTTCGGGGCGTGGCGGCTGACCATCGGCTCGGTCCTGATGCTGGGGCTGGCGGCCTTCCTGTGGTACATGCTGAACCGGACCGCCTATGGCCGCCACGTCTATGCCGTCGGCAACGACCCCGAGGCCGCGCGTCTGTCCGGCATCCGCACGAGGCGCGTGCTGTTTTCTGCCTATCTTCTGGCCGGACTGATCTGCGGGCTGGCGGGCTGGGTTCTGATCGGCCGGATCGGGGCGGTCAGCCCGCTGGGCGGCGGCTCGGCCAATCTGGACAGCATCACCGCGGTCGTGATCGGCGGCACCTCGCTTTTCGGGGGACGCGGTTCGATCCTTGGCACGCTGATCGGGGCACTGATCGTGGGCTTTTTCCGCAACGGGCTGGCACTGGCCGGGCTGGACGTGCTGTGGCAGGAATTCTCGATCGGATGCCTCATCATCATGGCTGTCGGTTTCGACCAGTGGCTGCGGAGGATCTCGAATTGAGCGGCCCGGCTCCCGATGCGGCGGGGCGCCTGCCGATCCTGGCCGCGCGGGATCTGCGCAAGGCCTATGGCCGGGTGGTCGCCATGGACGGGGCCGATTTCGACCTTTACCCCGGCGAGATTCTGGGCGTGATCGGCGACAACGGCGCGGGAAAATCCTCGATGATCGCGGCACTGGCGGGGGCGGTGCGTCCCGACAGCGGCGAGATCTGGCTGAACGGCCAGGAGGTGCGCTTCGCCAATCCCATGGACGCGCGTGCCAAGGGGATCGAAACCGTCTTCCAGACCCTGGCGATGGCGCCCGCGCTGACCATCGTCGACAACCTTTTCCTGGGCCGCGAGTATCGCAAGCCAGGGCTTCGCGGTCGCATGTTTCGCGCACTCGATCGCGGACGGATGCGGGCCGAGGCACGGCGTCATCTGAGCGAGCTTGGCCTAGCCACGATCCAGAACATCGACCAGGTGGTCGAGACCCTGTCGGGCGGTCAAAGGCAAGGGGTCGCCGTCGCCCGCGCCTGCGCCTTCGGCTCGCGCGTCATCATCCTTGACGAACCGACCGCGGCGCTTGGCGTCAAGGAAAGCCGCAAGGTGCTGGACCTGATCCTTGACGTGCGCAGGCGCGGCATCTCGGTCGTGCTCATCAGTCACAACATGCCGCATGTGTTCGAGATTGCCGACCGCGTGCATATCCACAGGCTGGGACGTCGCATCGCGCAGGTCAGCCCTGCGCAGATCAGCATGTCGGATGCCGTCGCCATCATGACGGGCGCGATGGCACCGCCCCAAGTTTCAATCTGAGATCAATGGAGAAGCCGATGTACAGGATGGACGAGAAGCTCGCGCAGATCCGGGCGGGAAAATATGCCAAGGGCGATTTCATCATCGCGGATGCCAAGGACGGGGACATGGGGCCGTCGATCAATTCGACCGGACCACACCGGGCCAAGGACGGAACTTGGTCGCGCTATCGCACCCGCGCCGAGTTCCTCGACAAGATCCAGGCGGTGGTCGAACAGGACGTCGTCGACATCATGCTGACCTCGGTGTCCAACCTTGAGGCCCTGAACGAGCGCGGGGTCTACAGCAACAGCCGGGTGAAGCCGGTGATCCGCGCCAATGACGCTACCGATTGCTGGGTGTTCCGGGGGGCGAGCTATGCCAGCGAACCATCGCGACCGTTCCGCACCGCGGACCTTGCCGTCGCAAAGTCTTTGGGGGCGGATCTGGGGCTCTATTCGATCACCTTCAACAACGACCTTGATGCCGATTACTTCTCGCTGGAAGAGTTCGCAGCCTTCCGGCAGGACGCCTTGCAGAACGACTTCAAGTATTTCCTGGAGGTGTTCAATCCAAATGCCCCGCTCGGCCTAGCCGCCGAGGATATCCCGGCCTTCGTCAATGACGCGATGATCCGCTGCCTTGCCGGCCTGAGCAGGCGCGAGCGGCCCGAATTCCTGAAGATTCCCTATAACGGACCGGCGGCGCTGGAAGAGCTGGCCTCGTTCGATCCGTCGGTGATCGTCGGCATCCTGGGCGGTGGCGCCGGAACGACGCGGGACTGCCTTGAACTGATCGCCCAGATCGAGCGGTACGGCGCGCGTGTCGCGTTGTTCGGGCGCAAGATCAACCTTGCCGATGACCCGCTTGAAATGGTGCGGATGATGCGCGCGGTGGCCGATGGCGAGCTGAACTCCGAGGCGGCAGTGCGCGAATATCACGGCAGTCTTGCTCGCAATGGCATCACGCCGACCCGCGCGCTGGACGAGGATGTCCAGATCACCGAGGCGGTCCTGAAAGCCGCAGCCTGACCCCCTAGCATCGACAGGATCAGCGATGGAACGTTCGGGTTTCGTCACCGGGGGCACCTGGTGCGTCGATTACAACATGACCCTGCCCGATTGGCCGCGCGAGGAAAGCGCGACCCGCATCCTGTCGAGCAGTCGACAGGGCGGCGGATCGGGCTGCAATTTCGCGGTCGACATGCGCAGGCTGGCACCCGAGATCCCGGTCGCCACCATCGCGCTGTGCGGTGCGGACAGCGATGGCGAATTGCTGCGCGCCATCGCCTTGGAAAACGGGATCGACGCGCATTTTCACGTCGATCCCGGAATCCGCACCCATCGCACGATGGCCTTCACGGCACTGGATGATGGCCGCCGAACCCACCTGTTCGAAGCGGAATCGAGCGACCACCTGACCCCCGATCATTTCGACTTCACCGGCTCGACCGCCTTCATGCTGCATCTCGGCCTGCCGGGGACACATGCCGTCATGGATGCCCCGTGGCAGGGCGACGCCAATGGTTGGGTTGCGGTGCTGCGCAAGGCGCGTGCCGCCGGACTGCGCACAAACCTTGAGGTCATGACCATCGATCAGCAGGCGCTGCGGGAACTGGTCCTGCCTTGCCTGCCGCATCTGGATTACCTGGTGGTCAATGATTACGAGATCGGTGCGCTGACCCGAACCGAGACGCTTCGGGATGGCACGACCTCGGTCCCGGATGTCATCAATGCGGCACGGCAGGCGTTGGATCAGGGCGCGATGGCGCTGATCGTCGTCCACTTTCCAATGGGCGCCGTGGCCGTCCTGCGGGACGGTTCTGTCCACCACCGTGCGTCGGTCGATGTGCCCCGATCCACGGTCGCCGGAACCAACGGGGCGGGCGATGCCTTTGCGGCCGGGTTCTTCTGCGGGCTGCATCGCGATCGCGATATTGACGAATGCCTTGCATTTGCCCATGCCGCTGCTGCCGCCTCGCTGCGATCCGTCGATACCTATGGGGCGATGGAAAGCATCGAAGCCTGCATGGCACTGGCCAACAGCCAAGGCTGGCGTGCTCCGCTGGACTTTCCGACCCTTCGGACCGGGGCTCGCGGCAGGGGATGATCGGGACCGTGTGGCGGATCGTGTCCTGTCGCCAACAGGCTGAGGTCATTCACATATAATTTGATTCTCGGTCCGAACCGTCCCGGCTAGGCTGGCCACATGAAGAAACGCCATCCCGCCGAGCCGGGAACGCAACTTGAAATGTTTCCGCGCGAATACCTGCTTCGACGCATCGATCCCGGCTGCAACATGCGGCGCTATTACCGCATGTCGATTGAACGTGATCTGTTCGGCGGCGCCAGCCTGATCCGGGAATGGGGGCGGATCGGCGCCCGTGCCCAGCGTCTGATCGAGCCGCATACCGACGAGGGCGAAGCCATCAGCGCCTTGCTGAAACTGGTGCGCATGAAGCGCCGGCGGGGGTATGTCGCCTGACAGAAAATGTCGTGGCACTTTGTTCAGGTGATTGCCGCGGGCCTCGCGGCGTAAAGATTTGGTCGAAACTGTTTTGATCTGCCTGAATTTTCAGCTAGCTCTGCACAGAAACCGTTCAAGCAATCGAGGTATCTGTGCAAATTGACGACAAACTGGTCGGCATCTACGACGAAGTCACCCGCCGCAATGCTGGCGAGGCCGAGTTCCATCAGGCCGTGCGCGAGGTTCTTGAAAGTCTTGGCCGCGTCGTCGCCAAGCATCCCGAGTATCTTGAGAATGCGCTGATCGAACGCATCTGCGAACCTGAACGGCAGATCATTTTCCGCGTGCCGTGGCTGGATGATCGCAACAATGTCCAGATCAACCGCGGCTTCCGTGTCCAGTTCAACTCGGCAATGGGGCCTTACAAGGGCGGGCTGCGTTTTCACCCCTCGGTCAATGTCGGAATCATCAAGTTCCTTGGCTTCGAGCAGACCTTCAAGAATGCGTTGACGGGGCTGCCGATCGGCGGCGGCAAGGGCGGGTCCGATTTCGATCCGAAGGGCCGGTCCGAGGCCGAGGTGATGCGTTTCTGTCAAAGCTTCATGACGGAACTGCACCGCCATCTTGGCGAATACACGGACGTCCCAGCGGGTGATATCGGGGTCGGCGCCCGCGAAATCGGCTATATGTTCGGGCAATACAAGCGCCTGACCAACCGCTATGAGGCAGGGGTGCTGACCGGGAAAGGGCTGTTCTATGGCGGCTCACTGGCCCGCAAGGAAGCCACCGGCTACGGCAACACCTATTTCACCCGCGCCATGCTTGAAGCGATCGGCGACAGCTTCGATGGCAAGTCCGTGGTTGTTTCGGGCTCTGGCAATGTTGCCATCTATACGATCGAGAAAGTCCAGGAGTTCGGCGGAAAGGTGATCGCCTGCTCGGACAGCTCGGGCTATATCGTCGACGAGAATGGCATCGACCTTGCTCTGCTGAAAGAGATCAAGGAACTTCGCAGGGGGCGCGTCACCGATTACGTCCGACTGAAGGGGGAAGGCGACGGGGTCTATTTCGTGGCCTCCTCGGACGGCGCGATCTGGGACGTGGCCTGCGATATCGCAATGCCCTCGGCGACGCAGAATGAGCTGACCGGAAAGGATGCCAAAACCCTGATCAAGAATGGTGTGATCGCGGTGGGAGAGGGCGCAAATATGCCCTGCACGCCCGAAGCTATTCGCCTGTTCCGTGAAGCAGGTGTCCGCTTTGGCCCGGGCAAGGCGGCGAATGCGGGCGGAGTTGCAACATCGGCATTGGAAATGCAGCAGAACGCCTCTCGTGACCGCTGGTCGTTCGAGAAAACTGAGGCGCGGCTGGCTGAAATCATGCGCGATATCCATGACAGCTGCTTTGCCACGGCCGAGGAATACGGCGTGCCGGGCGATTATGTCAGCGGCGCCAATATTGCCGGATTCATTCGGGTTGCCGAACCGATGCTCGCCTTCGGCGTGATCTGATGGCGGGGCGCCTGCGCGTTGAAGTCGTGCAGGAATAAGGATTTTTCAGGGAAGGGCGGTGAAGCACGACTTCGCCGCCCTTATCGCATTTAGGTCCATCGGGGATGGCCAAGTTGGACCGATTTTGGATGCGGTGCCATTGTGCTAAGCAGACCATGCCCAATCGGCAACATTTCGCACATTTCCGTGCGAAATTCGCACAAATCAATGCGAATTTTCAATTGCCATTGCGGGGTGCAATTTTATTACCTAACTGAAAATCTTACAGGGATCAAAAGATCCGAACGAGCTCATGTTTCAAAGGAAAGCATCAGGCATGGATTTCAGTATCGACGCACTGGACCTGAAAGAACTCAAGGCGCTGCGCAGCAAGCTTGATCGCGCCATCGATGGCTTTGAAGCCAAGCAAAAGCAGAAGGCGATGGAGGCAATCAGGGTCGCGGCGCAGGAGCATGGATTTGCTCTGAAGGATCTTCTTTCGGATGAGGGGCTTAAGACGACGCCCGTGGCACCGAAATACGCGCATCCCGAAAATCCGGAACAGACCTGGACCGGTCGTGGTCGCAAGCCGCGTTGGGTTCAAGAGGCGCTGGATGCCGGAAAATCCATGGACGATCTTGCGATCTGATCGGCAATATCTTCCGGCAGTCTGATTGATTTGGACGATCAAAGCGGCTGTTCCGAAAGGAGCAGCCGTTTTGCTGTCTGAAGGATCGGCATTGCCGATATTCCTGATATCCTTCGCTGAGCTGCCGGGTAGGCAAAACCCTTCCCACCCGGCCCGCTTAACAGAGCACTCGTGAATAACCCAATTTCTAACGATTTTTTGAGCGGCGTGAACCTGACGGTTTGGACAGGGTTGGATCATGTCCGGACGTGTTGAACTTGAACCCATCCACCCTGCGCGGAATTCAGGATCGGCGAGCTTATCTTTGGCGAAGGTCCCTGATCCCCTTGCGGTAGGGTCTCGCTTCGGGTGCCAGTAAATGGCGCCGGTTCAGGCCGAAGCCACCGATTGTCCAACCCCCTCGGCCATGACGCACAGCAGTTCGAACATCATGGTCGCGCCTGCAAGCGCGGTCATGCCGCCCAGGTCAAAGGGCGGTGCAACCTCGACCACGTCGGCCCCGGCGATGTTCAGGCCCGAAAGCAGGCGCAGCATGGTCTGTGCCTCGCGCGTGGTCAGGCCACCGATCTCGGGCGTTCCCGTCCCCGGCGCCATCGAGGGGTCGATGCTGTCAATGTCGAAGGTCACATAGGCCGGTCCAGCGCCGATGATGGCGTGAACCTCGGCCATGATCTCCGCAGGGCCACGTTCGGAAAACTCTTCGATATAGACGATGCGAATGCCCTGATCCTTTGCCCAGCGATGTTCGTCCGCCGCATAGACCGATCCGCGAATCCCGATCTGGACGATCCGCGCGGGGTCAAGGATGCCTTCCTCGATCGCGCGTCGAAAGGGCGTCCCGTGGGTATAGGGATTGTCGCCGAAATAGCTGTCATTGGTGTCGGAATGGGCGTCGAACTGGACCAGCCCAAGCGGCTTTCCCAATGCCGTGCTGATGGCACGCAGGACGGGCAGGGTGGTCAGGTGATCGCCGCCGACGCTGAGCGGACGCGCGCCTTGGGCACAGATTGCCGCGATGCCCTCCTCGATCTGGCGCAGCGCGGACATGAGGTCGATGGGCTGCACCGCCAGGTCGCCCACATCCGCTACCGAGGCGATGTCATAGGGTGCAATCCCGGTCTGGTGATTGGCCCTGCGCATCAGGCTGGACTGGTTGCGCACCTCGCGTGGGCCGTGCCGGGCGCCCGCGCGATTGGTGGTCCCGCCGTCCCAGGGGATCCCGACCAAGGCGATGTCCAGCCCGGCGGCGCTATCAACGGCCGGCAGTCGCATGAAGGTCGAATGTCCCGCAAAACGCGGGACCAGCGCCGCGTCGATCGGTTGGTGGCGCGTTTTGGTCATGCTGTTCCCTGTCCGATGTTCATTGCCGCTTGGCCGGACCGATCACGCCCCGACGGTTCGCCATTGAGAGCACAAGTGCCCCGGGCCTGTTAAGGACAACCGCCGCCGGGGCAGGCAGGCACGCGACCTGTGACGCAAGGGCAACGGATCGCCGCCGCCGTCCCGCACCGATCGCCAAACATGCGGGCCACCCCCTTTCGCCAGACGGGCACCCTGCCTAAGAGGCGCGGATTGCAGCCAGACAAGGAATTCATGACATGTCATTCATCGCAAGAATTATCGCGGCAGTGGTCGTGGCGGCGGTCGTCGGGTTTGGGCTGATGGCCTATGACAAGAAAACCGGTGCAGAATGGGTTGTCTCACCCGAAGAGATCGCCGCGAATAACGGCTCGCTCGAGACACGCCCCGGCACGGTGGCCGTCCTGCCCATCCGCAGCGAAACCGCCGATGTCCTGCCCTTCAAATGGGCCGCGGCCGGGATCATCGCGGGGCTTCTGGCCTTTACCGCGCTGCGACGCCGCAGCGCCTGAGGCGGAAATCTTGGGGGCGGGCATCCCAAATCCCGCCCCCGCATCTGGACCTTCGGTATCGGGGTCGACGCTGACGGCTTTCGAAATCCGCGCGAATGGGCTTTCCTTTGACATCTGGAAGCAGGGGGAGTCCGCAATGCCACTCAAAGCGATCCGCCCTGTCGGGTCCCCGGCGTTGTGCTGGCCGGAATGGCTTCGCCACAGTGCCGACATCGGATGACGAACATGCGTGCGCAACCCAACCTTCGGGACATCCTGTTCACACTCAACGGCTCGATCATTCCGGTGATTGTCGGTCGGCTGGCGGTAATCGGGTTTGTCTGCCTTGTCGCCGTTTTGGCGGCGCGGCTGCATCCGGGCATCTTCGCCCGCATCAGCGCCATCCCTTTTACCCTGATCGGCATCGCGCTTTCCGTGTTCATGAGCTTTCGCAACAGCACCTGCTATGCCCGCTGGTGGGAGGGGCGCCAGCTTTGGGGTCAGGTGATCGTCGCCTGCCGGGGGCTTGCCCGCGCCAGCGCGGGGCTGGATCCCACGGCACGGCGGAGTTTGCTGACATCGGCCTGCGCCTTTGCCGCCGGCCTGTCAGCCCGGTTGCGCCGCCGGGACGAACATGCCGCCCTTGCGCGCTGGATGCCGGACGAGGACATGGCCGACCGGCCCAATCCCACCGACCGGGTCTTGCAACTGGCAGGCGCGCGACTTGCGGAACTGAACCTGTCGGGTCAGATGGGAGAGATCCGCTGGTCGGTGCTGGAGGGCCATCTTGCCCAGCTTTCCGCCGCGCAGGCCGCGTGTGAACGGATCGCCTCGACCCCGGTTCCGTTTGCCTATTCGCTGCTTCTGCACCGCACGGCGCTGATCTTCTGCCTGTTGCTGCCCTTTGCGCTGGCCGGCTCGCTGGGCTGGTGGACGCTGCTGCCGGTGCTGCTGGTCGCCTATACCTTCTTCGGGCTCGACGCCCTGAGCCACCAGCTGGAAGACCCTTTCGGACAGGCCCTCAACGCCCTTCCGCTTGATGCGTTCTGCCAGACCATCGAACGCGAGATGCAGGACGCGCTGGCTGGCTGACCACGCCCCCTATTCCGCCCATTCAAGATCGGTCGTGAAGACGATGGTCAGCCAGCGATCTGGCCCTTCGTCGCCAAGCTCTTCACCGATCTCGTCGCGCAGGGCGTCCCATTCCTCAAGCTTTCGCGCGGGGGAGTTGGGCGGAACGATGAAGTAAAGCTCGATCTGCTTTCCCCGCCCGACCCGCGCCACATAGGCGCGAAAGCCCAGGAAACCCTGGCGGCGGACGATCTCTCGGGCGACATCGTCAACCTCGGTCTTCAGGTCGCGCGGGGTCACCAGCAGGATCTCGGCCAACGCAGTGCGGACGGTGGCGACGGGAACCGGGATCAGCGCCAGGCAGACCAGCGCCAGCACCGCCGGGTCGATATAGGGCGACATCCACGCGATCGAGGTGCCCTGGATCAGCGCGCCGATCAGGAACGCCACCAGCAGCGCCGCCGTCAGGCAGGTCGCCATGATCCACGAGCGGCCGTCCAGCGCGACCAGTTCTGAATCGATCTTCCGGTTTGCCCGACGCACATAGATCACCATCACCAGATCGCCAATCAGCGAGACCACGGCGAATGCAATGGCATAGCCGAACGCCAGTGGCCGCCCGCCGCTCAGGAAGCTGTCGATCGAGGTCACAAGGGCATAGGTCACGGCCACGATCAGCAGCATCCCGTTCAGGCCAAGGACCATCGGCTCCAGATGCCAGAACCCCATGGTGAAGCGTTCATCCAGCTTGCGCGAGATGTTGTCGCGTGACCGGGAAAGTGAAATCAGCCGGGCGACCAGAAGGGCAAGCCCGGTCATGACCGCATCGGTCAGCCCGAAGATGCCGTCGAAGACGATCGAGGCGGACCCCGCCATCAACCCGAAGACGATCCCGGCGATGGCCAGCACCACGGTCATCGCGATCGAGGTGCGAAGGATGCGCTGTTCCCTGTTCATCGTCACCCCGTCCCATGATTGCGCTTTTCCGACAGGTTCCCGCAGGATCGCCTCGAAGGCAACCGCGCAGCGAGAAAATCGGGACGGCATTGCATTCCGGCGTCAGAGGCCGTCGATCAGGCTAATGTTATCGGTCGGTTAGCGACTGTTGGTTGAAAAAATGGGTCACGTCGGCATAATCCTGCCTAATCCCGGCCGAATGACGGCCGACCGATCCGCAGAAGATCGGCAGTGACTGAGGCGACGAGTATGCAGGATCTAAGGGCGCCAGCCCTACTGCTGACATTCCTGATGCTGCTGGCCAGCGTGCTGGCGCCGTTCGGCGCAGGCGCGACCGAATTCACGATGCCGATCCCGGTCATGCAGGATGACGGCCTGCAACCGGGCGACGATCAGACCGGCGAAGCCGCCTCACCCGATGCGGCGGATCACGACCACCAGCAATTCGCCGTGCTTCCCATGTCCCACGCGCACCCTCGGTCCGGTCATGCGGAGCTACCTTTTCCCGAAGAAAGCCTGGTCAGGGGGGTGTCCCCGCCATGCCCCGAGCCGCCTCCGCGGATCGAGGCAATCTGAAGGGCTGACTTGCCCATCAAGTGCAGTGGCGCGTGCCCCCACGGGATCATCTGCCGATCCATTTCAGGGACGACGCCTTGCCGGGCGATGCAGGAGTCGCGCGCCATTCCAAGGTCGCGCGTGACGCCTGACGACGCCTGCCTCCAGTGAAACCTCGGGACGGGATCCGCCACGGACGCGGCCACGTCGGGATATCATCATGCCAACAATCTCGCGCAGGAATTTTGCGCTGCTGTTGCCAGCTGCGCTGGCGGCCTGCGGCGCTTCCGAAAACCGAGGGCCCGTCTTCAAGTCTTATGGCGGCCCGCCGGTGACGCAGGTCGTCGTCCAGAAAAGCAATCGCAGAATGTACCTGCTGAGCGGGCGAAGCGTCCTCAAGTCCTATGACTTCGGACTGGGCACCCAGCCGATCGGCCACAAGCAGTTCGAGGGTGACGGCAAGACGCCAGAGGGCCTGTATTTCATCGACAGGTTCAATCCCCGCAGCCGGTATCACCTGTCAGCCGGGATCTCCTATCCGAATGTTTATGATCGCGCCTTTGCCGCGCAGCACGGTCTTTCGGCCGGGGGCGACATCATGTTTCACGGCCGCGGTCCCGAGGGGCGGCAGCTTGTCAAGCAAAGGAAGGACTGGACCGCCGGCTGCATCACCGTCACCGACGACGAGATCGAGGACATCTACGCCATGCTCTCGCTTGGCCTGCCGGTGATGATCCATGCCTGACATCCGCCGGGATCGCGGGCGGGATGCCCCCGCGGCCCCGGATTCCAGACCGGCCCGCAGGCAGCGCCCTGTCGCCGGAAAATCCATGCCAGATAACGGAGACTGAGCAGTGACACAGAATTCGGACACGCGCAGCGCAAAGATGGGACGACGCCGTTTCCTTTACGGGGTGGCCGGTGCGGGCGTCGGCCTTGCCGCCTCGGGAGCCTTTGCCCAGCAGATCGATCCCAGCACGGGCTCGCCGGTCTATGGAACCGCCGAGGCTGGCCGCGCGCCCGATGTCGGAACCTTCCAGATCGACCCCAACGCGGACACGCGCCGCAACATCTCGTCCTTCCGCTCCCGGCATTGGAGCGAGTTCTTCCCGGAACTGGGGGTTGGCGTCATCCTGGCCGATGTGAACTCGAAGGCGCTGCATTACTGGTCGGGAGATCAGGCGGTCTATCGGCTTTTCCCGTGCTCGATCCCCGTGTCGGAAGAGCTGACCAAGCGCGGCAAGACCGAGGTGGTCCGAAAGGCCGAGAAGCCGTCCTGGACCCCGACCGCGGACATGCGGCGACGGAACCCCGATCTGCCACTGCGGGTCGAGGGCGGCTCGCCCGACAATCCATTGGGGCCGTTCGGACTTTACCTGTCCTGGCCCGCCTATCTGATCCACGGCACGCATGACACGCGCAAGATCGGGCGGCGCTCCTCCAGCGGGTGCTATGGCCTCTACAACGAACATATCACGCAGCTTTACGGGTTGGCCGAGGTCGGGACCAAGGTCGCGATCTTCTAGATGCACAAAGGGTATGGGACGCGCCGGGAACGGCGCGTCACCGGGGCGGTCCTATCCGCCAAGGATCGACAGGATCAGGTTGGCGTTCAGCCCGATGATCAGCACCGCGATCAGCCCGCACAGGACGGTCAGCCATAGCGGCGCGACCAGGTCGCCCATCTTCGCCCGGCTTGCTGTGAACATCACCAGTGGCACGATCGCAAAGGGCAGCTGGAAGCTCAGCACCACCTGACTGAGGATCAGCAGCTGGCCGGTCCCTTCCGAACCCCACAGCAGGATCACCACCACCGCCGGCACCAGCGCGATGGACCGGGTAATCAGTCGCCGCAGGACCGGGCTGATCCGCAGGTGGACAAAGCCCTCCATCACGATCTGGCCCGACATTGTCGCGGTCACGGTCGCGTTCAGGCCGGAACAGAGCAGCGCGACCCCGAACAGGACCGGCGCCAAAGCACCCCCCAAAAGCGGGGCCAGCAGCGCGTGGGCCTGATCGATCTCGACGATCTCGGTGTTCCCGCTGGTGTGGAAGGTTGCAGCCGCAAGGATCAGGATCGATGCGTTGATCGCCAGTGCCAGCATCAGGGCAATGGTCGAATCCCATGTCGCCAAGGTCAGCGCCTGACGCTTGCCCTCGGGGCTTTTGCCCCAGTTCCGGGTCTGCACGATGCCCGAATGCAGATACAGGTTATGTGGCATCACCGTTGCCCCGATGATCCCCAGTGACAGGTAAAGCATCTCGGGATTGGTGGCGATCTCGACCGAGGGGGCAAATCCGCGGATCACGTCGTTCCAGTTCGGATCTGCCATCGCGATCTGCACGAAGAAACAGGCCGAGATCACCACAAGCAGGGTGATGACGAAGGCTTCGACCCAGCGGAACCCGCGATTCTGCAGCCACAGGATCAGGAACACATCCGCCGCCGTCAGAAAGACGCCAATCTCCAGCGGGATCCCGAACAGAAGGTTAAGCCCGATGGCGACGCCGATCACCTCGGCCAGGTCGGTCGCGATGATCGCGGCTTCGGCGAACAACCAGAGCGGCCAGGACACCCAGGCCGGAAATGCATCGCGACAGGCCTGCGCAAGGTCGCGGCCTGACGCGATGGCAAGGCGCGCGCAAAGCGATTGCAGCAGGATCGCCATGATGTTGGACAAAAGCGCGACGAAGAGCAGCGTATAGCCGAACTTCGCCCCACCGGCGAGTGAGGTCGCCCAGTTGCCGGGGTCCATATAGCCGACGGCCACAAGGTAGCCGGGCCCGATGAAGGCCAGAAAGCGCCGCCATGCGCTGCCTCCGCGGGGAACGGCGACCGAGCCGAAGACCTCGGACAGCGACGGGATGGAGCTTTTGCTGCGCCAGCCATCGGACTGGCCGGCTTTGGGAAGAGAGGCGAAGGTCTGCGATTGATCGGACATGTCAGCCAAGTTGCGAATGCTTTGCAACTGCATTTGCGCACCGTTGTCCGATCCTGTCAATCCCGATCACGAACCGACATGCCAATCCGGCCGCGGCCGGGCGGGTTTCGGCGGGCCGTGGGGGCTGTGTGCAATTCAAAAGGACAGGGGCCGAAGTCCCGCTTCAGCCCGCCGCTTGAACCAGCGATCTTCGCCGCTGACGACCGGGCGAGACGCCGATCACTCGACGGAAGGCACGGGTGAAGGCCGCCTGCGACCCATAGCCCAGCCTGAAGGCGACATCGGCGACCGAGCTGCCCTCTTGCTCCAGCCATTGGGCCGCGATCCGCATCCGTAACTCGGTCACATAGCGCGAGGGACTGACGCCGACGATCTCGGAGAAACGGTCGGAAAAGACCGAACGGGATGCCCCCATCAGGCCCGCCATGGCCGGAATGTCCCAGTCGCGGCCCGGATCCTTGTGCAGCGCGACCAGAACGCGGGCCAGCCGGGGATCGCGCAGCGCGGTAATCACACCGGACGCGCTGTCGCAGCCGCATTCCACCCATCCCCTGACGATCAGTGCCGAGATGACATCGGCCAGACGCGCCAGCACGCCCGCCGATCCCGGACGGTCCTGCGCCATCTCGGTCTCCATTGCGGACAGGATGGCGTGCATCTCGGGCTGGCGGTCCAGCAGGGCGCCGACGGTCATCGCCTGGGGCATCAGCCCGACCAGCGGGTGCATGGTCACCAGGTCCAGTTCCATCGCGCCGGTCAGGATGGTCGTGTCGCCTGTCCGGCACGCCTGGGAATCGCAGGCCTTGATCTCGCAAAAGGCGGGGCAGAGCGTTTCGGGCGTGAAGCTGTCGAAATCCCGCGACGTGACGCGCGAACCCGAAAGCAGCTGGTGGGGGTGCCCCCGCGGAATCAGGACGGCGTCCCCCGCCTTCATCAGGCGCGGTGCCATCTGCGGCAGAATCAGCAGCGCCTCTCCCTGGCCGATGAAATGGAACCTGGCGCCGTCATGGGCATGGAAATTGATCCCGAAGGGCGGCGACAACCGCAGCCGCCAGTAGCGCGCGCCGCGCAGCCGCATCCCCAGAAGCAGTTCACTGACGGCATCACGGGTTTCCGGCGTTTCGGATTTTCGATCAAACATGCCGGATAAACTGGCATGGTTTGTCCGGCCGATCCAGCCAAATTCAGATCCTTGAAGCCACGGAAAGCAAGGACCGGATCATGGCCACCGATACATCATTGATCGAAACAGATTTTTCAGTCGCCCCGGATGTCGGCGCACCGGATCGTCCTGCCTGGGGCGCGGTCCTTTCCATGTCACTGGGTGTCTTTGCGCTGGTGACGGCCGAGTTCCTGCCCGCAAGCCTGCTGACGCCTCTGGCCGAAGGCTTGCAGATCAGCAAGGGCGCGGCAGGGCAGGCCGTTACTGCAACCGCACTGGTCGCGCTGGTCACCAGCCTGTTCGTGTCGGTTCTGGTGCGGGGCCTGGACCGGCGCTGGGTGCTGATGGGCCTGTCGGTTCTGCTGATCGTATCGAACCTTCTGGTCGCCAGCGCGCCGGGCCTGGGCGTGCTGCTGGTCGGCCGCATCCTGATGGGGATCGCGCTTGGCGGGTTCTGGAGCCTGTCGGTCGCCACCGTGATGCGGCTGGTCCCCGAGGATTCGATTCCCCGCGCATTGGCCATCATGTTCATGGGGGTCTCGGCCGCCACGGTCTTTGCCGTGCCGGTCGGCAGCTATCTTGGCGCTTTGATCGGCTGGCGTGGCGTCTTTGTGGCGGCGACCGGTCTGGCGGTGCTGGCGCTGTTCGTGCAATCAGTCACCCTGCCGCCGCTGCCCGCGCAGGGATCGGCCCGCATGGGCACGCTGTTTCAGGTGCTTGCTCGACCGGGGATCGGCATCGGGATGATCGCGGTGCTTCTGGTCTTTGCCGGTCACTTCACCTTCTTCACCTATATCCGCCCCTTCCTTGAAACAGTGACTGGGGTCGGGATCGATGGCGTGACAGCGATCCTTTTCGGCTTTGGTCTGGCCAACTTTGCAGGCACCTATCTGGTGGCCTTTGTCATCGAACGCTCCTTGCGGCTTGCCCTGATCCTGCTGCCGCTGGTCATGGCGACGCTGGCGCTGCTTCTGACCAGCTTCGGGGGAATCCCGATGATGGATGCCGCGCTGGTTGCGCTTTGGGGACTGGTCTTTGCCGGGGTTCCGGTGTCCTGGTCGACCTGGATCACGCGCTCGATGCCGGATCAGGCAGAGGCAGGGGGCAGCCTGATCGTCGCCGCCATCAACTTCGCCATCGCAAGCGGCGCGGGTCTGGGCGGGGCCTTGCTGGAGGTTTCAGGGCCGCGGGGCGTCTTTCTGGCCAGCGGGCTGATCCTCGCGACCGCCGTCCTGACGATCATCGGTCGCGTCAGGACAAGCTGAGCGGCCTTGCGGCCCCACCGATCGGGGGGGCCGCATTGCGCAAATCAAACCGCAGTCAGATGCTCGAACAGGATCAGCGCACCCAGCCCGAACAGGGCACAGCCGCCGACCGCCTCTGCGACCCGGCCAAATCGCTTGCCCAGGAAGCGCCCGGCAAGCATTCCGGTCGAGCTCATCACCATGGTCGCAAGGCCAATGGCGCTGGCGATGATGAAGATGTTCACATCCAAGAAGGCAAGTGAGACCCCGACCGCCATTGCGTCCAACGAGGTGCCGACAGCGGTGCCAATCGTGGTCCAAAGCGACGATGGGCCAGCTTCTTCCTCGGCATCCCGCGCCAAGGCCTGAAAGACCATGTGGACGCCGACCGCCGCCAGCAGCAGGAAGGCGATCCAGTGATCGACCTGCGCAACATACTGGCTGGCTGCGACTCCGGCGCTCCAACCGATCACGGGGGTGATCGTCTCGACAAGGCCAAAGATCGCACCGGTCCGGATCGCATTGCCAAAACTGGGACGACGCGCCGAGGCACCTTTTCCAACCGAGGCGATGAAGGCGTCGATGGACATCGAGACGGCAAGGACGCCGATGGAAATCGGGGACATGATGTATTCCTCTGGGCTGAACCGGGCGATGGACGGACCCCGCCCGCAGAGTCCCCTCGCCACGGTCTCGCAAAGTCCCAAGGACCGGACACGCCACGCGGAATGTTCCGCGAGTATGTTGACGTGCCTCCACCGTTTCCGGTGTCGCTACTCCCCGATAGGGGCGGGGTAGGTCAGGCGAAGGTTTAAGTCAATAAAAACAATTACTTCTAAATGCGACGCATTTGCACCAACCTATCTGCACTCCTTCGGCCCGAGTGGAAGATGAGGCTTGCCGGATCGCAGGATTGTCTACTATTGTATCACGATGCAGCAGAATGACATCGACATCAGAATTGGCGCGCGCATCCGCGCGGAACGAAAAAGCCGCAATTGGTCCCTGACCGACCTGGCCGAGCGGGCAGGCGTCTCACGCGCGATGATCCACAAGGTAGAGCGGGGGACCAGCAGCCCGACCGCCAATCTGCTCGGCAAGCTTTCGGGGGCTTTCGGGTTGAGCATGTCGACCCTGCTGGCGCGGGCTGAAGCCGCGGGCGGACACCTGCTGCGCAGGCTTGATCAGCCTGTCTGGATCGATCCGGAAACCGGCTATATTCGCAGGCAAGTTTCGCCCCGCTCGGACCTGCCGCTCGATCTGGTCCAGATCGTCCTGCCCGCAGGAAAGCACGTTCCTATGCCGGCATCTGCCTATGCATTCCAGCGGCAACTGATCTGGGTGCTCGAGGGTGAGTTGGAGTTCGATGAAGGGCCGGTTCGGCATCGCCTGAACGCTGGCGATTGTCTGCAACTTGGCCCGCCTGCCGATTGCATCTTCCGCAATACGGGCGAGTTCCCTTGCATCTACGCCGTCACTGTCTTGCGGAATGATTGATGCGAGGCGCCGGGAATCCTTGACCAATCGTCCAACATAGTGGACATTCGGGCCGTTTGATGGCGGCGGGACTGACCATGCATATTCGCGATGCGTCCGAGGGCGACCTCGAAGGGATCATGTTGATCTATAACGACGCTGTCGAGCACACGACAGCGATCTGGAACGAAACCCTGGTGGACCTTGCGAACCGGCAAGCCTGGCTCGCCGACCGGGCGCGGGCGGGTTATCCGGTGCTGGTGGCAATGGGCGAGGGGGGCGATGTGCTGGGCTATGCCTCGTTCGGGGACTGGCGCGCCTTCGAGGGTTATCGCCACACGGTCGAACATTCCGTCTATGTCCGCGCCGATCAGCGCGGCGCGGGTCTGGGCCGGGCGCTGATTGAGGCGCTGATCGACCGCGCGCGGGCAATCGGCAAGCATGTCATGGTCGCCGGAATCGAGGCGGGCAATACCGGCTCGATCCGGCTACACGAAAAACTGGGGTTCCAGCAGGTCGGGCTGCTCAGCGAAGTGGGCACGAAATTCGGCGGCTGGCTGGATCTGGCTTTCCTGCAGCTCAGGCTGGACCAGCGCAGGATTCCCGATCCGCCGCCGGGAAAATGACGCGCTCCGGCCCCCGGAGGCCTGCGAAAGCGTTTAGCCGCGCCGGGCGTAACGGATCATCCGTGCGCGCGACAGAACCAGATCGACATGATCCGGCCCGACGCGGTGCAGACAGACGCGCCGGATCCAGGGGCCGTCAGTCAGCGTAAACAGGAAGCGGCCGCCCCCCAGCGATTGCAACGGCATGGCGCGGCGTTTCGGCCCGGCACCCATGACCACCGCCCCGTCGCGGATCTCCAGCACGGCGCCGAATTCCTCGCAAAGCCAAGCGCCCGCAAGATCCGCGGGAACGAGTTCGGCCTGCGCGGGCAGGAAGCGGGCGGGTGAAAGGCCGACCTCGCCCACGACGGCATCGCCCTCCATCCGCAATTCAAGCCGCGAGGTGGGGGACATGCTGTCGACCCCACCGCCGACAACCGGATAAACCGCAACCTCGTCATCAAGGCGCGTGACCGACGCACCGCGAACTTCGATCCAGTCCGCGCCCTCGGCGGCGGCATAAAGGCCGGGGACAAGGTCTGATCCCGCTTCGGGCAGTGTCTCGCCCAGAAGCGCAGCCATCGCCTGCGCCGCCAGCCCCGACCCGTTGGTGTCGTCCCGGTTCGAGACGACCGCGCAGCCTGTCCCGGTTTCGGGATCGAGCAGCAGATAGCTTTTGAAGCCCGGCTGCGAACCGCCATGCCCGACCAGCTCGCGCTGCCCGACAATTTGGCGCCGCATTCCCAGCCCATAGCCAGTGGCCCGCCCATCGGCGAGATGGCGGGTCGCCGTCAGCGCAGCAAGGCGCCCGGCAAAGCTGCCTTCGCCCGCCAGAAGCGCACGGCCCCATTCCGCAAGCGAGCGCCCGCTGCCGATCAGGCTGCCCGCCGCCGACAGATGCATCCCCTGCAGACCCATCCGCCAGGACGCGCCATCGTGCCAATAGCCGGTGGCAAGCCCCGCGACCGGGTCCGTCCACATCTCGGCCGCCAGCATCTGGATGCCCCGCCCCTCGCGCAATTCGCGACGCAGGAAATCGTCAAAGGACAGGCCGTGGGCACGCATCGCCTCTTCCACCAGACGATAGCCGCCGTTCGAGTAATGGACCTCGGTGCCGGTCGGATAGTTCAGGCGCGCCATCCCTTCGTGAAAGGCCAGCAGTTCGGGCGCCGTCGTCTCGCTGAAGATGGAGAGGCCGATCAGGGTCAGGCATTCGCGGGTGTCGGGAATACCGCCCGACATGTCCAGCGCGCGACCCACCGTGACCTGTGCCAGGGCCGGGGCCAGCCGGGGCAGGTGCCTGCCCAGCGGATCGTCAAGCGAGATCACATCGGGATGGGCCAGCACGAAGCTGGCAAAGACATGTTTCGTCACCGAGGCATAGCGCACCACAGTGTCGATCCCGAAAGGGGCAAAGGTCGACAGGCTTTCGACCCCCGCCGCGCGCGATGCGCGCAGGCCGTCCCGATCGAACAGGATGACCGCGCCGCCGGGTTCATCCCCGTCCCAGGCGACCGATGCCAGCAAGGCCGCTTCGGCGGCCGCCCAGTTCAGCACACTCATCCCGTCCGTTTCCCTAGCCTTCGACTTCTTCCAGCGCCACGCTCAGGCGGCGCAGTTCCTGCGTATGGGGATGGTTGACCCGGCCCGCCCGCAGCTCATCGGCCGTGCATTGCTCGACCATCTGACCGCCTTGCATGACGCCCAAGCGATCGCAAAGGTGGCTGATGACCGCAAGGTTGTGGCTGACCATGACATAGGTCAGGCCTCTTTCCTCGCGCAGGTCGGCCAGCAGGTTCAGCACTTCGGCTTGGACCGACACGTCCAGCGCCGAGGTCGGCTCGTCCAGCAGCAGCACCTGCGGTTCCGAGATCAGCGCGCGCGCGATCGCCACGCGCTGCCTTTGCCCACCCGATAGCTGGTGCGGAAAGCGGAAGCGCGCGGATTGCGGCAAGGCCACAGCGGACAGCGCCCGGTTGATGCGCCCATCGACATCGCCGATGCGATGGACCAGCAGGATCTCGGACAGGATGCGGTCGATGGTCTGGCGCGGATGCAGGGAACCGAAGGGATCCTGGAACACCATCTGAACCTTGCGGAAGAATTCCGGCGGACGACGATGCGGAAGCTCTGCCCCGTCGATCAGCATCCGGCCCGACCAGTGTTCGTTCAACCCGGCCAACGCGCGCAGGACCGTGGATTTGCCCGAGCCGGATTCGCCGACGATGCCGAAGCTTTCGCCCCGCGCGACCGAAAAGTTGACGCCCTTGACGACTTCCTGCCCCGAGAATGCGATCCGCAGATCCTGAATGTCGATCATCGGCGCGCTCATCGGGCCTTCTCCTTCAGCCATTCCTCATCCCGCTGCAGCACCGGCAGGCGGCGCTTGGGGTGAAGCAGCGACGGCATCCCGTTCAGCAGACCCCGCGTATAGGGGTGCTGGGCGCGCAGAAGCTCGGATGCGCGCATCTCTTCCATCACCTGCCCCATATACATGACCGACACCCGGTCGCAGAAATGCGAGACCAGCGGCAGGTCGTGACTGATGAGGATCAGGCCCATGCCCCGGCTTTCGACAAGATCGTCGATCAGCTTCAGGATCTCGGCCTGGACGGTGGCATCCAGTGCCGAGGTGGGTTCGTCGGCGATCAGCAGATGCGGGTCGGGGGCCAGCATCATCGCGATCATCGCGCGCTGCCCCATGCCGCCCGAGATCTCGTGAGGATAGCTGTCGAACACCTTCTTCGGGTCACGGATCTTGACTTGATCCAGCAGGTCCAGAACGGCCTCGCGCACTTGCCTGCGCGATCCGCCCTTGTGCTCGCGCCAGGCCTCGCCGATCTGGGTGCCGATGCTTTTCACCGGGTTCAGCGAATATTTCGGATCCTGAAGGATGAAGCCGACGCGCTTGCCGCGGATCTTGCGCATGTCCTTTTCGCGCGCGGACAGGATATCGGTTTCACCAAGCTGCATCCGATCCGCGGTGACATGGGCAGTCTTGGGCAGAAGCTTCATCAGCGCCCGCGCCGTCAGCGACTTGCCCGAACCGGATTCGCCGACGATCCCCAGCTTTTCGCGCCCCAGCGACAACGAGATGCCGCGCACCGCCTCGGACCGCTTGCCGTCGCGCTCGAAGGCAATGCGGAGGTTCTGGATATCAACCTGCATGTCGCCTCCTCAGTTCTGCTTGGGGTCGAGGACGTCGCGCAGACCGTCGCCGAGAAAGTTGAAGGCCAGCGAGGTCAGCAGGATCGCCACCGCGGGCGCAACCGCCACCCACCATTGCTGCAGCATGTATTGCCGCGCCGTCGCGATCATCGCACCCCATTCCGGCGAAGGCGGCTGCGCGCCCATGCCAAGGAAGCCAAGGCTCGCGGCCGTGATGATGATCGAGGACATGTCCAGCGTCACCCGCACGATCAGCGAAGGGATGCACATCGGCGCGATGTGACGCATCACGATCCGCCAGCGCGAGGCGCCGGTCAGACGGCAGGCCGCGATGAAGTCGCTGTTGCGGATGGTCATCGTCTCGGCCCGCGCGATCCGCGCATAGGGCGGCCACGCCGTCAGCGCGATGGCAAGGATGGCGCTTTCGACACCGGGCCGCAGCGCGGCGACGAAGGCCAGCGCCAGGATCAGGCGTGGGAAGGCCAGAAAGACATCGGTCACGCGCATCAGCAGTGCATCGACCTTGCCGCCGAAATAGCCGGCGATGCAGCCGACGGCCAGGCCGATCGGCGCGACCAGCACGACGACCGAAATCACCATCCCCAGCGTGACGCGCCCGCCGTAAAGGATGCGGGACAGGATGTCGCGTCCCAGCTCGTCCGTGCCGAAAAGATGTTCGGCCGCGGGGCGGGCAAGGCGGTTGTCCAGGTTCTGCAGGGCCGGGTCATAAGGGGCCAACAGAGGTGCGAAGATCGCCAGCAGGATCGCGGCGGCAATGATGGTCAGCCCGATCATCGCCAGGGGATTGCGCCGCAGCGCAAGCCAGGTGCGATAGCGGCGGCCCCACCCCGCCTGTGCGCGCGAGGTGGGCATGTCGTCCAGCGCCCAGGCGCGGAAATTGCTCAGCATGTTCGTTGGCCCTTATTGAACGCGCGGGTCGAACACGCGGTAGAGAACATCGGCCAGAAGGTTCAGCCCGACATAGATCAGGCCGATCAGCAGCGTCGCCCCGATGACCGGGTTCATGTCCGCGTTCAGCAGCGATATGGTCAGATACTGGCCCAGACCCGGCCATGCGAACACGGTCTCGGTCACGACTGCGCCTTCCAGCAGACCGGCATAGGTCAGCGCAATCACGGTGATCAGCTGGACCGCGACGGTCGGGAAGGCATGGCCGAAGATCACGCGTGTCATCGACAGACCCTTGGCGCGGGCCGCGACGATGAATTCTCCCTTCAGCGCATCAAGCATGAAGGCGCGCGTCATCCGGGTGATATAGGCCATCGAGAAATAGCTGAGCACCGTCACTGGCAGCACCAGATGCGCCATGGCATCGCGGAACGCATCCATGTCCCGCGCCAGCAGCGCATCGATGGTCAGGAACCCGGTGACGCTGGGCAGCATGTCCTGGAAGATGATGTCCTGTCGGCCCGGTCCCGGCGCGATGCCAAGCGCGGCATAGAAAATCAGAAGCGCCAGCAGCGCCAGCACGAAGACCGGGATCGAGTGCCCGGCAAGGCAGAGGACACGGATGACCTGATCGACGACTGACCCCTGCTTCACCGCCGAAAGGATGCCAAGCGGCACGCCGATGACGACGGCGATGATCAACGCATAGGTCGCCAGCTCCATTGTCGCGGGGAAGTAATGCGCGATGTCGGTCGTGACCGGGTTCTGCGTCAGGATCGACTTGCCGAAATCGCCGTGCAGGAGCTGCCAGATATAGTGGCCGAACTGGACGATCAGGGGCTGGTCCAGCCCCATCTCGACGCGCACGCGCTCGATCACGGCTTCGGGCGCATTGTCGCCCACCGCCGCGATCACGGGATCGACCGGCATCACCCGCCCGATCATGAAGGTGACGACAGCCAGCCCGAACAGCGTCGCAAGGACGCTGCCGAGCAGGCTGCCCGCAGTTTTCAGTGTTCTGCTCACGCCTTGGTGGTTCCCGCATAGGAGTTGCTGTCGGGAAGCGTTCCCAGCAGCACGCCGGTCACGTCGGGGCGGCACGCTGCCGTCACCGAGCCCTGCATCATGATCGCGAAGGGGCTGTTCTCCATGTAGAACTTCTGAAGTTCCAGATACTTCTCGACGCGCTTGGCCGGATCGGCCTCGTCACGGGCCGAGATCGCCATCTCGGCGATCTTGTCGTCCTGGAAATGCGAACGCCAGGCAAAGGGCTTGGTCGCGGCACCGTCCGAGTTGTCCGTGTTGATGCAGAAGACATCGGCGTTCGAGTTCGGATCGAAGTAATCCGTGCCCCATGCCGACAGCGCCATCTCGTGCTCGCGCGCCCGCATCTTGGTCAGGACCTGGCGGTTTTCTGCGGCCAGCAGCGTGACCTTGATGCCGATCTCGGCCAGGTTGGCCTGAACGGTCTGGGCGATGGCCGGGTGCGGCTGCGCCGAATAGTGGTCCATCTTGATCTCAAACCCGTCGGGGAAGCCGGCCTCGGCCAGCAGCGCCTTGGCCTTGGCGACGTCCTTCTGGAACGGGTTGTCCTTCAGCGCGCCCGGCAGACCGTCGGGAATGATCGACTGATGGACCTCGTGGGTCATCGGCAGGATGTTTCTCTGGATGCCGTCATAGTCGAGCGCCCATTTCACCGCTTCCCAGACCTTCGGGTTCTTCAGCTTCTCGTTCGAGACGTTCAGCGAGATCAGGTTCAGCGAGGCGGTGGACTTGCGCACCAGCACGACCGAAGGATCGTCCTTCAGCGTCTTCAGCTGCTCGCTCGTCAGGTTGCGCGCGATATCCACGTCGCCCTTCTGCAGCATCAGAAGCTGGGCCGAGGGATCGACGATGTGGCGCAGGATCACCCGCTTCAGGTCGCCCTTGTAGTCGCCGTTCGGGTTGACCTGCAGCGAGACGGTGTCGCTGGGACGCCAGACCTGCAGCACGAATTCGCCCGAACCGGCCGAGTTCTTCTGCAGCCAGGCGTTGCCCCAGTCTTCGCCCTGAGCATTGGCCATGACCACGGCCTTTTCGACGATCGAGCCGACGTTGGCCGACAGGCAGTAAAGCAGGAAGGCGATCGAGGTCGGCGCGGCGGTGGTCAGCACCAGCGTCTGGGCGTCGGTTGCCTTGATCATCTCGGCGGCGTTTTCGGCGTTCCAGCCGAACTGGGTGATGATGAAGGCCGGGCCCTTGTTCATCGACACGCAGCGCTGCAGTGACCAGGCGCAATCCTCGGCGGTCAGGTCGCCGCCAGACGAGAACTTGATGCCCGACTTGATCTTGAAGGTGAAGGTCTTGCCGTCCTCGCTGGCGGTCCAGCTTTCCGCGATCTTGGGGTCGACCTTGTTCGGATCGTCAAGGTTCGGATGAACCAGCTTGTGATACATGTTGCCGCAGATTTCCGAGCCGATGGCCTCGAAACTTTCATGCGGGTCAAGGCTCGTCATGTTGTCGAGTTGCTGCGCGGCGACCAGCACGCTTTTGGGGTTTGCGGCGAAGGCCGTGCCGAGCGACAGATAGGACACTGCCGGGAATGCAGCGGCCCCGACAAGGAAATGACGTCTGGAAAGCATGGTTGAATCCCTAAGTTCACGGACCGTTCGAATGGACGAAGTGGGGTCCAGACACCGGTTCTTCTGACGAGTCAAGACAGCGGCATCGCACGGATCCGCTACGGGACGCGCGGTAACATGTCGCTTTTGCCCCCTGCCAATGCCAATTCCGCCTTGGATCAGTCTGCATTTGCATAGTATTTTCAGATCAATAGGTTACAATGACGCACCTGCACTGACGCTGCGAATTCCGCGGTTGCGCCGAAGCGGCCGGAGGTCGAGTAACGCCCCACTATCCGTGGGAGAACAGAGATGACCGACCTTTGCGACAGCGCCGTTTTCGACGGCCATAACGATGTTCTGCTGCGGTTGTGGCGCAGTGGCGGCCCCGACGCGGCCCGCAGGTTCATCGACGGAGAAGAGGTGGGTCACATCGATCTTCCCCGCGCCCGCAAGGGCAATCTCGCCGGCGGACTTTGCGCGATCTACGTCCCTTCCGAGCGGGTTCTGGACTCGGATGGCAATTGGCCGACCCCGTCCCGGCAGGAAGCGCTGGAAGTCACGACCGCGATGGCCGGGCTGCTGGTCCGCATTGAGCGCGAGTCCAGGGGCGGGCTGAAGCTTTGCCGCTCGGCCGCCGATATCCGGGAAGCGATGAACACGGGCGCCTTTGCCTCGGTCTTCCACATCGAGGGGGTCGAGGCGATCGGCGCCGATCTGGACCTGCTCTACCTGCTGCACAACGCCGGGCTGCGCTCGATCGGGCCGGTCTGGAGCCGTCCGAACATCTTCGCCTTCGGCGTACCCTTCCGCTTCCCCTCGCCGCCCGAAATCGGGCCGGGGCTCAGCGCGCATGGCAAGGCCCTGATCCGTGCCTGCAACGAGTTGAAGATCATGGTCGACCTGTCGCACATGAACGATGCCGGCTTCTGGGACATCGCCAAAATCTCGGATGCGCCGCTGGTCGCGTCCCATTCGAATGCCCACGGGATCTGCCCGCACAGCCGCAACGTGACCGACCGCCAACTTGACGCGATCAAGGATACCGGCGGCCTTGTCGGGATCAACTTCGGGGTCATGTTCCTGAACCCGACGGGTGAGCGAGACCTTTCCCTGCCGCTTGAGCAGATCGTTCGTCATGTCGACTATATCGTCGATCGCATCGGCATCGACCACGTGGCGCTTGGTTCGGATTTCGACGGCACCACCATTCCCGCCGCGATCCGGGACGCCGCAGACCTTCCGAAACTGACCGACGTGCTGGCGCAGGGCGGATACCAGGGCGCGGACCTGGCGAAGATCACCCACGGCAACTGGATCCGGGTGCTGGAACGGACCTGGGGCGCATAAGCCGTCCCAAGACAAAAAAAAGGAGCCAACCGGCCCCTTTTTCCAGTCCCTGCCGGATGGATTCAGATCACCTTTTCGCAGGCCCGCGCCGCGGCAAGGTAGATCTCTTGCAGATGGCGCGTCACCGGGCCCGGCTGTCCGTCACCGATCACGCTGTCGCCCAGTTTCACCACCGGGATGACAAGGCTTGACGCGCTGGTCAGAAACGCCTCGGCGGCGTTCTGCGCCTCGGCGATGGTGAAGGGGCGTTCCTCGATGGCAAGCCCGCGCTGTTCGGCAAGGTCCAGCACCGCGCGCCGGGTGCAGCCGGGCAGGATGGCATGGGAATTCTGCCGGGTGACGATGGTGCCCGACTTGGTCAGGATGAAGGCGGTCGAAGACGCCCCCTCGGTGATGCAGCCATCCTCGTGCAGCCAGACATCGGAAAACCCGTCCGTTCTGGCCGCGACCTTGGCGATGACCTGGCCCAGCAGCATGACCGTCTTGATGTCGCGTCGTTCCCAGCGCGGATCGCTCATCAGCGCAACCGCGATGCCGTCCCGCTGCGCCGGGGTGTCGTAAAGCTTGGCTGGCTGGGTGAAGGCCACGAAGGTCGGGCTCAGCCCTGCCGCCGGATGGAAGTTGCGCTCGGCCTCGCCACGAGAGACCTGAAGATAGACGGTCCCGTCCGTCATCTGGTTGCGGCGGATCAGTTCGATCTGCATTTCGCGCACGTTTTCGAGAGGCATCGGCAGCGGAATGCCAAGCTCCGCCAGCGAGCGCGCAAAGCGGGCAAGGTGAAGCCCGTTGTCGATCAGATGCCCGTCGACCAGCGCCGTGACCTCATAGATCGCGTCGCCGAACAGGAAGCCCCGATCCATGACCGAGATTTTCGCCTGATCTTCAGGGACATAGGAACCGTTCAGAAAAATGTGCCGCGTCATATCCATCGCCTGCATGAAATTCGGCGGGAAGCTAGTCCCGGCACAGTGAAATGGCCAATGCCGGTTTGTTCCGAAGTTAGACCGGATTTGCATAGGGCTGGCCTCTGAGCGGCTGCGGGACTAAGACCCCCGCGGACATGAAGGGAACGACATGGAACTCAAATGGCTCGAGGATTTCGTCATGCTGACAAGCACGGCCAGCTTCTCGCGCGCGGCCGAGGCCCGGCACATCACGCAATCCGCCTTCAGCCGCCGGATCAAGCAGCTTGAATCCTGGCTGGGCACGCCGCTGATCAACCGCGCCAGTATCCCGGCCGAACTGACGCCCGAGGGCAAGGCCTTCCTGCCCGTGGCGCAGGATGCGATCCGCACCTTCTATGCGACCCGCGATACCCTGCGTCCCGCCCATAGCGGACACCAGCGCGTGCTGAACCTTGCCGCGCTGCATACGCTGACCGTGACGCTTCTGCCCGATCTGCTAAGGCGGATCGGCACCGCCCTGCCGGGCGTTCCATCAAAGGTCATTCCCGATCGTGGCGGGATCGAGGCCAATCTTGAGGCGCTGGTCAGCGGAGAGGCCGACCTTTTCCTCAGCTATGCCCATCCTTACGTGCCGATGCTGCTTGACCCGGACGAGTTCGACTGGATCACACTTGGCCGGGAAATGGTCCTGCCGGTCGTCGCGCCCGTGCTGGATGGCCGCATTGAGCCGACGGGGCCGAACGTGATCGAACGGTCGCTGCAGGACAGGTTCGACATCCCATATCTGGATTATGGCCGCAGCTCGTTCTTCGGAACCGCCCTGCAACGGCTGATGGCGCAGCACCCGTTCCGGCGCAAGACCGTGCACGAGAACTCGATCAGCGTCGGCCTGCGGATGCTGGCTTTGCAGGGCTGGGGCATGTGCTGGCTGCCTGAAAGCCTTGTGCGCGATGATCTGGACGCGGGGCGGCTGATCCTTGGCTCGGACGCCCCGCACTGGCGGCTGGAGGTCGAGATCAGGCTTTACAGCTATCGCGGCGAAGAACGCGGCCGCAGCCACCCGGTCTGGGACCGGATCGTTGGCGCGTTGCAGGAACCGGCACCCCAGAGGGCCTTGCCCCCCGCCGCGTGATCAGCGGCGACGGGCAAGGATCTTCGACACGGTCCGCGCAAGTCCGCCCCAGGGCGGGCCAAGTTTCTCAAAGACATTGATGAAGCCGATCTTCAGCACCGAACGCGCGTGGCTGAACCGGATAAACCCGTCGCGCCCGTGATAACCGCCGATCCCGCTGGGGCCGACACCGCCAAAGGCCATGCCGTCCTGCGCGGCGTGAAGCAGCGTGCCATTCAGCGTGACCCCGCCCGAAATCGCGCCATCGACGATCTTTTCCAGCGTTTCACGCTGATGACTGAAGGCGTAAAGCGCCAGCGGCCGGTCGCGACGGTTGATGAAGGCCAGAGCCTCGTCCAGACTGTCATAGCCGATCACGGGCAGGACCGGCCCAAAGATTTCTTCGCGCATCAGCACCCCGTTTTCCGGCGCTCCGATGACGACCGTGGGCGCAACCTTGCGCACGGCCGCGACACCGTCATCCCTGGCGGAAAGCACCGTCGCCCCGGCCGCGCGTGCCTCGTCCACGGCGCCGACCAGTCGGCTGTAATGCCGGTCGCTGATGATCGAGGTGTAATCGCCATTTCCCGCCAGCGTCGGATAGAACTTGCCGACCGCCGCTATCACGGCCTTGCCGAAGGCCTCGACCTGAGAGCTGGGGACCAGCGCGTAATCGGGGGCGATGCAGGTCTGGCCGGCATTCAGGAACTTGCCGAAGGCCACGCTTTTCGCGACCTTCGCGACATCCACGTCGTCGCAGACGATCGCCGGGGACTTGCCGCCCAGTTCAAGCGTAACGGGGGTCAGGTTGGCGGCGGCGGCCAGCATGACCTTGCGGCCGACGCCGGTCGAGCCGGTGAACACCAGATGGTCGAAAGGCAGTTCCGAAAACGCCTGCGCGACCTCAACCCCGCCGGTCACGACGCGGATCTCATCCTCGGCAAATGTGTCGGCAATGGTTCGGGCAAGCAGATCCGAAAAGCGCGGCGTCAGCTCGGAGGGCTTGATCATGGCGCGGTTTCCGGCCGCGATCACATCGACCAGCGGGCCAAGCGACAGGAACAGGGGATAGTTCCAGGGCGAAATGATGCCGACCACACCCAGCGGTTCATGACGCACCCAGGCCTTGGCCGGCTGGAATGCCACGTCGACATGCCGCTTTTCGGGGCGCATCCAGCGGGCAAGACCCTTGCGGGCGCAGCGGATGCCATTCAGAACCAGCCCGATTTCCAGCATCCGGGTTTCGTCGGCCGAGCGGTTGCCGAAGTCGCTGGAAATCGCGGCGACAAAGGCGGCCTCGTTGGCGACCAGCATCTGCCGCAACTTCTCCAGCCGCGATTTCCGCGCCTGCAGCGTCGGCGCAAGGCCGCCGCGGGTGACGCCGTGCTGCACGTCGAAAATCCGGTGCAGATCGGCAAGACCGTCCTGATGCTGGGTGACAATCTGCGTATCCATCATCTTCTTCGCTTTCTGTCGCTATCATCGGACGGCCTGCATTTCGGGCCGCGGGATGATCGTGGGGCTGACCCGCGCCATCTGCCGGGTCGGGGAATGGATCGATGCGCTTGCCAGCAGCCATAGGGGCCCATCCGACAATTCTAGCACATCGGCGAGCACGGAGTTATGCGCCGGGGTAGCGCGTGTCTTGGGAAGACGCATCCGCCATCTCTCCGCGGGGCGGGATGAAGGTCATCGCCCGCTCGGCAAGGGCCGTGATCGTCAGGCTGGGATTCACACCCAGGTTCGCCGACAGCATCGAGCCGTCGATCACATAGAGATTGCGATAGTTGAAGACCCGGTTCTGGTGGTCGATCACCCCGCGATCTGGCGTAGCCGCCATGCCGCATCCGCCCATGCAATGCGCGGTCATCGGCACGTTGAACAGGATCTCGCTCATCGAACTGAGGCCGACCCCGCCAGTCGCCTCGGCCGCCCTTGCGGTGAAGGCATTGGCCTGCGGAATGAAGGTCGGGATCGGATCGCCATGCGAGGTCAGCTTGCTGCGGAAAGGCCAGTACCACGGGCGCTTCCATTTCATGTCCAGATGCCCGTCCAGCGTTTGCATGACCAGAAACAGCACCGTCTCGTTCGAGAAGCGATAGGGCAGGATGCTGCGCAGCGCCGCCATCGGGCGCGTGACCAGCAGCTTGCCCATCGCAGACAGCCATGACAGCGGCCGCGTCGCGCCGGGGCGACCGCCGGTCAGGACCGTAAACAGGCTGCTCATCAGGTTGGATCCCGCCGGATAGCGCACGGCCTCGATATGGGTGTGGTCGTCGATATAGATGCCCGATCCGATGGCGACACCCGTGGACAGGTCTTCCTTGCTGCCGGGATAGCGGATGCCCAGCAGGGACTCGGCATTGGTCCGAACCCGCTTGCCCAGGCTGTCGGGAAGCTTCGGCAGCGAACCTTTTTCCTTCAGGCTGAACAGCAATGACTGGCTGCCAAGGGACGAGGCGGCGATGATCACGTTGCGCGCCCGCCATGTCCGCTGGGGACCGCCGCCCCATGTCGGCTCCGAGATTACGTCATACCCAGCCGCGCCGTCGGCCGCGCCTCCAATCGGGCGGATGTCGACGACACGCGTTTCGGCATGGACCTTGGCGCCCCGCTTTTCGGCAAGATAAAGATAGTTCTTGTCCAGCGTGTTCTTGGCGTCATGACGGCAACCGACCATGCAGCCGCCGCAGCCATTGCAGGATTTGCGCGCCGGACCTTCGCCGCCGAAATAGGGGTCGGGATATTCCTTGCCCCCGGTCGTGTCATCGGCATCACCGAAAAAGACGCCGACATCGGTCAGGTAAAAGGTCTCGGCCCCGCCAGCCTTTTCGGCCATCTCGCGCAGCTTCCAGTCCGCCGCATCCGGACGCTTGTTGCGGGTGACGCCAAGCATGTGCTTCGCGGTCGCATAATGCCGGGGCATCACCTTGTCCCAGTCATCCAGCCCCGCCCAATCGCCGTCCTTCCAGACAGTGTCGGGCGGCACCAGCAGTGTCTGGGCATAGGTGATCGAACCACCACCGACCGCGTTGCCGTGCAGGATCAGCACATGCTTGAACAGGGCAAGGTTCAGGAAGCCCTTCAGCCTCAGGCCCGGTCGCCAGAGATAGTCCCAGAGTTTCCAGTTGGTCGAGGGAAGGTTGTCCGGCGTCCAGCGCCGCCCCTGTTCCAGCACGGCCACGTCATAGCCCTTTTCGGTCAGGCGACAGGCCGAAACCGATCCGCCGAAACCGGACCCGACGATCAGGTAGTCGCAGTCATAGGCGTCCTTCACCCGCCGGTCCGGCGCAACCCGCTCCATGCGATGGCCAGTCGCGCCTGCCTGCACGCCACAATTGGACAGCGCCGCGTCATGCGGCAGATCAGGCATCGGCCTGCTTCCGGTTCCCATCAGAACACCTCGTGGTTCCCAATTCGGCCACTCCACTCAATCCGCAGAACACGGATGCGGGCGCCTTCACGACACCCGGCGGAATAGCCCAAGGCCCGGAGTTATGATGAGGATTGCGGGATACGACAGCGCCCCGCAAACTGTCGTTGCGTAATTTTGCTGCAAAGCAAATTACTTGGCACGGAAACGAACCCTGACATCCATCCAGCCCGGCGCTGATCGCATGAGGCACGCTCTAAACGCTGCTGCTGCAACCGGGTTCTGGTGGCCGAGACACTTCTCCCTGACCTTGCGGGCCGCGATTGCACCGCACGGAGTGCCTGCGATTGCCTGACCGGGTGCTAACCCGCCGCCATCGCGTGCTGTGCAATCGCCGAAGCCTCTGCATCCTCAAGAATGAACTCGGCCGCGCGGGCGCCAACGGCCATGGCCGCCCCGTTCGAATTGCCGGAAACAGGTGTCGGCATGATCGAACAGTCGGCCACGCGCAGCTTCGACAGGCCATGGACCCGCAGGCGGCTATCCACCACGGAACTTGCAGGGTCCGGCCCCATGCTGCAACTGCCAGTGCCGTGCAGACCCGGAGTCATCATCCATTTCAGTTCCTCGACAATCTCGTCATCCGTGCCCGCCGCGGCGCCGGGCAGGGTCTCATTGCCAATCAGATCTTTCAACGAAGGCATCGAGACAAGGCTGCGAACAAACCTGACCATCCTGACGGCCATGTCGCGATCGGCGGGATCGCTCCACCAGCGGGCATCGACCTCGGGATTGTCGCGGTGGTCGGCACTGGTGATGTTGATCTCACCCCGGCTGCGCGGCCGGTTGTAGAAGCCGCTGAACATGATCCCCGGCTCTGATTCCACCTCGATGGTCGTCGCCGACCCGTCCCGGCTCTGGCGGGTCGAACAGGGCGCGACGCCGAACTGGATATCCGGCCAGCCGAGATTGCCCGCGCTGGCCTTCAGCACCGTCACCGGCGGCCCCAGATAGGCCATATAACCGCGCAGGCCCAGGTAATAGCGGATGATGTGCCACAGCAGGCGCCATTGCGTGAATTCTCGGTTCATCCCCGGATGCCCGAGCAGGCGATAGGTCATCGTGAACATCGAATGGTCGCAAAGGTTCTTCCCGACATTCTCCAGCGGGAAAACAAGCGGAATAGCCAATCGTTCCAGGAGCCCTTTCGGGCCCACGCCCGACAGTTGCAGAATCTTGGGTGAGGAAAAGACGCCCGCCGACAGGACCACCTCACGCCGGGCCGAATATGCCACCTCTCGTCCGTGCCGATCGCAGACGATCCCGGTGGCGACCGTCCCCTCGAACGTGATCCGCTTGACCTCGGCGTCGGTGACCACCGTCAGGTTCGGACGACGACGCACCGGCCTGACGAAGGCGGAATAGGCCGAGGCCCTACGCCCTGCGCGGTCGATGGTCGATTGCGAATATCCCAGACCCTCGGTCTCTGGCGTGGTGATGTCGTCAAGGATTGGCAATCCGGCCTCGACCCCGGCCTTCATCACGGCGTCGATCACCCGCGAGCGATAAGGGTTCATCGTGATCTGAAGCGGCCCAGATCGGCCACGGGAGGGATGCGCATTGCCACCGCGATAATCCTCTAGCGACTGGAACACGCGCAGCATGTCCTTCCACCCCCAACCGGGATTGCCGCGATCTTCCCACCCGTCATAGTCACGGGGCAATCCGCGCAGATACCAAGTACCGTTTACCGCGCTGGATCCGCCCAGGCCATTGCCATAGTACCATTTTTCTGCCGGACGCCCCAACTGCGGTCGCACCGGAAAAAAGCGATAGAAGGGGGGTTTGCCAACGATCTTGGCATAGCCCCGCGGCATGCGGACGAAGGGATGGGCGTTTCGCCCCCCACCTTCGATCAACAGGACCGCATATCTGCCGCTTTCGGAAAGGCGATTGGCCAGGACACAACCGGAAGATCCCGCGCCGACAACGATGAAATCATAGGCTTCCAATTCCACCACCCTTTTGTGGTCACATCCGGATTCCGTGCCGGTTGTGGCCCGCGGCTCACGCCTTCCAAGCGGTGCTGTCCTGATGGTGCGATGCGCTTGTCCGTGGCCCGTGCCCTATTCCGGCTGATGGTAAGCTGGCTCTTGAACCTGACGATCCGGGGCGGTCGGGAGGACCGATCGTCCCGTAGTGCAGCCAGGTTGACGCGCCATCATCGCAGAGGCAGGCGGACGTTTCCAGCTTCATGTGAAGGGCGCCGGGCGAACTTAATCCGCCTGCGCGTGTGCACGAGGCGATGTCGATTGAAACTCAAGCGCCGTGATCCCAAAGATCCCGGAATCGCGCGAAGCAAGGTTCAGCCCCTGCCGCGATAGGGGGGTACGCCCTGATCCGGAATCCACACATCCGCTGGCACTGCGCCGGTCTGCCAGAAGACGTCGATCGGGATACCCCCTCGCGGGTACCAATATCCGCCGATCCGCAACCAGCGTGGTTCCAGGAACTCGACCAATCGCCGCGCGATGCTGATGGTGCAATCCTCGTGAAAGGCTCCATGATTGCGGAACGATCCCAGGAACAGCTTCAGGGATTTCGACTCGACCAGCCAATCTCCCGGCACATAATCGATGACGAGATGCGCGAAGTCGGGCTGTCCCGTCATCGGACAAAGCGAGGTGAATTCTGGCGCGGTGAAGCGGACATTGTAGTCCACGTCGGCCTGCGGATTCCGCACCCGCTCAAGGACCGCCTGGTCGGGGCTGGCAGGCAATTCAGTATTGCCGCCAAGTTGCGTCAGATTGCCGTAGATGTTTTCTGTCATCGCCGTCTCCTTGCTCCGGGACCGGAATAGGGCCGACGCGCGGCTCCGCAACTGCAGCGCGGAATCGGCTCCGTCTGGGCAGACCTACGCCCGCATTCATGTCCTGAACCCTTGTTTTGATGACCGGGTAGGCTGCGACCGGTATGCGCACCGCATTAGTCCCCGGATGGACGGGGCACAATGGCCCGGCGCTGGTCGACCGGGAAAGGGAATATATCAACTACATAATCTACATTATTTCGATTTCACTTATACGCGCCAGATAGAGTTGTCGCGAACTGGCAAAGTTGATTTGGCGCCTCCTTCCTCACCGCTGACGCTGGCGTTGACCACGTGGCATGAGGGCTTCGACATGAGACTTGTAGTGATGAACAAACCACCTGAGCGACCAGAACGCCGGGCGCAGTCGTCTGGAAACAGATCGATCACTACTCATCTCCGTTCGAATCTGCTTCGTACGGCGCGCCACGCAATCACCATAAATCCATATCGAGGGTGGACACGAAGCCCAATCTGATGAGCGGGGAGATCAAGGAAACGATAGCTGTCCCCCGCGATCAGGATAAAGACCGATCCCTCACAGCCGCGTTTGCGGAAGACATGCGGTCTTACCCATCTCAGGCTATCGCCATGAGAGTTCGCCTCTAGTGCCCGTCCCGCAGAAGGGCGAAGCGGCGGGCGCTGGTGGTCAGGTGGTCGCGCAGCAGTCGTCTGGCAGCGCGTTCATTGCCCTCGCGGATTGCCGCCAGGATTGCACGGTGCTCGCGACCGATGCGGGCGTTGTGTCGCTTGCGTTCCGAGTCTGTCATATGCGCCAGCCGTGTCCACTGCCGCGGCACCATCACCGAGCCGAAAGTATCGAACAGCCGCGCGTAATAGGGATTGCCGGACGCCAGCAAGATAGAGCGATGAAATGCGTAATCTTCCTCGGCGCCGTAGCGGTTCGCCCGGATTGCGTCGTCCATCGCGTCAAGGCGCCCTTCCATGCGGGCAAGATCCTCGTCCGTGTGGCGCAGGGCGGCCAACCCCGCGGCCTCGGTCTCGATCCCGATGCGCAGTTCGATCACATGCAGCACGTCGTCAATGGATTCCAGGTCGCTCGACGTGATCGAGAATGCGCGAGATACCGGATCGCTCGACACGAACGCCCCAAGGCCCTGCCGGGTGGTGATCATGCCCTTGGCCCGCAATGTCGCAAGTGCTTCGCGCACGATGGTACGGCTGACGCCGGTCGCCTCCATGATGGCCTGTTCCGTCGGCAGGCGCTGACCGGGCTGCAGATCTCCGGCTTCGATCTGGGCCGAAAGGGTGTCCACGAGTTCACTGCGCAGATTGGGGGTTTGCGCGATTGCCTTGAAAAGAGGCCTATCCGCCATCGCTGCCTCCTTCATTGTCCGGGACGTCCAGACCAACGCGCCCGGCGGCATTCTTCAGATGGCGTGCCATGGCGTGACGCGCGGCCCGATGGTCTTCGGCCCCGATCGCCGACAGAATGTCCTGATGCTCACCCAGTGTCGCCTCGGCAAGCTCGTCGGACGCGCGGTGATGTCCCGAGGCCAGGATGCTGTCGCGCACCCGTTCCGAAACTGCGGCGAGGCATTGCATGATGTAGTCGTTCCGCGTGGCGCTGGCGATGGCCTGGTGAAAGGCCAGATCGGCCGCCAGCCAGGCGCGGCTGCCATAGGCCGCCTGCCCCATCTCGACCAGCGCGCGCGACATCGCGTCAAGATCCGCGGTGCCACGGCGTCCTGCCGCGAGCGCCGCGGCCTCGACCTCAAGCAAGCCGCGCAATTCGAACAGCGATGCGAAAGCGGTGGTGTCCTGTGCCGGACCAAGATCCAGCTTGAGCGCGGGGGCGTCAGATTTCGTGGCGACAAAGGCGCCCCGGCCCTGTTGCGACCAGACCAGTCCCTCAGATCGCAACCTGGCGATCGCCTCGCGCACGATATTGCGGCTGACCCCGAATGTTTGGGCCAGTTGCTGTTCGGTTGGCAGTTGGTCGCCTGGGGTCAGCCGTCCCTGCGCAATCTCGCGCGAGATGGAACTAGCGACCAGCGTGGACAGGTGCGGCCCCCGGCTGACCTTATCGAGCTTCAGCGACATCCGGCCCCTACTTTGCGTGCCCGTTGAAGATCCGTCCTTCGCTCAAAAGGTGGCATGGGTCAAACGCATCCTTGATCCGACGTGACAAGTCCAGCGTCGTCGCATCGACGCGATGCAGATATGCGGCCTGCTTGACCAACCCAATGCCATGCTCGGCGCTGATCGAGCCGCCGTGGCGGTCGAGGATATCGAACAGCACTTCCTCGGCCTCGTGGATCATCGCCGGGATCGCCTCGGGCGCCATCCCTTCGGGCGGGATGACGTTCAGGTGCAGGTTGCCGTCACCGACATGGCCATAGGTAATCGGCGTAGCGTCCGGGTGGCTTCGCGCCAGCGCCGCCAGCGCGTCCGAGACGAAGCCGGCGATGCGAGAGATCGGAACCGACACATCGCTGCGCAAGTATGGCCCGCCCCTGCCCTGCCGGTCGACCATCACTTCGCGCAGCAGCCACAGGCGGTCGGCCTGTGCACGGTTGGACGCGATGACCCCGTCACGCAGGATATCCCCGGAATCGAATAGAAATCCTTCCATCAGGCCGCGCAGGTCGATCCGGCCCGTCGCCGATACCTCGGCCAGGATATAGACCGGATGGGCTTCCTGCAGCGGATCGCGCAGATCGGTGCGGCTTCTCAACGCGACCTCCAGTCCCGGCCGCAGGATCAACTCGAATGCCGACAGAAGGTCGCTGCACTGCCGGCGCGCGCGCGCATATAGCTGCATCGCCGCTTCGATAGACTCGACGGCCAGAAATGCGGTCTCCACCTGTTCTGGCCGCGGAAACAGCTTGAGAGCTACTGCCGTCACGATGCCCAGCGTGCCTTCACTGCCGATGAAAAGCTGCTTCAGATCATAGCCCCGGTTATCCTTGCGCAAGGTGCGCAGGCCATTCCAGACCCGGCCATCGGCCAGCACCACCTCCAGCCCCAGGACCAGGTCACGGGTCATGCCATAGCGCAGAACGTTGAACCCCCCGGCATTGGTCGCGACGTTGCCGCCGATGCGGCATGAACCCTGTGATCCCAGCGCGATCGGCAGCAGGCACCCCGCCGCATCGGCCGCCGCCTTGGCGCTTTCCAGAACGCAGCCCGCCTCGACCACCATGGCGTAGTCGATCACGTTGACAGAGCGAATGCGGTCCATCCGTTCGAGTGAGACGACAATCTCGCCTTCGGGACGGCTTGCAACGGCACCACCGACCAGTCCCGTCAGCCCACCCTGCGGCACCGCTGGGATACCGTGGCGGTGACAGCAGGCCATCAGGTTGCTCAGTTCTTCGGTCGAGCGTGGCCGGGCGACCAGCAGCGGCCGACCATGCCGGATGCCGGAAACGTCGTTGCTGTAGCGGATCAGCGCGTCGGGATCGGTCAGCAGGATCGATGCAGGAACCGCACTTGCAAGCGTTGCGGCGACGCTGTGCTGAAGCGAGTTAAAGGCGTTCATCTGGCGTGCTCCGGATTAATGGGGAAACATCTGGACAAGCAAGTATTTTGCAGGGTTATCATACAACATCGGCAGTGCGTGCCGATGATAAGCAGCTTGAGCACGATCCCTCGTGCAGAATTTCTTCAGCCATAACCTTACCTTACAGGGGAGCGACCGCCATGAACGAGGCATCCGGCCAATTCCGCATGATGCACACAATGATCCGGGTTCTGGATCTGGACAAATCCATCGCATTCTATACCGGACTTCTCGGCATGACGCTTTTGCGCCGTGACGACTATCCCGACGGCAAGTTTACCAACGCCTTCGTCGGTTATGGCCCGGAGGAGTCGGACACCGTGGTCGAGCTGACCCATAACTGGGGCCGCGAGGAGCCTTACGAGATCGGCTCCGGGTTCGGGCATCTCGCGCTGGGGGTCACCGACATCTACGCGGTCTGCGATGCGCTGGCCCAGCAGGGCGCAAAGATCCCCCGACCGCCGGGACCGATGCTGCATGGCACGACCCATATTGCCTTCATCGAAGATCCGGACGGCTACAAGATCGAGTTGATCGGGCTCGATACGATGTGAACCGCTTGGGCCGGGGCCGCGCTGGATTGCGTGGCCCGCACTGGCCCCGGCTGACCTGCCGTCCCTCATTTGATGACTGCGATCTTGCTGCGGTCGATGGTGATGGCGACCGCGAGGATCAGCATCGCGCCGAAGACGACGTTCTCGGCAAAGATATTGATGCCCACAAAGGTCATTCCCATGCGCACGATCGATATGATCAGCGCGCCGATGGCGGTCCGCCCGACCCCACCCAGCCCGCCGGTGATCGCGGTACCGCCGACGATCACCGCCGCGATGGCAGGCAGCAGCAGCTGGTTTGCCAGCGTCGGAGAACCGCTGGACAGTCGCGCGGCAAGAATGATCCCGGCAATGGCCGCCATCGCGCCCGAGACGACAAAGGCGATGATCTTGTTGCGATCCACATTGATGCCCGCGGCGATTGCGGCAGGCTCACCAGCCCCGATGGCAAGGCTGTAGCGGCCAAAGGGGGTGTAGCGCATCGCCAAGCATAGCAGGAATCCGATGACTGCCGCGATCCACACCACCGTGGGCAGGCCCGCGAAGTCTCCGTTGATCCAGGCGGTATAGGCCCGCCCGTCTGCCTCGATGGTAATGGAACGGCCATCCGCTGCCCATAGGGCGATCCCCGCGACCACGCCCCCGGTGGCAAGGGTCGCGACAAAGGACGGCACCTTCAGCCTGACATGGACGATCCCACTGACCAGACCAAAGACCACCCCCGACAGGAGCGCGACGGGAAACGCCATGACCCCTAAACTGGGCAGAAGCTGGGCCAGAACGACGCTCGACAGCGAGGCGATGGCCTGGATCGAAAGATCGATCCCCCCGATCAGGATCACTCCGGTCGCGCCCGCGGCCAGGATGAACAGCACCGCAGTGTTCGCCAGCAGCAGCAGCAGCGTGTCGCCCTTCAGAAAACCTGGCGCGATACTGCCGATCACAAGGACCAGCGCCACCAGCAGGGCAAGCGGGGTTGCGGCGCTGATCCAGCCCGTGGGCAGCGCCGACCTGATGCTTTGGATGCGTCCCATGCGTCCCTCCTCAGACCATGGCGCGGATCAGGTCGACCTGGTCCGGCTTGTTGCCCGCGGGGGCGTCGAAATGCGCAGTCACCGCGCCGTCGCGCATGACCAGAACCCGATGGGACAGGCCGATCGTCTCCTCCAGAGTGTCCGAGATCAGCAGGATCGCGACCCCCTCGTCGGAAAGCTGCCGCACCAGTTCGTAAACCTCCTCCTTGGCACCGACGTCGAGGCCCCGCGTCGGATGGTCCAGGATCAGGATCCGCGATCCCGCCGTCATCCAGCGCGCCAGCACCACCTTTTGCTGGTTGCCACCTGAAAGCTTGCGGCAGGCAATGTCCGGACCCGGCGCCTTGATCCTCAGCCGCTTGATCCAGTCGGCCGCCAGCCGTCGCTCGCGTCGGTAGTCAATCGCACCCCGGCGCGTGACTGCAGACAGATCGGCAAGAGTGATGTTCTCGGCCACCGACAGGAACATGACCAGCCCTTCGACCCGTCTTTCGCGTGGGACGTAGCCGATGCCACGCCGCACCGCATCCCCCGGAGAGCGCAGGTGGACGGGCTCTCCCCGGATGCGCAAGGTGCCTTCGGTATGCGGCAGGAAGCCCCCGATGGCGCGGGTCACCTCCTCGCGACCCGAGCCGACGACGCCCGAGATGCCGACGATCTCGCCCGCCCGGATCTGCAGGTCAACGCCTTGGAAATGGTCCGCGTGACCGATGCCCGTGGCTTCGACGACGACTTCTCCCTGCGGCGGTTTCTGGCGGTCTTCCTTGTAATAGCTCGCCTGCAGGCCGCGCCCGACCATGATTTCGTGCAGTTCCGGGCCGCTGACGCTGTCGGCCCGATGTTCTGCCACGACTTCACCATCCTTCATCGTGTAGACCCGGTCCGAGATCGCCAGCACCTCGTCCAGACGGTGCGAGACAAAGATGAAGCTCGCGCGCGATTTCAGCGCCCGGACCCGGTTGAAAAGCACGTTGATGTCGCTGGCACCCAAGACCGAGGTCGGCTCGTCCAGCAGGATCACCAGCGGGCGCGAGACTGTTTCCTCAAGGGTCAGCGCCTTGGCCAACTCGACCATCTGGCGCGCGGCAAAGGTCAGCTCGGAACTGCGGGCGGTAACATCGATATCGACCCCGATCTTGTCGAGTTGGCGGCGGGCGGCGGCGCGCATCGCCTTCCAGTTCAACACCCCGAAGCGGACGAACTGGTCCTCTTGCCCCAGATAGATGTTCTCGGCCACGGACAGGTTCAGCAGCAGTGATTGCTCCTGAAAGACCATGCCGATGCCATGCGCGGCAGAGTCGGCGGCATGGCGCAGCCGCAGCGGCTTCTGATCCAGCATCAAAGTGCCGCCATCGGGCTGATGCGTCCCGGAAAGAATCCGCATCAAGGTCGATTTTCCGGCGCCATTCTCGCCGATCAAGCCCACGACCTCGTTCGGCCTGACCTCGATAGAGACGTTCTTCAGGGCCGGCACCCCGGCGAAGGATTTGCAGATCTTGTTGGCTGTCAGCATTGCGGTCACTTCACGATCTGAAGGCGCAGGCGATCAAGCGACAGCGCGACCGCCGCGATGATCAGCAACCCCTGCACCGATTGCTGCACATAGGGAGACACGCCCAACAGGATCATGCCATTCCCAAGGATGGTGACAATCAAAACGCCGATCAGGGTGTTCACCACCCCGCCTTCGCCCCCGGTCAGGGCGGTGCCGCCGACGACCACAGCGGTGACGGCCGCGAAAAGACGGCCGTCTGCGATCACTGCATCGGATCTGCCAAGCTGCGCGGCGGCCAGCACGCCAGCCACCCCGAAGAAGAAGCCGGCCAGGGCAAAGGCCATGATCCGAACGCGGCGCAGGTTGATGCCGGACAGTTCCGCAACCTCTTCACCGCCGCCGATCGCAAGGATGTGACGGCCAAGGCGGCTGTAATACTGGATCCCGCAGGCTAGCAGGAAGGCGGCCAGCGCAATCCAGACAGACAGCGGAAAGCCCAGAAACCGTGCCAGCGCCAGATCGCGGATCGCCGGGTCCATTAGCCGCACCGCAGACCCGCCCAGCATATAGACCGAGATGCCCAGCCCGATGAACCAGATGCCCAGCGTCGCCATGAAGGACGGGATGCGCAGGAACGTCTGGATCGTGCCGGTAAAGGCCCCCATCGCCGTGCTTGCCGCAATGGCCGCGACGACGGCAAGCCAGCCGTAGGAATTGGCGTTGGCGTCGTTGGTGGCCAGAAGCACTGTGACCATGGCGGCGATGGACAGCGACCCTTCGACCGACAGGTCAATGCTGCCCATCAGGATGATGAATGTCAGCCCCATCGCCAGCGTCAGCGGCACAGCGGCGGAGTTGGCAATGCGAATTAGGTTGCGCGGCTCGATGAAGTTCGGATTGGCGAGCGTGATCAGCGCACACACCAGCACCAGCACCAGCGCAGGCGCCCAGCGGCGCAGGCGCGCGCGGTTCAGGCCGCCGAACAGGCCATCCTTCGCGCGCGGCATTCGGGTGTTGTCGAGCTTGGTCATGGATTTGAGCTTCTGGACATTGTCGGTCAACGGAAACCACGCCTCCCCTGCGTTATCCCGGATAGCTGCGGGCCGGAGCATCAGCCCGCAGCAAAAGTCCGAATGCGATTAGACGCTGCGGATGGGCCCGGTGACACGGCCCCACAGATCGGTCCAGTCAAGCTTGGGCTGAGCTTCGACATTGGTCTTGTAGTATTCCTCGACATTGTCCTTCGAGATCAGGACGGCCTGGCCATAGAACTCGCGGTGGTCCGGCGGCTCGGCGGCGGGGTCGAATTTCTTCTGATGCGCCGCGAGGCCGATCGCCAGACCCATGCCGCCCTGCCAGAACGGATCCGAGGTCACGGTGCAGGCAAACTCGCCCGCCCGCACGGCGTCGACCGCAGCCTTGATCCCGTCCACTCCGACGACCGGCACCTTCCCCGCCAGCCCCTCGGCCCGAAGAGCTTCCAATGCACCGGTCCCCATGTCGTCATTCGCGGCCCAGATGCCTTTAACGTCGTCCCCGAAGCGGGTCAGCAGGTTGCTGGTCAGGTCATAAGCCTCGCCGGATTTCCAGTTGGCGACCTGGAAATCCAGCAACTCGATCCCGGAATTCGCGGCCAACGCCTGCTCCAGCCCGGTCTTGCGTTCGATCGCGGCGGTGTTCGATATCTGGCCACCAAGCGCGATGATCCCCCCCGATCCACCAATCGACTTGAACAGGATCTCGGCGATCTGCTTGCCGCTGGCGATGCCGTCGAACTCGATATGCGAGACATAGAATGGATTGAAGTCGCGCGGATGCAGGTCGGTCGGCTTGTTCCATTGCGTCACCACGCTGGCCCCGGCTGCGGCGCAGGCCTCGACGATGGGGCGGGCATCGGGCGTGTCGTTCGGGTCAGAGTTGAGGACCATGTTGCCGCCCGTCTTGGCGAGCATCGCCTTGATGTCGGCAATGCCCTTTTCGCTGTTGCCCTCGGACACCAGCGTGACGTGGTTCAGGCCGATGCTGGCGGCAAAGGCGTCGGCGCCCGTTTTCCAGACCGCATGATAGGGGTTGGACAAGGACCGGATCGACGTCACAAGCGTCGGTTGCTCGGCCGCAAGCAGGCGGCGCGGCAGCGCGGCAACCGTCACGCCTCCGGCGATGGTCGCAAGGAATGACCGGCGCGCGATGCCCCGGAAATGCGTCTGGTCTGACATTCGAGATCCTCCCACTGATCGACAAAATCGGACTTTGCTATTGCACTGTTGTATGACAACCCTTCAAGTTACAACGCTACTCACTGTCTTGACGCCGGGCAAGAGAATTCAGATTGTGAGCGCGAACCCCGCGGTCATGATCGGCCGAAATCCAAGATATTCCGGGGATTTGCTGGCAGGATGGAGGAGTAAGGTTGCCCGACTACATCATCATCGGTGGCGGCTCGGCGGGATGCGTCCTGGCCGCGCGACTCAGCAAAAACCCGGACATCTCGGTTCTTTTGATCGAAGCTGGGCCGCGTGACCGAAATCCCTACATCCATCTGCCTGTAGGTTTCTTCAAGATGACCGCCGGTCGGTTGATCTGGGGCTACCGGACCGAGGCAGGCCGCCAGATCGGTGGGCGGCAACTGGTCTATCCGCAGGCAAGGGTTCTGGGGGGGGGCAGTTCGATCAATGCCCAGGTCTATACCCGCGGCAGTCCCGAGGATTTCAACGATTGGCGCGACAGCGAAGGCTGCATGGGCTGGGGCTATGCCGATGTCCTGCCCTATTTCCGCAAGGCCGAGGGCAACGACACTTTCGGTGGCGACTGTCACGGAAGCGACGGCCCGCTTGGGGTCAGTTCTCAAACGCCACACCCCCTGACCCGCGCCTTCGTGCAGGCGGGTCAGGATGCGGGGCTGCCCTTCAACGCCGATTTCAACAACGGTCGGCAGGAAGGCATCGGCTTTTACCAGACCACGACCCGGAATGGCCGCCGCAGCAGTACCGCGACCGCCTACCTGCATCCCGCTGCGTCGCGCCCGAATCTGGAAGTGCGCACGGATACGACGATTCTGCGCATCATGGTCCAGAACGGCTGCGCCATCGGTGTCGAGATACTTGAAAACGGCCGACCGACGCTGGTCCGTGCCGAACGCGAGGTGATCCTGACTGCGGGTGCAATCGGCTCGCCCAAGCTGCTGATGCTGTCGGGGCTCGGGCCGGCCGATCACCTGCGGGCGCACGGCATTGATGTCCTGCGCGATCTGCCGCAGGTCGGCCAGAACCTGCAGGATCACACCGCCGTTGACGTCATCGGAGCACTGCGCGGCCCCTTCGGCATCGATCGGTACAAAAGGCGGCACTGGCAGGTGGCGGCCGGTCTGGAATATGCGCTGTTCCGCAAAGGTCCCGTCGCGTCCAACATCGTCGAGGCGGGCGGCTATTGGTGGGGCGACCGGAACGAGACCACACCCGACATCCAGATGCACTTCCTGCCCGGCGCGGGAATCGAGGAGGGCATCGGCACCGTTCCCGGCGGACATGGTTGCACGCTGAACTCCTATCACCTTCGTCCGCGCTCGCGCGGCAGCGTGACGCTGGCCTCGGCCGATCCCGGCGCCGCGCCGCGTATCGATCCGAATTCATTCGCCGATCCCTACGACCTGGACCGCGCCGTTGACGGGATCAGGATGTGCCAGGACATTCTGTCCCAACCTTCGTTCCGCCGCTATCTGCGCGACATTCATCTGCCCGGCCTGCAGGTGCGCACACAGTCTGAATATCAGGAATTCGCCCGCCAGCACGCGCGCACCTCGTATCACCCGGTCGGCACCTGCCGGATGGGGGGGAGTGACGACGCCGTGGTCGATCCGCAGTTACGTCTGCGCGGCATCGATCGGCTGCGGGTATGCGACAGCTCGGTCATGCCCCGCTTGGTTTCGGCCAATACCAACGCGGCCACCATCATGATTGCCGAACGGGCGGCGGATCTTCTGATGGAATAACAGGTTGTCCAGGCCCGCGAGCCGGTCCTGCACATAATCCCATTGCGCAGGTGCCGGTTGCCGCCACCAGACCCATGACGGCAGAGGACGCGTGGCGGTACATGTGGCCTGCGTGTGTTGAAGCGGACCAATTCAGCGATGAACGGATCATCGGCATCCTGCGCTGCTCCCCAACCTCTGCAGGAGACCAATCAACTGCTGGTCCGAATACTTGCGGCCACCTCTCTGCGCGGGTGGTTGGCCAGGGTGCGTCCCCTCTGCTCACTCGCCGGACCAGAAACCGCGCATGCGCGAGGTCAGGTCTAGATAGCGGCAATAGCGTCGGTCATAATGCGCGACCAGCGTCGGATCGGGAACATAGCGGGTGACGGCCGAGGACATCGCGGCGGCGCCAGCCTCATAATCCGAAAACAGGCCTGCCCCCACGCCCGCCCCGATCGCCGCGCCAAGCGCGCCCGTTTCGCGGGCGGCGGCCACGGTCACCGGCAGGTTCAGCCCGTCTGCGAACATCTGCGGCCAGACCGGGCTGCGCGAGCCACCCCCCGTTAGCGTCGCCGCAGCCACGGCAAGGCCCGCGCCGCGCAAGACGCCGATATGACGGCGGTGCTCGAACATCACGCCCTCGAACAATGCGCGCAGCAGATGCGCTTCGCCATGCCAGCCGGCGATTCCGTAGAAGCCGGCGCGGAACGCGGCCCCCTGCCCCGAGCCGTAGAGGAATGGGTGAAAGAACGGGCCGTCGTCCCTCGGGGTCACCCCGGCGATCAGGGTGTTGCAATAACCGAACGGATCGTCGTGATGGCCGCCGCGTTCAAGGAATTCGCGAACATACCATTCCAGATTGGCGGCCGAGGTTGCACTGGATTCGATGTTGACGAACCGCCCCGGCCCGAAACACGCGACCATGAAGACATCAGGATTGATCGCCGGGTGCGGCGAAAACACCTGATTGATTCCCCAACTTCCGGCAATAATCGAGGCGGAGCCCGCCCGCACCGACCCCGCCCCCAGGGCCGAGGAGACGACATCGAAAAAGCCGCCTATGACCGGCGTCCCCTCGGCAAGGCCGGTCTCCTGCGCCGCCGTTGCACTGACCCGCCCGGCGATGTCGCTGGGCCCAACCAGCCGGGGCAGCATCGCCATGGCGTCAGCCAGCCCGTAAAGCGCCATCAGGCTTTCGTCATAGCGGCATTCCGGCAGCCGCAGCAGACCCGCGCCGGACATGTCCGAAATGTCGCCGGTGCGCTCGCCGGTCAGGCGGAAATTGATGAAATCCTTGCTCATCATCAGCGTGGCAGCACGGGCAAAGACCTCGGGGCGGTGACGCTTGACCCAAGCGAGCAGGGTCGGCGTCTGCGCCGGCCACGGCTTTTGCAGCGCGATGGCGTGGAAAGCATCGCCTTGCGCGGTCAATTCCGCCGCCATGCCCGCCGCGCGCGTATCGAGCGACTGCACCCCCAGCAGCGCCTCTCCCGCGGCGTCGATCAGGTAAAGCCCGTTGCCATGCCCGGCGCAGCCGATCGCCGCGACTTGACCCGGCGCAATCCCCGACTGATGCAGGCAATCGCGGATCACCTTGCGGGCATTCGACCAGAGTTCGTCCAGATCGCGCTCGACGAAACCCGGCGCGGGGCGCGAGGACTGGCCGTCCATCGCGCTCATCGCGACTTGCTGGCCGGTCAGGTCGAAAAGCACGGCCTTGATGACGGTGTTTCCGGCATCGAGACCCAGAAGATAACGCATACCCTCAGCCATTCTTGTAGATCTCCCATGCTTCCTCGCCACTGGCACCGTGATGGATGATCGCCATCAAGGCCGCCACGATCGCCTTTGGGTTGTCGTGCTGATAAATGTTTCGACCATAGACCATGCCATGCGCCCCCTGCCCCATCAGCCGCGCGGACTTGTCCAAGACAGCGCGCAGGTCCTCTTTCCCGCCACCGCGCACCAGCACGGGAACCCGCGCTGTTTCCACCACGCGGTGAAAGGCCTCGGGGTCGTCGGTCGGATCTGCCTTGATGATATCCGCACCCATCTCGGAGGCGAGCCGCACCAGCGTCACGATCCGTTCCGCATCGCCATCGACCTGATAGCCGCCCCGAATGTCATTCGGCAACATCACCAGCGGCTCGATCATCAGCGGCATGCCGTAGTGGTGGCAGGCGGCGCGCACGCGGCTGATGTTCCCGACGCACTGGCGGAACAGTTCGGGTTCATCCGGCAGCATGAACAAATTCACAACCACGCAGGCCGCATCCATCTCCAGCGCTCCGATGATCGGCTCCTCGGCGTTTTGCAGCATCGACCACATCACCCGGTGGCGCTGTGCATTATAGGGATTGCCCATGTCGATGCGCATGACCAGCGCGGGCTTGTCCCTTTCGGGGCGCGCTTGCAGCAGGTCGGCCTGTCCATAGGCCATCTGGATAGCGTCGGGCCGGGCGCCGATCAGTGCATCGACGACGCCCCCCATGTTTTCCAGCCCGATCAGGAAGCCGGGTTCGTTGCAGACACCGTGGTCCAGCGCCACGTCAAGGCAGCGGCCATTGGTGAACATCCGGTTCATGCGGGCCTTTGGGCTGAGACGCATGGTGTCAGGTTCCTTTCGCTTCGTTCGGTCAAAGTTGCATGGGACACGCCATGAAAGCGCGCCAGTTCATCTATGATCGCCGCGACCTCGGCGGCGCGGCGAGGGGCGTCCCACCCCTTCGCCTCGGCGAGCACACCCGCAGCGGCGTCGATCATGCGCGCGTCAAGCACGCCGGAGATCGCAAGATCGCTGCGGCGCAGGACCAGGTCCGAAAGGTGTTCCAGCCGTTCCTGCGCCGCGATCCAGACGACCTCGGCGCGGCTCAGCGGGCAGTTTGGAGCCAGCGGGTCATCGTCGCGGCAATGCGCCAGCAGATCGCGCGCCCGCGTGCCATAGACGGCGGCCAGACGCTGGGCCCGGGGGGCGGGAATGGCGAATTCCTCCTGCAGGGCCCGCGCAAGCCGCTCCGCCCCCGGATGATCGCGGCCGCCGCCGATGGAAAGGTCTTGCGTGGGCTGCCGCCGGGGCTGGCGCAGTTCGGCCAGCACCTCATCCGCGACCTGCTCAGCAAAGGCGCGGAAGGTCGTCCATTTCCCCCCCACCATGCAAATCTGCGGCACTTTGCCCGCAATCCGGCGGATGAAATGCCCGCGCGAGATGCGGCCGGTGAAGTCGTGGTTGCTGGTGGGCAGCGGGCGGATGCCGGAATAGCTGAAGACAATCTGCCCAGGACCCAGCGCGATCCCCGGAAAGATCAGGCGCAGCGAGGCGAGGATATACTCGGCCTCGGCCTCGTCGCAGCGCGTGCGGCCGGGGCGGTCGACGCGGATGTCGGTCGATCCCGCCAGCACCCGTCCCAAATAGGGAAAGGTGATGCACACCCGGCCATCGGCATTCTCGAAATAGATCATGTGACCGTTCAGCGCGCTGAACAGCGCCGGATTGTCGAGGATCAGGTGCGAGCCCTTGGTCCCTGAAACCAGCGGCCCGTCCTGCCGCCCGCCCAGTTCGGCGATGGTCCGGTCAAGCCAGGCCCCGGTTGCATTGACGACAAGCCGGGCGGTGAACGGCAGCGATGCGCCGCTTTCGCCATCGGTCAGGATAAAGCCCGGCGCGCCCGGCGCGACGCTGGCATAGTTCAGGGCGACCGATTGCGGCGCGTCCCTTGCGGTGTCGAGGATCAGTTCGATTCCCAGCCTTTCGGGATGCGAAATCCAGGCGTCGTGATACGTGGCCGACCAACGCGCCTCCGGCGTAAGTTCGGGCCACAGGCGGCGCGTCTCGACCGCGGAATGGGCGCGGTGCCGGGGCAGCAGCCGATTGCGGCGGGTGATCAGGTCATAAAGCATCAGCCCCAGCCGGACCGGAACGATGCCGCGCGGGGCTGGCTTTCCCTTGCCGCCGAAGATCCCGGCAACGGCGTTCGACAGCCCGCTGAACCGCGAGGCCACTGGCACGGTCGTCGGCAGCGGATGGACCAGATGGGGGGCATTGCGCAGCAGGTTGTCCCGTTCTGCAAGGGATTCCCGGACAAGACCCACCTCTCCATTTTCAAGATAGCGCAACCCGCCGTGGATCATGCGGGACGGCGCTGCCGAGCAGCCCGAGCAGAAATCCTCGCGCTCGACCAGCAGCACCCGCAGTCCCTGCAAGGCAAGTTCGCGGAACACGCCGATCCCGTTGATGCCGCCGCCGACGACCAGCACATCGAAATCGCTGTCGCGGCGCAGGCTCTCGATCTCGTCGGCTCGGGTTCTGGACATGGCTCATCCATTCGCCGGAAGCGGCTCCGGCGGCATTGAAACTGGTCTTCGGGACTGGCTCAGGCGTTGAGCGTGGTCAGGTGGCGCCTCGCCGCATCGGAGATCGTTTGCAGATCGGCGGAGGTCAGCCGCAGGCGGCCCGCCGCGGCATTCTCGCGCGTCTGTTCGGGATTGCGCGCCCCGCAAAGTGCGAAGGTGATGCCCGGCTGCTGCGCGGTCCAGGCGATCACCACCTGCGCCAGCGTCGCCGAATGACCGCGGGCGACGGGGGCGATCTCCTCCATCAGCGCCGCCACCCTGCGGCGGTTCTCCGGCGAGAAGCGCGGATTGTCCTTGCGCTGGTCATCGCCCGAAAACACCCGATCCGGACCGATCCGCCCGGACAAGAGACCAAGCGCCAGCGAGGAATAGCTGAGGACCGAGACGCCCGCCTGCAGGCAGACCGGCAGCAGCGTGTCTTCGATGTCGCGCTTCAGCATCGAATACTCCTCCTGCACGGCGTCAAGCTGTCCCGCCCCCAGATAGGCCCGCACATCCGACACCGAGCAATTGCTGGCCCCGATCGAGCGGATCTTGCCCGCGCGCTTCAGCTCCTCCAGCGCGGCCATGGTTTCCTCGACCGGCGTGGTCGGATCTTGCCAATGGGTGATGTAGTGGTCGATGCAATCGGTCCGCAGGCGGCGCAGGCTCTGCTCGACCTCATGGATGATCGAGGCGCGGCCAAGGTGGCGATGCACGGGTTGGCCGTCGTAGTCGAAGAAGTGGTTGCCTTGGCGCGCGTGCCAGATCAGGCCACATTTCGTCGCCAAGACGACCTTGTCGCGGCGGCCCTGCAAAGCCTCGCCGACGATCTCCTCGGCCACGCCCTGACCGTAGGCCGGGGCGGTGTCGATCAGGCTTACCCCCTCGTCGATCGCCGCCTGGATGGCCGCGATGGATGCGGCGCGGTCGGTGCCGCCCCACATCCAGCCGCCTATCGCCCAGGTGCCCAGTCCGATGACCGAGGCCGTGATCCCGGATCCCCCGATCGGGCGCGTCAGCATGTCATGCGACATGAACCTCTCCTTCCAGTCTCGCCACCACGGCCTCGACCGTGCGCTCATCCGTCACCAATGTGCTCAGGAACCCGCCCCGCAGTACTGCGCGGATCGGGTCGACTTTTTGTGCGCCGCTCGCGACCCCGATCACCTGCCTGCACGAGGCCAGCTCGGACGGATGCACCGCGACCAGACGCGAATTCAGCGCATAATCCGCCACCCGGCCGTTCTGGCCGATCAGATAGGCCATGAACTCGGCCCCCACCCCCAGATTGACCAGGGCCTTGCCGTCGGCCTCGCTCAGCGGCGCCAGGTCGTAATAGCTCGACCCGCGTGGCGCGATCGAGCCGATGCCGGTCAGCACCACATTGGCGCGGCGGGCCAGTTCGAACACCTCCCGCACCGGATGCATGGCGCATAGCATCTCGCGCTGCTCGCGGTTCTCGGCCAAGAGCGGGGCATGAACCAGCATCGCGCGCCCACCCAACCGCTCGGCCATACGCGACACAAGGTGGTTGACGTCGGTGTAATACTTGCCTTGCACCCCCCCGGTCAGCGGCACCACGGTCACGTCCAGCGAGCGTTCGGGCGACAGCTTCTCGACCACGGCCGAGATCGCCTTGCCGCCGGTGATCGCCACCACATCGCCGTCTCGCAGCGTTTCGACCAACAGGTTCGCCGCCGCCCCGCCGACCTGCCCAAGCTGGGTGTCGGGTTTATCGGACAGGGTCGGCGTCACTACGGCGGAACGCAGGCGACTTGCGGCCACCAGCCGCCTTTCAAGGTCGGTCAGCCGCTGCCACGGGCTGCTGATCTCGATCTGGACCATGCCCAGCTTGCGGCCCTGCGCGATCAGCCGGTTCACCTTGGAGGTGGACAGGTTCAAGCGTTCGGAAATCTTGGACTGCTTCATGCCTTCGATGAAATGCATCACCAGAACCGTCTGGATCTGCCGAGCCAGCGCATAGTCAAGCAGCGTGTCGACCATCACCTTGCCCCCTAGCCGCGTTTCTTGTTCAGGTAGTGATCGACCGTCACCGCAGCGAGCAGGATCGAGCCGCGGATGATGTCCTGCCAATAGACCGACACATCAAGCAGTGCGAGCGAGCTTGAGACCACCGAAAGCAGCACCGCGCCAAGGATCGCGCCAAGGATGGTGCCCGATCCCCCCTTGAGACTGGCCCCGCCGATCACGGCAGCGGCGATCACGTTCAGCTCCATCCCGGTGCCGAAGGTCGGCTGGGCCGAGCCGAAGCGCGCCATGTAGATCACCCCCGCCACCCCGCTCAGCGCCGAGCATAGCGTGGTCGTCAGGAAGATCACCTTCTTGGTGCGGATGCCGGAATAGGCGGCGGCCTTTTCGTTGGAGCCGGTATAGAACACACGGCGGAACGGGGTCGAGCGGCGCAGCAGGAAGTCGAAGACCACCACGACCACGACAAAGATCAGGATGACCACCGGGATCGGTCCGATCGAGCCCTGCCCGATGAACTTGAAGCTTTCGGGCAAGGTGTAGAGGCCAAGCGGACGTCCCCCGGTGCCCAGCAGGCATAGCCCGCGCGCAATCACCATCACTGCCAGTGAGACGATGAAATGGTGCAAGCCGATCCTGGTCACAAAAAATCCCATCAGCGCGCCGATCCCGGTGCAGGCCGCGATGGCGATGGCCGAGGCAAGCCAGGGGTCGACCCCGTTCAGAAACAACAGCCCCGCGATCACCATGGCCAGCGCCGTGACCGAGCCCACCGAAAGGTCGATCCCGCCCGAGATCAGAAGGACCGTCATGCCGACGACGACGATCCCCTCGACCGCGAAAGCCATGACCATGGCCCGGATGTTGACCCAGGTCAGGAAATAGGGCGAGGCGAAGGACATCGCCACAAACAGCACCAGAATGATCGCGATCAGCCCGGTCTCGCGCATTTTCAGCAGCCTTGCCAGACCCGTGCTCCGGGTCCGGTCGGTGCCTGCCAGTTTCATCGAGTTCTCCATGTCGCGCCTCCCCCTCAGGCCACCCGTCCGCGCGGCAAGGCGGCTGAGGCAAGTTGCATGATGTTTTCCTCGGTCATCCGCTCGCCCTCGACCTCGCCGGTAATGCGGCCTTCGCAGACCACGATTACCCGGTCGCAAAGCCCGATCAGCTCGGGCATTTCGGACGAGATTACGACGATCCCGGTGCCTTTCCCGGCGAGATCGCGCAGGATGCGATGAATCTCGGCCTTCGCGCCCACGTCGACGCCGCGTGTCGGCTCGTCGAGAAAGATCACCTTCGGGCCGACCGTCAGCATCTTGGCGATCGCGACCTTCTGCTGGTTGCCGCCGGAAAGCGAGGCGACCGGGTCGGAAAGCTGGTCGCATTTCAGGTTCAGCCTGCGGCCAAGTTCGTCCGCCTGTGCCCGCTCGCGCGCTTCCGAGATCAGCCCGGCGCGGCTCGCCACACGGCTGATGTCAAGGGCCGAGACATTCGCGGCGATCGACATGTCCAGAAAGACGCCATCCCCCTTGCGATCCTCGGACAGGTAAACAAGGCCCGCTCGGATGCTGTCGCGATAGTCGCGCAGCGCCAGCGGGCGGCCGTCCAGCGCAATCTCGCCTTGAACCTCGCCCTCCAGCCGGCAGATGCCGCGAACGATCTCGCTGCGGCCCGCGCCGATCAAACCGCCGATGCCAAGGATCTCGCCCTTGCGCAGGCGGAACGAAACGTCGTGGAACCGGCACCCGTCGGTCAGGCCACTGACTTCCAGCACAGCCTGCTCGCTGATGCTGCCGGCGCGCGCTTTGGGCGGATAAAGATCCCCGATCACCCGGCCGACCATGGCCTTGACCACATCGTCGGGGGTGATGTCGGCGATGTTCATCGTGGCGATGTATTGCCCGTCCCGGAATACCGTCACGCGGTCGCAATTCTCAAACACCTCGGCCATTCGATGCGAGATGAAGATGATCGCGATGCCGCGGTCGGCCAGGCGGCGCATGATGCGGAACAGCGCCTCGGCCTCGCGGTTGGTCAGCGCAGCGGTCGGCTCGTCCAGGATCAACACCTTGCAGTCCAGCGTCAGCGCCTTGGCGATCTCGACCAACTGCTGTTCGGCAATCGCCAGATCGCCCGCCATCCGGCGCTGATCGATGCCGCAGATCTGAGACAGGATTTCACCCGCCCGCCGTTCAAGCGCGCGATAGTCCATGAAGGGCGCGCGGCTGATATTGGTGGCCGCCATGAAGATGTTCTCGGCCACCGAGACGTCGGGGCAAAGTGCGATCTCCTGATGGACGAAGCCGATGCCAAGCGCCTGTGCGGCGGTGGGCGATGGGATGCGGACCGGGCGGCCCTGCCAGAAGATCTCACCCCCGTTGGGCTGCAGGATGCCGTCGATGATGTTCATCAGGGTGGATTTCCCCGCGCCATTCTCGCCGGCCAGGGCGTGGATCTCGCCCGCCATCAGGCGGAAATCGACGCCTCGCAGCGCGTGGATCGGACCAAAGCTCTTGGTCACGCCCCTGACTTCAAGGATGGGTGTCTCGGTCATCAAACGCTCGTGGCTTTGCGGAAATGGCCGCCCGGTGGCGGACGGGCGGCCAGAGGGCGCGTTTATGTCAGCCGGGGTCGCGGCCCTGCATGTAGGCGTTCAGGTCGAAGCTGTCGGCATTGGCCTTGGTGATGACTGCGAAACCATTGTCGATGAAGGGGATCTGCATCGGATTGTAGCCCGAGACCTTGTAGTCGTTGAAGGGATCGAAGCCATCGTGATGCGCCGCAAGGAACACGGCCATGAACCCCATATAGCCTTGGATGCCCTGGTTCGGATTCAGCGCCATGTGGATGTTGCCCGCCTTGATATGCTCCAGCGTCGCGGGGGTGATGTCTGCATGCATCACCAGCACATCGGCCTTCGCCTCGAGGATGGCGGTCACCGCGCCCTCGGCCGAGCCCGCCTCGGGTATCCAGATCGCGGCAAGCTTCGGATTGGCCTGCAGGATCGCGGCGGTGGCCCGATATGCGGCGGTCGCATCCTGGTTCGAGGCCTGCCGACCGACAAGCTTCATGTTCGGATAGTGCTGCTCCATATAGGCGATCAGCGCCGTCACCCGCAGGTCATGGTTCGATTGGCCAGGGTTTTCAAGAACGGCATATTCGGCGCTGTCGCCCACCTGCTTCACGATCTCTTCCGCGGCGAATTTGGCCTCTGCCAGATTGTCCGAGGTGACATAGGCCGTGCGCTTCGACAGCGGGCTATCTGCGGCGAAGGTCACGACGTCGATCCCGCTGTCGATGGCGCGGTTGATCGGCTCGATGAACGGGTCGGACTGCATCGGATGCAGCAGGATCCCGGCGGGCTGCTTGACCAGATCCTGATCGAAGGAAGCGATCTGCTTGGTGATGTCGTAATCAGGCGTGCCCGAGAGCACGGTCTCGCAGCCAAAGGCAGACGCGGCCTGCTTGAAGCCCTGATAGACCGGCACCCAATAGGGGTGGGCCGAGACCATGACGTTCATCACATAGGTTTCGCCCGGGGCGCATCGCAAGGTGTCCTGAGCCTGGGCCGTGCCCGCAACCATCAGGCAAGACGCTGCCGTGGCGGTGGCAAGGCGCCCCGCCCAAGTCGTGCTTTTCATATTATCCTCCCTATCTGCGGGATGGCCGCAGCGCCATGAAGGTCGGCCTCCCCGCCAACCCCTGAAATTAATCTCGCAACATGATGCATGTTGCACAGTGCAAGAAATAAAAAGCGCCGGGACGAATCGTCAAACGCCAATGAAAAAATTCCAATAAGGTGGGATTTATTTCATGAGGTCGCACCGGAACCGGTTCGCGGCTCGATGGAAATCAGCAATGCGGCAACCTACGTCGGATCTCGCTGAGTATCGCGGCGGGCCTCTTCAGTGAAGGGACTGGTGTCGAACCAGTGGCTGTCAAGCGGCTCACAAAGCTGACCCCTCTAGGCGTGCAATATTGGATCTGCCTCACTTTCCGTGCAGATTTGTCGGGCAGCGGTTGACCTGCCACGGGATTTTTCCTCCACCGGCGATTAGAGTCCGACCCACCGAAGGGACGGACAATGAAGCGATCAAGATACAGCGAAGAGCAGATCATCGGCATCCTGGCCGAGCATGAGGCTGGGGTGAAGTGCGCGGACCTGTGCCG
>Ga0160446_100076_pt1 | contig 97680 bp, 101 predicted proteins | sample HID1973I_E1MG_FD_108200 | JGI IMG/M metagenome (GOLD analysis project Ga0160446, IMG submission 108200) | Enriched mosquito-associated microbial communities from UW Madison campus, WI, USA - HID1973I_E1 MG | ecosystem: Host-associated > Arthropoda: Insects > Digestive system > Unclassified ...
ATCCCGGCAAGGGCCGAGATGACGGATTTCGACGCCGACTTGATGTTGGTGGGCCGGTCCGGGGTAAAGCCGCCATAACCCTGCGCCGCGATCTCGGCCCCGTCGCGCCACAAGGCGACGGCGCGCAGTTGCGGCAGCATCGCCGCATCGGCAAGAGCCGCTTCAGTCGCGCCCCGAGCCAGTCGGGGCGAGGCAAGCAGCGGCAGGGCGGCGGCGGTCAGCAGGATTGAACGTCGGTGCATCATCGTTATATGGGGCATGACCGGGCCGCGTGGGCTTCACCCTTTCGTGACCCCGTCCTTTCCGTCCGCCAGCCGCAGCCAGCCGGACCATCAGCACGACAAGGAAACCCATGTCCCAGACGATGTCCCGTTCCCGCTGCCATGTCGCCACCGACCATGCCAGCCGCTATCTGCAGCAGCTTTGCAAGCATTGGGCGCACAAGTTCGAGGTCAGCTTCGATCCGCAACAGGGCCGCATCCTGATGACCGAGGATCGCGAGGTCACGATGACCGCGACCCCCACTGCGCTTGAGATCTCGCTTTCCGCGCCCGCCGAGGCGCTGACCCATCTTCAGGATGTCGTCGACAGCCATATCATCCGCTTCGCCTTCCGCGAGGAACTGGCCTTCGACTGGCAGCCGGCCTGAAGCTGCGGGGGCGCACCGGAAACGGTTGTCGCCCCCCGCCCTCGCCGCTAATCTGCCCGCTGACCCAGAAGGCCGAGAGATGAGCGAGAGCGACAAGACCTATCAAGTGCTGGCGCGGAAATACCGCCCCGAGACTTTCGCCGATCTGGTTGGCCAGGATGCGATGGTGCGGACGCTGAAGAACGCCTTCGCCGCCGACCGCATCGCGCAGGCCTTCATCATGACCGGCATCCGCGGCACCGGCAAGACGACCACCGCCCGGATCATCGCCAAGGGCCTGAACTGCACCGGCCCCGACGGTGCCGGCGGCCCCACGACCGAACCCTGCGGGGTCTGCGAGCATTGCGTCGCCATCTCCGAAGGTCGCCATGTCGACGTGATGGAAATGGACGCGGCCTCGCGCACGGGCGTGAACGACATCCGCGAGATCATCGAAAGCGTGCATTACCGGGCCGCTTCCGCCCGCTACAAGATCTACATCATCGACGAAGTCCACATGCTGTCGACCAGCGCCTTCAACGCGCTGCTGAAGACGCTTGAGGAACCGCCGCCGCATGTGAAGTTCATCTTCGCCACGACCGAGATCCGCAAGGTTCCCGTGACGGTCCTGTCGCGCTGCCAGCGCTTCGACCTGCGCCGTATCGAACCCGAGGTGATGATCGCGCTTCTGCGCAAGATCTCAACGCGCGAGGGGGCCGAGATCACCGATGACGCGTTGGCGCTGATCACCCGCGCGGCCGAGGGCTCGGCCCGCGACGCGACCTCGATCCTCGACCAGGCGATCAGCCACGGCGCCGGAGAGACCACTGCTCCGCAGGTCCGCGCGATGCTGGGGCTGGCTGATCGCGGCCGGGTGCTCGACCTTTTCGACATGATCCTGCGCGGCGCGGCGGCCGAGGCTCTGGCCGAACTGCAGGCGCAATACGCCGATGGCGCCGACCCGATGGCGGTATTGCGCGACCTGGCCGAGATCACGCACTGGATCTCGATCGTGAAGATCACGCCCGAGGCGATTGATGACCCGACCGTCGGCCCGGACGAACGCGCGCGGGGCCAGGATATCGCGACCCGAATCCCGATGCGGGCACTGACCCGGCTGTGGCAGATGCTGCTGAAGGCGCTGGAAGAGGTCGGTGCCGCTCCGAACGCGATGATGGCCGCCGAAATGGCGATCATCCGCCTGACCCATGTCGCCGACCTTCCCGACCCCGAGGCACTGATCCGCAAGGTCCAGGCCTCGGCCGCTGCGGGAGAGTTCAGCCGCGCCTCGGCCCCCGCCCCCAGCCGGGCCGAAGCACCGCGCGCCAGTGCGCCGCGCGCCCCCGTCGCCATCCGTGCCGACGGTGCCGCGGCAGCAATGGCCGTTTCGCCCGACGCGCTGGCCGCGTTCCCCGATTTCGAAGCGGTGATCGAACTGATTCGCCGGATGCGCGACATGAAGTTGCTTCTCGATGTCGAGGATCACCTGCGGCTCGTGCGGTATACCCCCGGCCGGATCGAATTCGAACCCACGGGCAACGCCCCTCGCGACTTTGCCCAGCGTCTGGCCGAACGCCTGCGCGGCTGGACCGGCGGGCAACGCTGGGCGGTCACGGTCGTCTCGGATGGTGGCCAGCCCACGATCAGCGAACAGCGCGCCGCGCGCGAGGTGGCGGCACGGGCAAGGGCGATGGAGAACCCGACCGTGCAGGCGATCTTCGCGACCTTCCCCGGCGCAAAAATCACCGCGATCCGCCCGGTTCCCGTCCCGCCAACGGTTGAAAAGCCCGCTGATGAAGATACATCCCCGCATGAGCTGACCGAAGGCCCCGTGGCCGAGGTCGAGGAATGGGACCCTTTCGAGGACGAGGAATAAGCGATGTTCAAAGGCCTTGGCGACATGGGCGATCTGTCGAAGATGATGGAAGCTGCCCAGCAGATGCAGACGAAGATGGCCGAGATGCAGGACGGGCTGACGCGCCTGTCCGTCACCGGCGAAGCGGGGGGCGGCCTCGTCAAGGCAACCGCCACCGCCAAGGGCGAACTGACCGCGCTGGACATCGATCCTTCGATCTTCCGCTCGGAAGACAAGGAAGTGGTCGAGGATCTGATCCTGGCCGCGATCAAGGACGCGCAGCGCCGCGCCACCGACAAGGCGGCCGAGGAAATGGCCCGCCTGACGCGCGAGATGGGCCTGCCCGCAGACCTGAAGATGCCCTTCTGACATGGGCCCCGGCCCCGCTGCTGGCGACGACATCGAGACATTGATCACGACGATGGCGCGGTTGCCGGGGCTTGGACCCCGCTCGGCCCGCCGCATCGTGCTGCACCTGATCCGCAAGCGCGCGGGCCAGATGGCGCAGCTTGCCGCGCTGATGTCGAGTGTCGCCGAAACCGCGCGGGAATGCCGGACATGCGGCAACATCACCCAGTCCGACCTTTGCCCCATCTGCCAGGATCCCGGACGCGCCACGGGCGAGATCTGCGTCGTGACCGAGGTCGCGGACCTTTGGGCACTGGAACGCGGGCGCGCCTTTCGCGGACGCTATCACGTCCTCGGCGGCACCCTTTCGGCGCTAGACGAAATCGGGCCTGAGGATCTGCGCATCCCTGAACTCGTCGCCCGGATCGCGGATGAAAACGTGACCGAGGTGATCCTGGCCCTTGCCGCAACGGTCGAGGGGCAGACCACGGCCCATTACATCGCCGAGGCGCTTGAGCCCACCGGGGTCGCCGTGACCGGCCTTGCGCAGGGCGTCCCTGTCGGGGGCGAACTCGACTATCTCGATGACGGAACCATCACCGCGGCGCTTCGCGCGCGGCGCAGGCTCTGACAGCAAAAAAGGCGCAACCTTTCGGCCGCGCCCGTTTCATCGTTTCGGAAATACCCCGGGGGTGCGGGGGCAGCGCCCCCGCTTCCTGTCGTCAGGCGTCCAGTTTCTCGACGGTCTGCGCGCCCTTGGCGATCTCGATCCGGCGCGGTTTCAGCGCCTCGGGGATCTCGCGGGCCAGGTCGATGTTCAGCATCCCGTCCTGATGGCTCGCGCCCACGACGCGGACATGGTCGGCCAGGGTGAAGCGGCGTTCGAAGGCACGGGTCGCGATGCCGCGATGCAGGAAGGTCCGGCCCTCATCCTCGGCGGATTTGCGCCCCGCAACGATGACGGCGCCATCCTTGACCTCGACATTCAGGTCCTCGGCGCCGAAGCCGGCAACCGCGATCGCGATGCGATAGGCATTCTCGCCAGTCTTCTCGATGTTATAGGGGGGATAGCTCGCGATATCGGCCGAGAGCGCTCGGTCCATCACATCGGCCATGCGGTCGAAGCCCACCGAGGCACGATAAAGCGGGGTCAAGTCGAAATTGCGCATATTCGCATCCTTTTCAAAGCGATACAAAGGCTTGCCCCCCTTGCGGGCGGACAGGTCCGTCGGCGCCTTCTGGCCCTCCGACATCGCTTCAGTTGGGAATGGGCAATGATCTTTTCAAGCCCGGCCCGCCCCACGGCCCGACCTGTGGCCAGCTTCGGCGTCGCCGGGGTATTTGGAAAACGGTGAAACCGAAGGTCAGCGCGAAAGGGCGCCGGGTGCTGGCCCCCCGGTTGCCCAGTCCAGCAGCTCGACCGTATGGACCACCGGCAGGCCGGTTCCGGATCCGATCTGCATCATGCAGCCGATATTGCCGGCGGCGATCACCTGGGGTGCCGTCGCCTCGAGCGTCGCGACCTTGCGGCGCTTCAACTCACCCGACAGTTCTGGTTGCAGCAGATTATAGGTTCCGGCCGAACCGCAGCAAAGATGCGGGTTTTCCGGCTCGACAACGGTGAAACCGGCGCGCGTCAGCAGCGATTTCGGCGCGCTTTTGATCTGCTGGCCGTGCTGCAGCGAACAGGCCGAATGATAGGCAACGCGCAGCGCCTGCCCCGTCGTCTCGGGCAGCCCGTGCGTGTCGAGAAATTCGGTCACGTCGCGCGCCAGCCTGGCCACGCGTTCGGCCTGGGCCTGCATCGTGTCGCCCGCGAAGATCTTGCCGTAATCTTTGACCGTGGTCCCGCAGCCCGAGGTGTTGATGATGATCGCATCCAGTGTGCCGGCGGCATCCGCCGCCAGAAAGCCGCGGACCGTGGCCCGGGCAGAGTGCAGCGCGTCCTCTTCGCGGCCCATGTGATGGGTCAGCGCGCCGCAGCAGCCGAAACTTTCGGGGATCACCACCTCGCATCCGGCACGGCGCAGCAGCCGGATCGTCGCGTCGTTGATGTCGGTGTTCAGCGCCCGCTGGGCGCAGCCCGGCATCAGCGCCACCCGCGCGCGCTTTTCCCCGATCGGCGCGAAGACCTGACCGCGGTCATTGGCGCTGGCGCGCGGCAGCGATTTCGGCGCCATGTCCAGCATCGCCCGCAGCCTTCGGTCGGGCATCAGCCCGGCAAAGGGACGTGCCAGCCTTGCTCCCATCAGCGCCAGCCTGAACCGACCCTGATGCGGCAGCACCTTGGCCAGCATCCAGCGCAGCGCCCGGTCGCGCCAGGGCCGGCGATAGGTCTTTTCGACATGGATGCGCGCATGGTCAATCAGGTGCATGTAATCCACCCCCGAGGGGCAGGTCGTCATGCAGCTGAGGCAGCTGAGGCAGCGGTCCAGGTGCTTGACGGTCTTTTCGTCCGCGTCCCGCCCGCTTTCCAGCATGTCCTTGATCAGGTAGATTCGCCCTCGCGGGCTGTCCAATTCATCGCCCAGCACCTGATATGTGGGGCAGGTCGCGGTGCAGAATCCGCAATGGACGCAGGCGCGCAGGATCTTGTTGGACCGCGCGACCAGCGGATCCTTCAGCTGTTCTTCTGTAAAATTGGTTTGCATGAACTTTCGCTGGCAAAGATGCCGCGAGGATCGAACCGCTCGCGGAGGCTGGCATTCAGCCTTGCGACCACCGGGTGGGGCGCAGGCAGGGTCAGGGGGCTTTCGCCGGTGACGCGGGCGGCATGGCCCGACCATTGCGGCAGGCGCGGCACCTCGCCCGAGGGCAGTGCGACCCAGATCAGCCCGCCGCCCCAGTCAAGGGCCAAGGGCTGCGGCAGGGCGGCAAGCAGCCGCGCCACCTCGGACGGATGGCAGACGATGCGCCACAGGTCGCCCTCGGCCACGCGCGGGATCATGTCGGACCAGCACGCGCCGTCGCCATCGGTCACCTCGCCGAAGGGGGCAAGCCGATCGCTCAGGGCGCGGCGGCGGATCCCGACCGATCCCTCCAGCCCTTCGATGCGGATCAGCGCGCCCTGCCCCGGCAGCCATGCCGCGCCCGAGACGTCATAGGGACCGGTCAGGGCCGAGGTGAGTGCCGCGACCGCCTGCGTCGCGTCAAGCCCGGGCAGGGCCAGCGTCGCGGCACAGGGCGGGATCGGCGCTGTCTTGAAGGACAGTTCGGTCAGCACACCCAGCCGTCCGCGCGACCCGGCCAGCAGCTTCACCAGATCATAACCGGTGACGTTCTTCATCACCCGTCCGCCATTCCTGACGATCTCGCCCTGACCATCGACATAGCGCAGCCCGATCAGCGCATCGCGGCAGGCCCCCGACTGGACCCGGCGCGGGCCCGATGCATTGGCCGCGACCACGCCGCCGATGGTCGAGCCGGGCCGGGCATCGGGTTCAAAGGCCAGCATCTGACCTTCGGCGGCCAGAACGCGCTGGACCTCGTCCAGTTGCGTGCCGGCGCGGACCACCAGCGTCAGTGCAGCGGGTTCGTAAAGCGTCACCCCGGCCAGCCCCGAGACGTTCAGCCGCTCTCCCTGCCCCTCGCCCGGTCGCAACCGCGTGCCGCCACCAACGGGCGATAGGGGTTCGCGCGCGGTGCGGATCAGCTGGGCGACATCTTCCTCGGTCTCAGGCCGCATTGCGGATCCCTTCGCGCCGGGAGGCCGAGACGGCCAGCGGAAAGACCTTGGCCGAATTCAGCAGCCAGCCGGGATCGAAGACGTCCTTGACCCGCATCTGTGCCTCAAGATCGGTGGTGGTGAATTGCGTCGACATCAGCTCGCGCTTCTCGACACCGACGCCATGTTCGCCGGTCAGGCAGCCGCCGACCTCGACGCAAAGCTTCAGAATCTCGGCCCCCAGCGCCTCGCAGCGTTCAAGGTCTCCGGGCGTGTTGGCATTGTAAAGGATCAGCGGATGCATGTTGCCGTCGCCCGCGTGAAAGACGTTCGCGACATCCAACCCATATTCGCCCGAAAGCCGGGCGATCCCCGCCAGCACCTGCGGCAGGGTCGAGACGGGGATGGTGCCGTCAAGGCACATGTAGTCGTTGATCTGTCCCATCGCGCCAAAGGCCGATTTGCGGCCCAGCCAGATGCGGCGGGATTCGTCCTCGGACTTGCTTTCGCGGAACTCGATCGGATCGAAGGCCTCGGCAATGCCCCGGATCAGGCGCAGCTGTTCGTCGATCTCGGGCGCGGTGCCTTCGACCTCGATGATCAGCAGCGCCTCGCAATCGGGGTAGCCCGCGCCGGCAAAGGCCTCGGTCGCGCGGATGCAGGGGCGGTCCATGAACTCGATGGCGACGGGTAGGACGCCCGCGCGGATGATGGCGGCGACGCAGGCACCCGCGGTTTCCGAGGCGTCAAAGCCGACCAGCACCGGGCGCGCACCCGCGGGTTTCGGCAGGATGCGCAAGGTCGCCTCGGTCACGATGCCAAGCTGACCCTCGGACCCGCAGACGACGCCCAGCAGATCCAGTCCCGCCGCTTCACCCATGGGGCCGCCAAGCGCAACCACCGATCCGTCCATCAGGACGACGGTCACACCCAGCAGATTGTTGGTGGTGACGCCGTATTTCAGGCAATGCGCACCGCCTGAATTCATCCCGATATTGCCGCCGATCGCGCAGGCCAGCTGGCTGGAGGGATCGGGCGCATAGAAAAAGCCAGCGCCGTCCACGGCACCGGAAACGGACAGGTTCGTGCGCCCCGCCTGGACCCGGATGAAACGGTCGTCCAGATTGGTTTCGACCACGGCATTCATGCGGGCAAGACCCACGATCACCGCGTCGGCGGTGGGCATCGAGCCACCTGCAAGACTGGTCCCCGCCCCGCGCGGCACAACCGGCACGCCTTCGTCGTGGCAGATCCGCAGGACCGCCGCGACCTCGTCGGTCGTTGCGGGCAAGACCACAGCCAGCGGCGGGCAGCGATAGGCGGAAAGCGCGTCGCATTCATAGGCGCGGGTTTCGGCGGGATCGTCGATCACGGCCGCGGGAACGGCTTCGCGCAGACGCGCCACGATGCTTGCGGCGCGCGCGATGACGCGGCGGTCGGGCTCGGGCATCTGCATCAGACGTGCGGCCCCTGCTGGATGCGGGTTGCTGCCATTGCTTCCTCCACCGCAAAGACGACGCCCCTTGGATAGCCGCGCCGCAAGTCTCTGGCAACCGCCCTGCACCGCCGTTAGTCTTGCGGCATGGAAAGCAGCATCGTCACCCTTCCCCAAAGTTTCACCACGGCCGATGCCGCCGCGGTGATCTGGCTCTTCGGCAGTTGGCTTGCGATCGGCTGGCTGACCGAGCATCCGCCGCGCCGCCATCCTTCGGTCTCGGTGCTGATGAAGGAATACCGGCGGGAATGGATGCGGCAGTTCGTGACGCGCTCGCCCCGCATATTCGACGGCAATATCCTGTTTTCGCTGCGCGAAGGCACGTCGTTCCTGACCTCGGCCTGCATGATAGCGATCGGGGGAGGGCTGGCGCTGATCGGCAATACCGACCAGCTGGCCGGGGTGGCTCGGCAGTTCGACATGGACCATGTCCCGGCGCTGATGTGGGAAATCAAGATCGTGGTCGCGCTGTTCTTCGTCGCCAATGCGATGCTGCGCTTCATCTGGTCGCATCGCCTGTTCGGCTATTGCGCGATCATGATGGCCGCGGTCCCGAACGAGATCGACGATCCCCACGCCGTGCCCCGCGCCCTGCAAGCGGCCGAGATCAACATCACCGCCGCGAAAAGCTACAATTCCGGGCTGCGCTGCGTCTATTTCGCGCTTGGAGCGCTGGGATGGCTGGCGGGCCCGCTTTGGCTGTTCATGGCGACGACCGCCGTGCTGGCCGTCACCGTCCGCCGGGAATTCGCCTCAGGCTCGCGCCGTGTAATTCTGGCGCGACTGCCCTGACACGCGTGCCTGCCAGGCCGCGAGCGCCAGCACAAGAAGCCCCGCGATAGACAGCGCGATCCCGACCAGACCCGAGGAACGCCAGCCCCAGCCCGCCCCCAGCGCCATGCCCGCCAGCCAAGGGCCCAGCGCGTTGGCGGCGTTAAAGGCGGCATGGTTCATCGCGGCGGCCATGGATTGCGCTTCGCCCGCGACCTCCATCAGCCGTGTCTGCAACGGCACCGCCATCGAGGCGCCGACCCCGATGATGAAGGACGAGCCGATCATCAGCACCCAGTTGCCCACGGCCAGCGAAGCCAAGCCCTGCGTCACCGCCATGAAGACCATCAGCACGAACGAGGCGCGGAATTCCCCCAGCCGGATCGTCAGGCGGGCGGACATGATGCTGCCCAGCGTCATCCCGACGCCAAAGGCCGACAGCAGTGCCGCCACCGCCCAGGATGGCGGGTTGGTGGTCGCCAGCATCGCGGCCGACAGATAGGAATAGACCGCAAAGACGCCACCGCAGCCGACCGCGCCGACCAGCAGCGTCAGGATGACCGCGGGGTTCTTCAGCGCTCGTAATTCGGCCATCGGCCTTGCGTTCGGAGGGGCGCCCACGCGCGGCGCAAGCCGCAGGATCAGCCAACCCGCGATCAGCGCCAGCACGCCCGGCAGAGCAAAGCCCCAGCGCCAGCCCAGCCCCTGCCCCAGCACCCCCGCCAGTGGCACGCCCGCGATATTGGCGATGGTCAGGCCCAGCAGGATCTGCGTCACCCCCTTGGCGCGCTGCTCTTTCGGCAGGGCGTCGGCGGCGAACAGCATGGCCACGCCCAGGAAACCACCATGCGGCAGGCCCGCCAGAAAACGGGTGAAGACCAGTGTGCCATAGCCGGGCAGCACTGCAGCCAGCAGGTTCATCAACCCATAGGCCGCGATCAGCCCCGCCAGATACCGCCGACGCGGCAGCTTTGCGCCCAGAAGCGTGGTGATCGGCGCGCCAACGACGACGCCCAGCGCATAGGCGCTGATGACGTGACCGGCCTGCGGCTCGGTGATGCCCAGATCGCTGACATACCAGGGCAGCAGCCCCATGGCCGCGAATTCGGACGTTCCGATGGCAAAGGCACCAAGCCCAAGGGCCAGGATCGCGAGTTTGAGGTTCGGCGGGGGCGGCATGACGTCACGTTCCGGGCTGAGGGGGAGTTGTGATGGCGATAACAGATCGCCCCTTCTCCTGTCAGCATCACCCAGCACAGTCCGGCCATGCGCTCAGCGCAAGGCTAGGCCTGCCAGTGCGGCTTGCGCTTGTCGAAAAAGGCGGCAATGCCCTCGGGCGCCTCGTCCCCTTCCCAGACGCGGACCAGTGCTTCGACCGTGTGGTCGATCACCTGCTGGTCCAGACGCGGACCAAGATCGCGGACAAGACGCTTGGCCGCAGCCACCGCACCGGGCGCGCAGGACAGATAGGGCGCAACCTCGGCCTCGACCGCGGCGTCAAGCTGATCTTCCCCGGCAATGCGGGCCACCAGATCAAGGCGCATCGCCTCATCCGCGCCAAAGGCGCGACCGGACATGAAGACGCGGCGTGCCCTTGCCTCGCCCAGCCGGGCGACGACATAGGGACCGATGGTCGCGGGGATCAGGCCCAGCCGCGTCTCGGTCAGGGCAAATCGCGCCTCGGGCACCGAAATCGCCACGTCGCAGACAGAGATCATGCCGATCCCGCCGCCGAAGGCATTGCCCTGAACCCGCCCGATCAGCGGCTTCGGCAAGGTGTTCAGCGCATTCAGCATTCCCGCCAGCTCGCGTGCGGCGGCGCGACGGGTATCGGCATCGGCGCGCATCTGGTCCTGCATCCAGCCCAGATCGCCACCCGCGCAGAAGCTTTTCCCCTCGGCCGCAAGCACCACCACGCGGACCGCGCTGTCATCGGCCAGAAGGGCCGCGGCCTCGGTCAGGGCGTGGATCATCTCGGCCGACAGGGCATTGTGCTTGTCGGGACGGGCCAGCCACAGATGGGCAACGCCGCGCGGGTCGACCTCGATCCGGATCGTCTGCATCATTCCCCTCCTGCCCGCATGGCGCGGGCCATCATGGCGGCACTGTCGATCACCGCCGGATCAAGGCCGGTCTGATAACCCCGTGCGGCGAGATGGGCGGCCACGGCCTCGGTCGCGACATTTCCCTTGGCTCCGGGGGCATAGGGGCAACCGCCAAGCCCACCCACCGCAGCGTCGAAAACCCTCAGACCGCGCGCAAGACTTGCATCGACATTCGCAAGCGCGCGGCCCGCCGTGTCGTGGAAATGCCCGGCAAGGCGCTCGGGCGGCAGTTCCTGCAGAACGGCGGACAGCATCGCGTCCACCGTTTCGGGGCGGCCCTGCCCGATCGTGTCGCCCAGGCTGATCTCATAGCAGCCCAGGTCGCGCAGCGCCGCAGCGACGCGGGCGACATTCGCGGGTGGCGTCGGCCCGTCATAGGGGCAATCCGTCACGACCGAGACATAGCCCCGGACCGGAATGCCATCGGCCCGCGCCGCCGCCGCCACCGGCGCAAAGCGTTCCAGGCTTTCGGCAATGCCCGCGTTCAGGTTCGCGCGCGAGAACCCTTCCGAGGCCGACGCGAAGATCGCAACCTCGTCGGCGCGGGCGGCCCGCGCGCCTTCGTATCCCTTCATGTTCGGGGTCAGGACGGCATAGCTGATGCCGGGTGCGCGGGTGATGCCAGCCATAACCTCGGCCGCGTCGGCCAGCTGCGGTACCCATTTCGGGGAAACGAAGCTTGTCACCTCGATCCGGCGAAAGCCGGCGCGCGACAGCAGGTCGACCAGCGCGATCTTTTCGGCTGCGGGGATGCGACGCTTTTCGTTCTGCAGCCCGTCGCGCGGTCCCATTTCAAAGATTTCAGCCCTGGACATCGGGCACCTCGTAGAAATCGCGGTCATAGATCACGCGTGTTCCCGGCTTCGGCAAAGCGCGTCGAAAGGCGGGGCGGGCCGCGCAGCGCGTCGCATAGGCCGCAAGCAGCGGATGCTCGTTCAGTCGCACGAAGCGCATCGAAAGCCAGACGGAATAGCCGATCTGGCAATCCACGCCCGAAAACTCGCCCAGCAGCCAGTCGCGGGTCTCAAGCGCCTGTTCGACCAGCCCCAGGGCGCGCGCAAGCCGCGCCGCCTCCAGCTTCATGACGGTCGGTGAGCGCTGCCAGTCCTCGCGCAGCATGATGTGATGCTGGGTCAGGTTCGCCAGATGCTGGCCCAGCGTCTCGCCGAAATGCAGCCAGTCCAGCCATTCGGCCCGTCCCTCGGTTCCCGGTGCGCGGCCCAGATGCGGGGCGCGGGTCTCGCACAGCCATTCGGTAATCGCACCGGATTCATGAAGCGTGATCCCGCCATCGCGAAGGGCGGGAACCCGGCCCACGGGATGGACCCCGGAATAAGGGGGCTTGCGCATCGAGCCGTCGAAGAAATCCAGCTCTTTCAGGGTGAAGGGACAGCCGATCTCGTTCAGCAGCCACAGCGCCCGCATCGACCGGGACAGCGGCACATGCCACAGCGTCAGGTCAGCCATCCTCATCCTCCAGCCGGATCAGGGGCGCGCCCGCCTCGACCTGATCGCCAGCGCGGGCCAGCACCTCGGCCACGCGGCCATCGCGGGCGGCGGTCAGGGTATGTTCCATCTTCATCGCCTCAAGGATGGCCAGCCGTTCGCCGCTCGCGACCTCCTGCCCGGCGGTCACGAAAACCGCCTTGACCAGCCCCGGCATGGGCGAAAGTGTCAGGCCCCCGCCCACCTCTGCCCCGCCGCGCGCCAGCGGATCAAGCGGCACCAGCGTCAGCGAGCGCCCGCCAAAGACGCTGGTTCCCGCCGCGTGGGTCACGATGCGAGAGCGGCGGGGGCTGCCATCCACCCACCAGCGCCCGCCTTCATATCCGATCTCATGGGTGCGGCCGTCCAGCGTGACCCGGGCGGCGCCGGGGCCAAGCACCTCCAGCACGGCATCGCCGCCCTGCCACGCGATCGTGCGGCGCAAAGGCTGCCAAAGGGTGATGCCGCCGCGCACCATGGGGTCGTCCAGCCCGGCAAGCCCCAGCACGGCCAGGGCACGCGCGCGGGGATCAGGCTCGGCCGCGCGGATCAGATCGTCAAGATCGCGGCCGATCAGTCCGGTATCGACCTCGCCGCGGCCAAACCCCTCGTGCCGGGTCAGGGCGATCAGGAAATCGACATTGGTGACAGAGCCCGCGACCTCGGTTTCGGCCAGTGCGGTTTCCAGCGCACGCAGCGCGATGGCCCGCGTCGCACCATGCGTTACGACCTTGGCGATCATCGGATCGTACCAGGGGCTGATCGTATCCCCGGCCCGCACGCCGGTTTCGATCCGCGCGGTATCGGGAAAGCGCAGATGGGCCAGCGTCCCGGTCGCAGGCAGGAACCCGGCGGGCACATCCTCGGCGTAAAGCCGCGCCTCGAAGGCATGGCCGGTGATGTGCAGATCTTCCTGCCGAAGGGGCAGATTCTCACCGCTGGCGACGCGCAATTGCCATTCGACCAGATCGATGCCGGTAATCGCCTCGGTCACGGGGTGCTCGACCTGCAGGCGGGTGTTCATTTCCATGAACCAGAAGCGGTCAGCGCGCAGCCCGTCCGAGCCGTCGACAATGAATTCGATGGTTCCCGCCCCGGAATATCCGATCGCCTCGGCCGCGCGCACCGCCGCCGCGCCCATGGCCGCACGCATCGCACGCGTCATGCCGGGGGCAGGGGCTTCCTCGATCACCTTCTGGTGGCGGCGCTGCAGCGAGCAGTCGCGCTCGAACAGGTGGACGGCCCGAATACCGTCGCCAAAGACCTGCACCTCGATATGGCGGGGCTTGGGGACGAACTTTTCGATCAGCACGGCGGAGTTGCCGAATGCGGTCGCGGCCTCGCGCTGGGCCGAGGCAAGGGCCGCAGCGAAGTCAGCCGGGCTTTCCACCAGCCGCATCCCCTTGCCACCACCGCCGGCGACGGCCTTGATCAGCACCGGATAGCCGATGCCGTCGGCCTGACGGGCCAAATGGGCACTGTCCTGATCCGCGCCGTGATAACCCGGCACGACCGGGACGCCCGCGCGCTCCATCAGCACCTTGGCCGCGTCCTTCAGCCCCATCTTGCGGATCGCCGCCGCCGAAGGGCCGATGAAGACAAGGCCGGCCGCCGTCACCGCATCAACGAAATCCGGGTTCTCGCTGAGGAAGCCATAGCCGGGATGGATCGCCTGCGCGCCGGTTTCAAGCGCCGCGCGGATGATCGCGTCGCCCCGCAGATAGCTGTCGCGGGGCGCGGAGCCGCCGATATGGACAGCCTCGTCCGCCAGCGCGACATGGCGCGCGCCACGGTCCGCATCGGACCAGACGGCGACGGTGCCGACGCCAAGCTTGCGGGCGGTGTCGATGACGCGGCAGGCGATTTCGCCGCGATTGGCGATCAGGATCTTGCGGAACATCCGGCACCTCGGGTGGCGGGGGCGGCACCGGGGGTTTCACACCCCCGGACCCCCCGTGGGGTATTTGGCAAACAGTGAAATCATCCAAGCGCCCCCTGCAATATCCGCGCAGTGGCGGCATCGAAGGCGACAAGCGTGACCGACAGCCCCGCCCCATGCCTGCGGATGGTCGCGACCGCGATATCCGCCGCGCGCTCGGCCGGGAAGCCGTAGATGCCGGTCGAGATCGCGGGAAAGGCAATGGTTGCAAGTCCGTTGGTGCGGGCCAGGTCAAGCGCGCTGCGATAAGCCGAGGCAAGATGTGCGTCCTCGGCCCTGTCGCCGCCTTGCCAGACCGGACCGACAGCATGGATGATGTGGCGCGCGGGCAGATGGTAGCCCCCGGTGATGCGCGCCTCTCCGGTCGGACAGCCGCCCAGCGCACGGCATTCCTCCAGCAGGCCGGGACCTGCGGCGCGGTGGATCGCGCCATCGACGCCACCCCCGCCCAGCAGACTGCGGTTCGCGGCATTGACGATGGCATCCACCCGAAGCGTGGTGATGTCGCCTTGCCAGACGCGGATACCGGGTTCGCGCTCCATCCCGCCTACATCCTGAAGACGCCGAAGCGCGTCGGCTGGATCGGAGCGTTCAGACTGGCGCGCAGGCTGAGGGAGAGCACGTCGCGGGTCTTTCGCGGATCGACGACGCCATCGTCCCAAAGCCGGGCCGAGGCATAAAGCGGATGGCTTTGGCGGTCGAACATCTGGATGGTGGGGCGCTTGAACTCGGCCTCTTCCTCGGGCGACCAGGTGCCGCCCGCGCGCTCGATCCCGTCGCGACGGACAGTGGCGAGGACGCCTGCCGCCTGCTCTCCTCCCATGACCGAGATGCGGGAGTTCGGCCAGGTCCACAGAAAGCGCGGTGAATAGGCGCGCCCCGACATGCCGTAATTCCCGGCGCCGAAACTGCCCCCGACCAGCATGGTAATTTTCGGCACATTGGTCGTCGCCACTGCCGTCACCATCTTGGCGCCGTGGCGGGCGATGCCTTCATTCTCGTATTTGCGGCCGACCATGAAGCCGGTCACGTTCTGGAGAAAGACCAGAGGGATGTTCCGCATCGAGCAAAGCTCGATGAAATGCGCGCCCTTCTGCGCGGCCTCGGAGAAGATCACCCCATTGTTGGCGACGATGCCGACCGGACACCCCTCGACATGGGCGAAGCCGGTCACCAGCGTCTCACCGAAGCGGGCCTTGAATTCATCGAAACGCGAGCCGTCGACCACGCGGGCGATGACTTCGCGAATGTCATAGGGGGTGCGCAGATCGGCGGGCACGACGCCCAGGATATCGTCGGGGTCATGCGCGGGTGCTTCGGCCGCTTGCCACTGCACGCCTTGGGGCAAAGCCCGGTTCAGGCTGCCGACTGCGCGGCGGGCCAGGGCAAGGGCATGGGCGTCATCCTCGGCAAGGTAATCGGCAACGCCGGAGAGACGGGTATGGACATCGCCGCCGCCCAGATCCTCGGCGCTGACGACCTCACCGGTCGCGGCACGGACCAGCGGCGGGCCGGCCAGGAAGATCGTGCCCTGGTTGCGCACGATGATGGTCACGTCCGACATCGCCGGGACATAGGCGCCCCCCGCCGTGCAACTGCCCATCACCACCGCGATCTGGGCGATACCCTTGGCCGACATGCGGGCCTGATTATAGAAGATGCGGCCGAAATGGTCGCGGTCGGGAAATACCTCGTCCTGATTGGGCAGGTTCGCCCCGCCGCTGTCGACCAGATAGATGCAGGGAAGGTGGCATTCCTCGGCGATCTCCTGTGCGCGCAGGTGCTTTTTCACGGTCATCGGATAATAGGTGCCGCCCTTGACGGTCGCGTCATTGGCGACGACCATCACATCCTGTCCGTGAACGCGCCCGATCCCGGCGATGACGCCCGCTGCGGGTGCCGCGCCGTCATACATCTCATGCGCCGCCGTGGCCCCGATTTCCAGAAAGGACGATCCGGGATCCAGCAGGTTCGCGACCCTTTCGCGCGGAGGCATCTTGCCACGGGCGACGTGCCGTTCCATCGCCTTCGGCCCACCCCCCTCGGCGGCGGCAAGGGCCGCTTCGCGCACGGTGGCCAGCATCGCAAGATGCGCCTCGCGATTGGCGCGGAACGTGTCGGATGAGCGGATGGCCTGGGTGGCAAGCTTCATCTTGCGATCCTCGTGACGGGTGGGCTTGCGCGGCGCGGGCGGGTCATTCGGCATCGCCCAGGGAAAGCAGCAGCGCCACCTGCCGGGCGGTTTCGTCGCGAATGCAGCGCGCCCCGGCAAGCTTGGCCTTGTCCTCACCCGCGGCATCTCTGGCCTGGTTGCACAGGTCGTCGCGAAAGGCGATCCAGCTGCGTTCGGCCTGGCGCAGCATCTCGGCAGGCTTGATCCCCTTGGCGGACTGGTCCTGAAGCGCGGCGTCATAAGTCGCGGTCAGCTTCGCCTCCCAAGCCTGATGCGACGCATCAAGGCAATTCGCCAGCGGGAAATCCGGATCGTCGCCCGAATACTTCCCCTTGGCATAGGTCAGGCAGGCCTCCATCCCCGTTCCGGCGCAGTCGGCGCGGGCACCCTGGGTCGTGGCGTCCTTCAGGCATTGGTCGATCGCCAAGGGGTCGAAACCCGAGGCGTCGCCCGCGTAAGCAGGAACAGACAGCGCCATCAGGACAAGGCCCGCGCGGATCATTGAGCGCCCTCGTTGTCCCGGCCCATGTCGCGCAGCCGCAGGGCCTGTTCCCCCGTCAGCTGCATCATGCAATTTGCCGACGCGGGACCACCGGCGGTGCCGCCCTGAAAGCGCACGGCTTCATAGCGGCAGCTCGAATCGCGAAAGGCGATCCAGTCGCGCTGCGACTGCTTCAGGACCGGCGCGGCGGGATCGGCGGCCGAGCCAAGCTTGACCAGGTCGGCATCGGCCTCCTCGGCCCTCTTCAGCAGTCGGGTGTATTCGCGGTTCAAAAGCGCGTCCCAATCCTTCGTCTCGGCCGCAAGGCAATTTCCCATGCCGACAGTCGTATCGCCGCCCGGCTTGGCCATGCAGGCGGTCGACGCCTCGCCGATGCAGACGCGGGCATTCCCGGTATCCCCGGCGGTGCGGTCCAGACAGGCGGTCAGGATGTTCGGGTCATAGGCGGGTTCGTCCGCGACAGCCGGGGTTGCCAGCAACAGGGCAAGGGCCAAAATGCGCATCACGCAATCTCCATCAACTGCCGCCCGATCAGCATCCGGCGGATTTCCGAGGTTCCGGCGCCAATCTCCATCAACTTGGCGTCGCGGAACAGGCGGCTGACCGTGCTGTCATTCAGGAAGCCCGCCCCGCCCAGCGCCTGCACGGCCTGATGCGCCTGGACCATCGCCTGTTCGCTGGCGTAAAGCACCGCGCCTGCCGCATCCTGCCGCGTGACCTTGCCCGCATCGCAGGCGCGCGCGACCTCATAGACATAGGCGCGGGCGGTATTCAGCGCGACATACATGTCGGCGATCTTGCCCTGCATCAGCTGGAACGAGCCGATGGGCTGGCCGAACTGCCGGCGTTCGCGGACATAGGGCATCACCTCGTCCAGACAGGCTGCCATGATGCCGGTGCCGATCCCCGACAGCACAAGGCGTTCGTAATCAAGCCCGGACATCAGGACGCGCACGCCCTTGCCCTCGGCCCCCAGCACGTTTTCGAAGGGCACTTCGCAATTCTCGAAAATCAGCTCGCCCGTGTTCGAGCCGCGCATCCCTAGCTTGTCGAAATGCGGGCTGGTCGAGAACCCCGCCATGCCGCGCTCGACAATGAAAGCGGTGATGCCCTTGCTGCCCGCCTCGGGGTCGGTCTTGGCATAGACGACCAGCGTATCGGCATCAGGGGCGTTGGTGATCCAATACTTGTTGCCGTTCAGGACATAGCGGTCATTGCGCTTTTCCGCGCGCAGCTTCATCGAGACGACGTCGCTGCCCGCCCCTTCCTCGGACATGGCAAGGGCACCGACCGCCGTGCCGCTGCACAGGCCTGGCAAGTATTTCGCGCGCTGTTCATCGGTGCCGTTCAGCTTGATCTGGTTCACGCAAAGATTCGAATGCGCGCCATAGGACAGGCTGATGCTGGCGCTGGCGCGGGCGATTTCCTCGGTCGCGACGACATGATCCAGATAGCCCATGCCCGCGCCGCCCCAAGCCTCGGGGACGGTTATCCCCAGAAGGCCCAGCGCGCCCATCTCGGGCCAGAGTTCATTCGGAAAGGCGTTCGTGCGATCGACATCCGCCGCAATAGGCTTCAGCCGGTCCTGCGCCCAGCGATGCACCATGTCGCGCAGGGCATTGACGTCCTCGCCCAGGTCGAACTGCATCCCGGTGGTGAACATCGGCGCCTCCCTTCCGATTATTGAACAACTGTTCATTTCCATTGTTTATGCGTCGCATGCCGCGCGCGCGTCAAGCCCCGACACCCGCGATGCTGGCGGCAGGGCCCGAGTCGGGCAAGCGGGAAGCGTGGTTGACATGGGCAAGGCCGCACGCGATCCATGCCCCGCAAACGCCCCCCGTCCCCGCTTCGCGCCGAGGAAACGCATGGACCGCCCTGCCCGCCTGCTCATCGCGCGTCACGCCCCGCTGGCGGTTGCCGGGCTTGCGGGGCGTCGGGACGTGCCCGCGGATTGCACGGATCGGGGCGCGCTCGACTGGCTGCGCGGACAGTTGAGCGGGGTCGATCACATCTGGTCCAGCCCGGCACTGCGGTGCCGCCAGACCTGCGCGGCGATGGGGCTCGCGCCAGAATTCCTGCCGGACCTGTGGGAACAGGATTTCGGGGCATGGGAACAGGACGGCATTCCCGATCTGGGCATCCTGCCCCCCGAACGGCTGGCCGCGCAGCGCCCCCCACAGGGCGAAAGCTTTCTGGACATGGCCGCGCGAGTGCAGCCCCTGCTGGCGCGCGCGACCGGCACCACGGCCATTGTCGCCCATGCGGGAACCGTGCGCGCCGCGCTGGCGCTGGCGGTGGGACCGGGGGCGCTGTCCTTTTCGGTGGCGCCCCTGTCCCTGACCATCCTGTCGCATTCGTCCGGCGGCTGGGCGGTCGAGGCCGTGAACAGGATCGCGCCATGATCCTGTCGCCCGAGACCCTGACCGTGGCGCTGGTCGCCCTGCTGATCGATGCGGCCATCGGCTGGCCGGATGCGCTGTATCGTCGCATCTCGCATCCGGTGGTCTGGATCGGGACGCTGATCGCGTGGCTGGACCGGCGGCTGAACCGGGGTGGCCACAAGATCATGCGCGGCGCCTTGGCCGTGGCCGTGACGCTGGGGGTGGCGATTGCGCCCACGATGCTGCTGGTCCGGCTGTTGGGCGTCCTTCCCCTTGGGCCGGTCCTGCTGGGGGTGCTGGCGTGGCCGCTGGTCGCCGCACGCTCGCTTCACGATCACGTCGCCGCAGTGGCGCGACCCCTGCAGCAGGGCGACATGGCGCAGGCGCGTCAGGCCGCCGCGATGATCGTCGGGCGCGACCTGTCCGATGACCCCGCCCCCATCGCGCGGGCGGCGCTGGAAAGCCTGGCCGAGAACAGTTCGGATGGGGTCATCGCACCGCTGTTCTGGGCCGCCATGGCGGGATTGCCGGGGATCGCCGCCTACAAGGCGATCAATACGCTTGATTCCATGATCGGGCATATGAGCCCGCGCCACGCCCTGTTCGGGCGCGTGGCGGCGCGGCTGGACGACGTGGTGAACCTGCCGGCCTCACGGTTGACGGGCGCACTGTTCGTGCTGGCCAGCGGCTCGCGGCGGGCGTTCCGGGTGATGTGGCGCGATGCCCGCCGCCACCGCTCACCCAATGCCGGCTGGCCCGAGGCGGCAATGGCCGGCGCACTCGACATCCGCCTGTCCGGGCCGCGCAGCTATCACGGGATCGAGTCGGTCGAGCCGTGGCTGAACCCCGGCGCGTCGGATCCCGACCCGGCAGATCTTGGGCGCGGGTTGACGCTTTACCGCCGCATGGTGCTGCTGGCAGGGCTGGGACTGGTCCTGCTGCTTCTGGCCTAGCGCCAGTCGAAGAAGCCCGCGGGCGCGCGACCCAGCAATTCCCCGGCCAGATCGGTGCCCAATGCCGGACCCTCCGCCAAGGTGCCGCGACGTTCGCCGAAGATGACCTCGCCGCCATCGGGGCGCAGGATCTCTCCCCGCAGAAGCAATTCATCACCCCTGATCTCGGCCAGCCCGGCGATGGGTGTCTGGCACGACCCGTCAAGCCGCGCGAGAAAGGCGCGCTCCGCCGCGACCCGCACGGCCGAGGGTACGTGGCTGATCGGCGCAAGAAGCGCGGCCACCCGGTCATCCGCCGCCCGCCGTTCGACCCCGATGCAGCCTTGCGCAACCGCGGGAAGCATTTCTTCCGGCTCGATCGCGCTTTTCGCGACATGCGCCATGCCCAGTCGCGACAGGCCCGCCATCGCAAGGAAAGTCGCAACCGCGACGCCTTCTTCAAGCTTTTTCAAGCGCGTCTGTACGTTTCCCCGAAACTCGACCAGCTGCAGATCGGGCCGCCGCGCCGCAAGCTGCGCGCGACGGCGCAGGCTGGACGAACCGACGACCGCGCCTTGCGGCAAGTCTGCGACAGACCCGAAACGGGACGAGACGAAGCCGTCCCGCACATCCTCTCGGGGGAGATAACAGTCGATCAGCAACCCTTGGGGTTGAAGCGTCGGCATGTCCTTCATCGAGTGGACGGCAATGTCGATCCCGCCGTCGGTCAGCGCATCCTCGATCTCGCGGGTGAACAGGCCCTTGCCGCCGATCTCTTTCAGCGGGCGGTCCTGCACGCGATCTCCGGTGGTCTTGATGACCACGATCTGGAACGCATCCTGCGGCAGGCCATGCGCTGCCATCAGCCGGTCGCGGGTCTCATGCGCCTGCGCCAGCGCCAGCGCCGAGCCGCGCGTGCCGATGCGAAGGGGGGTCTGGGGGTCGGGCATCTGGGTCATGCCACCGGGATTACCGAACGGCCGCGCCCTTGACAACGGGGACGCGCGCGCCATGAAGGCCTGAACGAGGTGAACATGACACAGAAGACCATTCTGCGTGCCCTTGCGGGCGAGCGACTGCCGGTGCCTCCGGTCTGGATGATGCGGCAGGCGGGGCGTTACCTTCCCGAATACCGCGCGACGCGGGCGCAGGCGGGCGACTTCCTGTCGCTGTGCTATACGCCCGATCTTGCGGCCGAGGTCACACTGCAGCCGATCCGGCGCTATGACTTCGACGCGGCGATCCTGTTCGCGGACATCCTGCTGATCCCGCAGGCGCTGGGTCTGGACCTGTGGTTCGTGACCGGCGAAGGCCCGCGCCTGTCCACAGTCACCAGTGCAGCCGAGGTCGCGGCACTGAAACCGGTCGACGCCATCCACGAGACCCTGTCGCCCGTCTATGAGACGGTGCGGATCCTGTCCCGCGAACTGCCGGACAGGACGACGCTGATCGGTTTTGCGGGCGCGCCCTGGACGGTTGCGACCTATATGATCGCCGGGCGCGGCACACCCGACCAGGGTCCGGCCCACGCCTTCAAGGATGCCGATCGCGAGGCGTTTTCCGCCCTGATCGACCGCGTGACAGAAGCCACCATCGCCTATCTTCTGGCGCAGGCCGCCGCCGGGGCCGAGGTCGTGAAACTGTTCGACAGCTGGGCCGGGTCGCTGCGCGGACGGGACTTCGACGATTTCGCGCTGAAGCCCGCGCAAAGGATCATCGCGGCGCTGAAGGCCCGGCACCCGCACCTGCCCGTCATCGCCTTTCCGCGCGAAGCGGGCCCGCGCTATGCCGGCTTCGCCCGCGCGACTGGCGCCGATTGCGTGGCGCTGGACAACTCGGTCAGTGCCGACTGGGCCGCGGCCGAGGTCCAGAAGGATGGTTGTGTGCAGGGGAACCTTGACCCCCGCCTTCTGGTTCAGGGCGGCGACGCGCTGGAGACCGAGACCCGTCGCGTGGTCCGGGCCTTTTCCGGCGGGCCGCATATCTTCAACCTTGGGCATGGCATCACCCCTGATGCCGATCCGGACAATGTCTCGCGCATGATCGCGGCGATCCGGGGCTGAGCCATGTGGATCATCGCGACGCTCATCGCTTCGGCCGCGCAGACGGCGCGCAATGCGGCGCAGCGCAACCTGACGGTCGAAATCGGGACGATGGGCGCGACTGCCGTGCGTTTCCTGTTCGGCCTGCCCTTTGCCGCGGCGTTCCTGCTGCTGTGGTCGCTGATCTCTCCGATCCCGATGCCAGACGCCGCCGTGCTGGGCTGGGTCGCGCTTGGCGCCTCCAGCCAGATCGCGGCGACAGCGCTGATGCTGGTCATCATGAAAAGCCGGGGCTTCGGCGTCACGACGGCCCTGATCAAGACCGAGCCGGTCAGCCTTGCCCTGATCGGCGCGGTCGTGCTGGCCGAGCCGATGGGCGCGGGGCGGCTGGCCGCCATCGCCACCGCCACCCTGGGTGTCATCCTGATGTCCGGCACCGACTGGCGCAGTGGTGGCTGGCGCGCCGCCCTGACCGGGCTGATCGCAGGCGGGCTTTTCGGCCTTTCGGCGATCGGATTCCGGGGCGCGATCCTGGCGCTGCCGGATGGCGGCTATGTCACGCGGGCCGGAACCGTTCTGGTGCTGGGCCTGCTGGCCCAGACGCTGGTGATGCTGGTCTGGCTGGGCCTGGCCGACCGTCCGGCGCTTCAGGGCATCGCGCGGCACTGGCGCGGATCGCTTTGGGCCGGGTTCCTTGGCTCTTTCGCGTCGCTCTTCTGGTTTCTGGGCTTCGCGCTGACCGCCGCTGCCAATGTCCGCACGCTGGCGCTGATCGAGGTCGGCATGGCGCAGCTTGTCTCGCGCAAGGTGCTGCGTGAAGGCGCCAGCCGCAGGCAGCTTTTCGGCATGGCGCTGATCGTGCTGGGGGTCGGCGCGCTGATCGCGCTTAATGCTGGCTGAGCACCGGCAGCATCGAGCCGACCAGCAGCAGGGCCATCGTCCAGTTGAAGATGCGCAGGCGGCTCGGGTTCTGCAACCAGCCCCGCAGCCCCTGCCCCATTGCCGCCCAGACGGCGACTGACGGCAGGTTCACCAGCGTGAAGACCAGCGCGACCCCGATCGCGCCCCCGGTCCCGACCGCATAGGCCGAAAGCGCGCCCAGCGCCATCATCCACGCCTTTGGGTTGACCCATTGGAACGCGCAGGCCGCGACGAAACCCATCGGCCGCGAAGAAGAGGACGCGCCCTTTGCCTCGGGCGGGGCGGAATGGGCGATTTTCCACGCCAGCCAAAGCACATATGCGAGACTGATCCACTTCAAGCCTTGCGCAAGGACGGGCGAGTTGGCGATGATCCGGTCGAGGCCAAGTCCAAGCACCGCCACCATGGCTCCGAACCCCAGCGCGACCCCCAGCATATGCGGAAGCGTTCTGCGCATCCCGAAATTCGCCCCCGATGCCATCAGCATCAGGTTGTTGGGACCAGGGGTGATGGAGGTGACAAAGGCAAAGGCGACAAGTGCCAGGAAGACTTGGTGCGACATGAAGGGAATACCTGAGAATTTCGCGGCAATAATATTCTGAATCATTCGCAATTTCTGACCTATTATCGCAATACGAGGCGAAATGTCGCAACCAGACGCCGAATCCGATCACACATCCGCGCGGATATTGCAGATCCTTTCGCGCAACGGCCGCATCCCGAATCAGCAGCTTGCCGCGGAAATCGGGCTTTCTCCCTCGGCCTGCCTGCGCCGGGTGCAAGAGCTGGAGCGCCGTGGCGCAATCACCGGCTATCGCGCCGTCATCCATCCTGCGGCGCGCAATGCCGGGTTCACGGCCTATGTCACCGTGGGGCTGTCGCGGCATTCGAACGAGGCACAGCAGGCTTTCGAGCGGGCCTGCCTTGCCGCGCCACAGGTCCGGGAATGCCACAACATCACCGGCTCGATCGAATATCTTCTGCGGGTCGAGGTTCGCGATCTGGAGGCCTATCGCCGCTTTCACAGCGACGTGCTGGGCGCATTTCCCCAGATTTCCACAATCACCACCCATGTCGTGATGAACTCGCCCAAGGACGACCGCGCCTGATGGGCCGGGCTTCGCGCCCCTCCGACACCTCGCAGGGGTATTTGGAAAACGGTGAAACCCAGAGTCCGCCGGAATTTCACCGTTTTTTAAATACCCAAAAAACGGCTGACGCGACAAACGGCCTTTCCGGTCGCGCGAGGCATGGTTAACAAGGCTCCATGACCCTTCCCACCCTTTCCCCCGATCAGGCCGACGCCTGGGATGCCCTTTCCGCGATGCTTCAGGAAGCGGGCGTCGACCTGCTCTCCGAAGAGGTCGCGCCCTTGACCGCCGGCAAGGGACGGGTGATGGCGGTGATCGGTAAGGCCGGCTCCGGCAAGACCCTGCTGCTGGCAGAACTGACCAAGGCGCTGAAGGCGGCAGGCGTCGACATCATCTCGGGCGATTACGAAGGCCGCAAGCGCAAGGACCGGCGCACCGCCGCCATTCTTGCCCCGACGAACAAGGCCGCCTTCGTGCTGCGCATGCGCGGCGTTCCCGCGACGACCATCCATCGCATCCTGTATACCCCGGTCTATGACCCCGATTACGAACGCATCGCGGATTGGCTGACCGGCGTTGGCGACCGCCCGCAGGTCGAAGGCGTGATCGAGGGGCTGACCGACGCCGCGCTGGACCGCGCCAAGGCCTTCTATGACCAGCATGCCTCGATCCCCGGCGCGTTGGCGGCCGCAGGCCTGCGCGGTTCGGATTTCATCCAGGGCTGGAAACGGCGCGAGGAAGGGCTGGACATCGGCCTGATCGACGAAGCCTCGATGCTGGACGAACGGCAGTTCAACGACCTGCGCGAGATCTTCCCGATCCTGGTCATCTTCGGAGACCCGGCACAGCTGGCCCCGGTCGGGGAATCCGGCGAAATGGTCTTTGACCGACTCGCGAAATCGCAGCGGCTGGAACTGTCGCGCATCCACCGCCAGACCGGCGACAGCCCGATCCTTGACCTTGCCCATGCGCTGGCCGATCCGCAGCTGGATTTCGCCTCGTTCGAACGCATGGTGCAGGACGCCGCGCGCCGCGATGACCGTGTGGTCTGGGCCGAGCGTGTGGAAAGCGACCTGATGGCGCGCAGCCCCGTCCTGGTCTGGCGCAACATCACGCGGATCAAGCTGATCCGGGCCTTTCGTTCCGCCTATGGCGCGCCGGGCGATGCCTTGTTGCCGGGCGAACCGCTGATCTGCGACGGGATCGAGCTGCCGCTGAAGCACCGCAAGAAGCGCATCGACCTTGAGGCGCGTGGCCTGATCAAGGGCGCGCAGGTGATCTATCTTGGTCCGGGCCGCAAACCCGGTTTTTCCCGCCTGCATGTCGTGGGGGCCGAGGATCCGCGCCTGTCCGCCGCCTCGATCGTCAAGATCGAGATGCCGGACGTCGAGGAGCCGTTCATTCCCTTTGCCGCCCGCATGGGCGCGACCTTCCTGCATGGCGCGGCGGTGACGATCCACAAGGCCCAAGGGTCACAATGGCCAGACGTGCAGGTCTTTGGCCCCGACATCAATGCCGCCGCCTGGTCGAACCGGACCGAGGCCGGGATCCCCTTGTGGAAGCGCCTGACCTATGTCGCGATCACCCGCGCGCAGGAACGACTGTTCTGGATCGTGCGCTCTCGGCTTGCCCGGCCTTCGGCCCCCTTGGGCATCGATCACCTGGAGACCGGGCCCGCGCCATTGGCCCTGACCGCCGAAGCGGTCGAGGATTAACGCGCCGCCTGCCGTCGCGCGGTCTTGGCAGTCGATCCGGGCCGGACCTGCTCCATCCGCAGCAGCAGCGCCTCGACCAGGGCCTCGCGCGGCAGGCCGGTTTCCTGCGACAGCCGCAGCAGGCCGAACTGGACTCGCGCGACCTCCTGGTAATAGCGCGTGAAGTTGTAGTTGATGGCTGCCCCCGCGAACGCGCCAAGGATCGGCACCGTCTGCGCCGCCAGCTTTTGCGCCAGCGAGGCCGAAAGCTTCGGCGCGACCTTGGCGATCAGCCCCTGGATCGTCTGGCCGGTGATCGTCATCCGAGCCGTAACCAGGCCAAGGTCCGCGCCTTCGTCATCGGCAAGCGGACCGGCGCTGGCGAAGACATGCAACGCCTCGCGCCGGGCAAGATCACTGTCGGGATCAAAGCCATGCTCGGCCGCGATGTCCATGATCGCCCGCAAAAGCAGGGTGATCGTCACCGGAAGTTCCAGCGTCGCCCCTGCAATCCCCGCAAGGCCGCCGACCGCGCCCGACGTGGTCGACAACATCCGGTTGAACCAGTCGCCCCGGTCGGCAAGCACTCCGCGCGACCGCGACGCCGCACTGAAAGAGCGGTCAAGCACCCCCAGCGTGATCCGGTCCATGCGCGACCGCACCGGTTTCGGCAAGCGGTCGAGCAGGTTTTCGGCCTTCCCTCCGACCGCGTTCATCAACTCCATCGCCATGCCGCCCGCATTCAGGTAACGGCGCGCCAGCCGGTCAAGCTCGGCATGGACGGTCGGGTCGGTGATCGGAGGCAGCACGGACTGCCGGGTTGAAATCGAGCTTTGTTCGGTCATCCCTTGGACACCTGATCGTTCGGTCGGTCTTAGGGAAACCAGATAGGAAGCGCGGGGTTCCGTTTCAGCGGGCACTGTCCTTATTGTGACACGGGATGCCAGACACATGAGGGAGCACGGAATGGCGTTGATCGATAAGGCAATGGGCATGATGGTTGCGGGCGCGATCCTGCTGGCCGCGCCGCTGGCATATGCCAAGGAACCACCGACGCTGGACGATCTGGACCAGAACGCCGCGCTTTCCAAGGCGTTCAAGGGGATGGCCGGGAAATCCCCGATGCCGGACTGGGTCCAGCAAGGCATCGTGGTCACCCCGACCCAGACCGCGCGCTTTGACGGCAAGTCCTGGCTGGTCATGTCGGGCTGCAAGCAGCATGACTGCGCCTCTCAACAGATCGCCGTCATCTATTCGCCCGAAACCGGCGCCATGCATGGCGTCCTGTCAGAAACGGCCGAGGATGAGCCGGTCCAGACGCTGCGCTGGCTGAATATCGGCGGCGGCGCGGAATCGATCGACGGGCGCACGATCCTGTTCGCCGCACTGACCGGCAGCCTGGCCAATCACACCGAATCCTTTGACTATGGCACCGAGTGACGCGCCCTAGCCCTTGTGGGCAGGATGCGCCGGCTCGGATTCGATCTCGACGCAGGTCTGGCTTTTCGGCGGGTCCCGGCGCATCTCGGCAAGGCCGGCAGCGACATCGCCCCCGGTTTCGCGTGTGACCGCGCCGGTCACGCCCTGCCATGCACCTTCGACCAGTTCCAGCCCCAGCACGCGGTCGGGGTTGGTGGGTGGTGGCATCTCGACGCCGTCCAGCTTCCAGAAACCGAAGCGCCGGTAATAGGGCAGATCACCGACCAGCATCACCCGCGCCCAGCCCAGCGCCCCGGCCCGCGACAGGCTTTCCTGCATCAGAAGCCCACCCAGTCCCTCACCCTGCGTCGTCGGGTGAACGGCCACCGGTCCCAGCAGCAGCACCGGCCTGCCCCCCACGCGCACCGGCCAATAGCGGATCGACCCCAGAAGCACGCCCGAAGCGTCGCGCAGGACGAGGCACAGGGCCGAAACCGCAGGCACCCCGTCGCGCAGCCGATACGAGGACAGAGCCGTCCGGCCCGGCGCAAAGCACAGGTCCAGAAGCGCCTCGACCTCGGGCGTGTCCTCGGGGGTTTCAGGGCAGAGTTCGTACATTGAGTCTCCCGGTCATGGCGGCGGGCTGCGGTCTGATCCGCTTGGGCGCGCCCCCTAACATGCATGTTCCCGCACGAAAACATCCGATGGGAAACCGGGCCGAAAAAAATCGCAACCGACGCCGCGTCCCGCCCTTTGCACGCAGGAATTTCCGGTCCGTGCGCCCCACCGGCGCTTGACGTGAAACGGCCACGCGGGCAGACCGTTCCCCGACAAGCGGCGCGGACCGGTCGCGCCCGGCAATTCGGACGCGAGGATACCGATGTTCTATCGACCCGAGGCCGGCCACGGCCTGCCCCATAACCCGCTGAACGCGATCGTGGCCCCCCGTCCCATCGGCTGGATCTCGACCCGTGGCGCGCAGGGCGACAACCTGGCCCCCTATTCCTTCTTCAACCTGACGGCCTATGTGCCGCCGCAGGTGATGTTTGCGTCGACCACGGCCAAGCCCGACCGTCCGGGAACCAAGGACAGCGTGGCCCAGATCGCCGAAAGCCGCGTCTTCTGCGTCAATATCGCCGACGGCGCGATGCGCGACATGGTGAACGCCAGCTCGGCCGCCCTGCCCGCCGGCACCAGCGAGTTCGAGGCTGCGGAAATCGAGGCCGCCGAATGCGAGACCATCGACTGTCCCCGCGTCGCGCAGGCGGCCGCTTCGCTTGAATGCCGCATGACGCGGATCATCCGGCTGGCCGGTGCGACCAATGTCATGGTGCTGGGTGTCGTGACCGGCATCCACCTTCGCCCGGATTGCGTCATCGACGGTCGTTTCGATCTGCGCCGCAACGGATGGCTGTCGCGCCTTGGCTACAAGGATTACACGGTCACGACCGAGACTTTTGAAATGGAGCGACCCTGATGGAACAGCCGGCCAAGCGCAGCCGCGACACCCGCGAGGTCCGGGACTATATCCGAACCATCGTGGACTTTCCCAAGGAAGGGATCATCTTCCGCGACGTGACCACGCTTTTCGCGGATGCGCGCGGCTTCCGCATGGCAGTCGATCAGCTTCTGTCCCCCTATGCGGGCGAGGCGATCGACAAGGTCGTGGGGCTTGAGGCGCGCGGCTTCATCCTGGGGGGCGCGGTGGCGCACCAGCTTTCCGTAGGCTTCGTGCCAATCCGCAAAAAGGGGAAACTTCCCGGCGCGGTCATCAGCCAGGCCTATGCGCTGGAATATGGCGAAGCCGTGGTCGAGATCCATGATGACGCGCTGAAAGCGGGCGACCGGGTGCTGATCGTGGACGACCTGCTGGCGACGGGCGGCACCGCCGCGGCCGGGATTTCGCTTTGCGCGCGGCTGGGCGCCGAGGTGATCGGCTGCGCCTTCGTCATCGACCTGCCCGAACTGGGTGGACGGAAGCTGCTGGAAGGCATGGGGCACGAAGTCTATGCCCTGACCTCGTTCGAAGGGGCGTGACCTTGCGGTGCGCGGGTCGGAAGGCTAGGTGATGGGCATGGACAAGAAACCGCCTTTGACCCTGTACCTTGCCGCCCCGCGCGGCTTTTGCGCCGGCGTCGACCGCGCCATCAAGATCGTCGAGATGGCGCTGCAGAAATGGGGCGCCCCGGTCTATGTCCGCCACGAGATCGTGCACAACAAGTTCGTCGTCGACAGCCTGCGTGACAAGGGCGCGGTCTTCGTCGAGGAACTGGACGAATGTCCCGACGACCGCCCGGTGATCTTTTCCGCGCATGGCGTTCCCAAGGCCGTTCCGGCCGAGGCGCGGCGGCGCGAGATGGTCTATGTCGACGCGACCTGCCCGCTTGTCAGCAAGGTCCATGTCGAGGCCGAACGCCACCATGCCGCCGGTTTGCAGATGGTCATGATCGGCCATGCCGGCCACCCCGAGGTGCTGGGCACGATGGGCCAATTGCCCGAGGGCGAGGTGCTGCTGGTCGAAACCGTCGATGACGTGGCCGGTATTCAACCGCGCGACCCTTCGCGGCTGGCCTTCATCACGCAGACGACGCTGTCGGTCGACGACACGGCCGCCATCGTCGCGGCGCTGCAGGCGCGCTTTCCGGCCATCATCGGACCGGCCAAGGAAGACATCTGCTATGCCACGACCAACCGTCAGGCCTCGGTCAAGGCCATTGCCGGACAGATCGACGCACTGTTCGTGATCGGCGCGCCGAACAGTTCGAATTCGCGCCGGCTGGTCGAGGTCGGCTCGGCCGCGGGCTGCGCCTATTCCCAGCTTGTCATGCGTGCCGACCAGATCGACTGGCGCGCCATCGAGGGCGTGCGCGCCGTCGGCGTCACCGCCGGGGCCAGCGCCCCCGAAGTGCTGGTCGACGAGGTGGTCGATGCCTTCCGCGCCCGTTTCGACGTGACCGTCGAGATGGTGGAAACCGCGCGCGAGAACGTCGAATTCAAGGTGCCCCGCGTCCTTCGCGAACCCGTCTGATCCGGCGTTTCACGGCGATTTCGGGATCAGATCGTTTCTGCTATGCTGACGGCATCGTCCGCGACCACGCGGGTCGCGGCCCCAATGGGGGAGTGATCCGACATGACCGTCTATCTGATCGCAGAACTCAAGGTGACCGACGAGGCGTGGCTTCCCGAATATGTCACGCATGTCCATCGGATCGCCGCGCGGCACAATGGCCGCTACTTGTCGCGCAGCACCAATGTCGAAACGCTGGAAGGCGTTCCGCGCGATGTCACGGGAATCGCGCTGCTGGAATTTCCCTCGCGCGATGACGTGATGGCCTTGATCGGCGATCCCGAATACCGCCCCTATCGCGAGGCGCGGCGCAGGGGCTCGATCTGCCATTACCGCCTGATCGACGATACCGACATCGCGGGCAGCATCCCCTATCTCGGCAAGCCCACTGGCATCTGACGCGTTGCCCCAATGCCATGTTGCCGGGGCAGAGCTTCCGCACTTATCCTGCGCACGCTGGCCGTCGCCGATCCGGCCGCGGCACATGCCCGAGGGAGGATGAACCGAGAATGACTGTCTTTCTGATCGCTGAAGTCAAAGTCACCGACGACGCCTGGATTCCCGACTATGCGGCCAAGGTCCATGACATCGCCGCCAAGCATAATGGCCGCTATCTGTCGCGGAGCGGCAATATCGAAACGCTGGAGGGCGAAAAGACCGACGAGACGCTGATCGCCCTGATCCAGTTCCCGTCGCGCGAAGATGCCTTGGGCTTTGCCAACGATCCCGAATATGCCCCCTATGGCAAGGCGCGGCAGGAAGGCTCGGTCAGCCATTTCCGCCTGATCGATGACAGCGACATCGCGGGCGCGATCGAGTATCTGCCGAAACCCGCCTGATCGCTTGATCCCGCGTGATGCAAGGTGGCCAGCTTGCGCTGGCCGCTTCCGCCCTTCCCGCCTATAGTGCCCGCGACATACCGCCCGGCCCCAGCGCGCCCGGCCAAACCTTGCGAGAGATCTGCAAATGCGTCTTTATTCCATGCCCTCCTCGGGCAACAGCTACAAGGTGCGGCTGCTGCTGTCGCTTCTGGGCCGCGACTGCGAGATCATCGATGTCGAGGACAGTTCCGATGCGCTGGCCAAGGCCAAGGCCGAAGGTCGCCTGCCCTTTGGCAAGGCCCCCGTGCTGGAACTGGACGATGGCCGCCTGCTGCCGGAATCGAACGCGATCCTAACATGGCTGGCGGAAGGCAGCGCCTTTGTCCCCGCCGACGGGTTCACCCGCGCCGAGATGCTTGGCTGGATGTTCTGGGAGCAGAACCAGCATGAAGGCGTCATCGCCGTGCGCGCCGCGCTGCTGTTCTATCCGCAGCGCCGCCACCTGGCCACGCCCGAGCGCCTGGCCGAACTGCTGGAGCGCGGCCACGCGCTGCTGCAGATCATGGAAGACCGACTGACGAAGCGCGACTGGCTGGTCGGCGACGCCGCCAGCCTGGCCGATATCTGCCTTTACGGCTATACCCACAGTGCCGGCACGCGCGGCGGCTTTGACATGACCCGCTTCCCGGCAATCAACGCCTGGCTGGACCGCGTTGCCGCTTTGCCCGGCCACAAGGGGCTCGACGGATGAGCTGGGACTATCTGCTGACCGTCCTGATCGTCTGCGTCGCGCCGGGTCTCGGGGTCGTCTATACCCTGTCCGCGACGCTGGGCGGGGGGATGCGCGCCGGGGCATGGGCTTCGGTCGGATGCACGATCGCCACCATCCTGCATATGCTGGTCGCGATGGCCGGGCTGGCGGCGGTGCTGCACACCAGCGCGGTGCTGTTCCAGGCGGTCAAGCTGCTGGGCGTCGCCTATCTGCTGTGGACGGCCTGGGCGGTCCTGCAGGATCGCGGCAACATGGCGGTCAGGCCCGCTGCGCCGGTCTCTGCCATGCGAATCCTGTGGCGCGGCGTCCTGCTGAACCTGCTGAACCCCAAGCTGCCGCTGTTCTTCATGGCCTTCCTGCCCCAGTTCATGCCCGCCGGGTCGGGCCTTGGCGCACTGGCCCGACTGGGTGGTATCTTCTCGTTGGTCACGCTTGTGGTGTTTCTTGGCTATGCCGCGCTGGCGGCCAGCGGACGCGATGCGCTTCTGGCCTCGGACCGAGCGATGGCCTGGCTGCGGCGGGCCTTTGCGGCCTCGTTCGCGGCGCTTGGCCTGAAGCTGGCGTTGGCTCGCGCATGACCCGCCTTTTCGCATGGACCGACGGCGCGTGCAGCGGCAATCCCGGCCCGGGAGGCTGGGGCGTCCTGATGCGCGCGATGGAGGGCGACAGCATCCTGAAAGAACGCGAGTTGTCGGGTGGCGAGGCCGCGACGACCAACAACCGCATGGAGCTGATGGCCGCGATCTCGGCATTGGAGATTCTGAGCCGCCCCAGCACCATCACCGTGACCACCGACAGCGCCTATGTGAAGAACGGCGTGACCCAGTGGATCCACGGCTGGAAACGCAACGGCTGGCGCACCGCCGACCGCAAGCCGGTCAAGAATGCAGAGCTGTGGCAGCGCCTGGACGAAGCACAGGCCCGCCACAAGGTCAGCTGGGAATGGATCAAGGGCCATGCCGGCCACCCCGAAAACGAGCGCGCCGATGAACTGGCCCGTGCAGGCATGGCGCCCTTCAAACCCGCACGGGCAGCGGGGTGACGCCGGAAGTCACAGTTCCGGTCCTCGACTATGCCAGCGTGCTTGTCTTTGCCCTGACCGGCGCGCTGGTTGCCAGCCGGGCGCAGCTCGACATCGTCGGCTTCTTCTTCTTTGCCACGCTGACGGGGATCGGCGGCGGCACGCTGCGCGACTTGTTGCTGGGACAGGATCCGGTCTTCTGGGTCCAGCGGCCGGGGCTGCTGATCCTGACTTCGCTGGCCTCGATCCTGGTGTTTTTCACCGCCCACCTGCTGGAAAGCCGGTACAGCGTGTTGCTGTGGCTGGACGCGCTGGCGCTGGCGATTGCGGTCCCAGCGGGGGTGGGCGTCGCGATGGATACCGGCGCAAGCCCGATCGTCGTGGTCGCAATGGGCGTCGTCACCGGCACCTTCGGCGGGCTGCTGCGGGACGTGGTCGGAAACGAGCTGCCGCTGGTCCTGAAACAGGGAGAGCTTTACGTCACCGCGACCTTCGGCGGGGCCGTCGTCGCCGTGGTGCTGATGGAGATCGGCTGCCCGCGTATCTGGGCTTTAGCGGCCTGTGCGGTCAGCGTCTTTGGCCTGCGCGCGGGAAGCATGGTTTTTGGCTGGAAGCTGCCCACCTATCGCGCGCGCCCTCCCCGGAACTAGGCTTCGGACCAGACCGCCATCTCGGTCCCGCCGGGTTCGCGGAAGTGAAAGCGGCGACCGCCGGGAAAGGCAAAGATCGGCTTGGTAATCGTGGCGCCGGCCGCGGTCACGCGGGCCAGCGCGGATTCCAGGTCGTCGGCTTTCAGGATCACCAACGGCGGTGCCAGTGGCGCGGCGGCGATACCCCCGGATATGCCTGCATCGGCAAGTTCCTGATACTCGGGGCCATAGTCATTGAAGCTCCAGCCGAAAGCGCGGCCAAAGAAGTCCTTCGTCGCGGCAATATCGGGGGAACTGAATTCCAGATAGTCGATCTGCATGGCAACCTCCGGGCAATGTTCCCGTTTTGTTTACGGCGAAACGGCCTTTAACGCAAGACCGGAGGGTTGCGGCGGACGGGCTGCATGTTCTCAACCCCCATCCGCAGGCCCGCGCCGATCCGATGGGCCAGCGCCGACCAGCCGGCGGCGGCTTCCTCGGGCAGCGTGCGGCGCAGGGTTTCGTCAAAAAGCATCAGCCAGACCGGGAAATGCTCGGGCTCGACATCGCCCGCGCGCATATGGGCATGCATCGGGCTGCCGTCATAGCTGCGTTCGTAAAGAATCGCGTTGCGCCAGAACGCGGCGATCTTGGCCTCATGCGCGGGCCAGTCGGTGACATGGCCGCTGAAGATCGGCCCCAGCAGCTCATGACGGCGGATGGCGGCATAGAAAACCGCGACGACGCGGTCGATCTGTTCGGGGGTCACGGGAAATCGAGCGGGGATCATGCCGCCGATATGGGTCCGCCTGCGCGCGCGCGCAAGGCGGCAGCTTGTCGCGCTTGCAGCACCCGCACCCGTTTCCTATAACCCGCCCATGTTCAGTTTTCGATCGGTCTGGGCAGGCCGGGACTTTCGAATTATCCGCCCGGCGGCGTAGGGGTTCCTCGCCGCCGGGTTACACATGTCTGCCCTGCTACCCCGAAGGATCCCCGCCAGATGAGCGACACGACCTCGACCGCGCCCGACTACCGCGACACCGTTTTCCTGCCCCAGACCGATTTTCCCATGCGCGCGGGCTTGCCCCAGCGCGAGCCGGAATGGCTGGACCGCTGGGCGCGCATGGGCATCTATGACCGCCTGCGCCGGAAAGAGGGGCGCAGCCCCTTCATCCTGCACGATGGCCCCCCCTATGCGAACGGCCACCTGCATATCGGCCACGCGCTGAACAAGGTGCTGAAGGACTTCATCACCCGCAGCCAACAGATGATGGGCCGCGATGCCCGCTATGTTCCCGGCTGGGACTGCCACGGCCTGCCGATCGAGTGGAAAATCGAGGAGCAGTATCGCCAGAAACAGCAGAACAAGGACGATGTCGACGTCGTCGAGTTCCGTCAGGAATGCCGCAAGTTCGCCGAGGGCTGGGTCGAGACCCAGCGCGATGAATTCAAGCGCCTTGGCATCATCGGCAAATGGGAAGACCCCTACCTGACCATGAACTACCACGCCGAGGCGGTGATCGCGGCCGAGTTCATGAAGCTGCTGATGAACGGCGCGCTCTATCAGGGTTCCAAGCCCGTGATGTGGTCGCCGGTCGAAAAGACCGCTCTGGCCGAGGCCGAGGTCGAATATCACGACCATACCAGCCACACGATCTGGGTACGCTTCCCCGTGCTGGGCGGCGCGCTGGACGGGGCCTCGGTGGTGATCTGGACGACGACGCCCTGGACCATCCCGCAGAACCAGGCCGTCGCCTACAACCCCGAGATCGCCTATGGCATCTATTCGGTCGATACCGCGGCCGAGAATGCCACAGCGAAACCGGGCGAGAAACTGGTCCTTGCCGATGCGCTGGCCGAGGCGGTGATGAAATCCGCCAAGGTCGAGGGCTTCACCCGCCTGCGCGGCGTGACCGCCGATGAACTCGACGGTGTGCTGCTGGCCCACCCCTTCCGCGCTGTGGAAAATGGCGATGGCGAATGGGACTATGACGTCCGCCTGCTGCCCGGCGATCACGTCACCGACGACGCAGGCACGGGCTTTGTCCATTCCGCCCCCAGCCACGGCGAGGACGACTATCAGCTTGGCCTGAAATTCGGCCTGAAGATGACCTACAACGTCGAGCCGGACGGCAGCTTCCGCCCCGACCTGCCCCTGTTCGGCGGTCAGGCGATCCTGACCCCGGAAGGCGCCGAAGGCCCCGCCAATGTCAGCATCATCAAGCAACTGGCCTATTCCGGCGCGCTGCTCGCCAAGGGCAAGATCAAGCACAGCTATCCGCATAGCTGGCGCTCCAAGGCGCCGCTGATCTATCGCAACACGCCGCAATGGTTCGCCGCCATCGACCGCAAGCTGGAAGACGGCATGGGCGAGTACGGCGATACGATCCGCTCACGTGCGCTGACCTCGATCGACAAGCTGGTGCGCTGGACGCCGCAGACCGGGCGCAACCGACTGTATTCCATGGTCGAAAACCGGCCAGACTGGGTGCTGTCGCGTCAACGCGCCTGGGGCGTGCCGCTGACCTGCTTCGTGAAAAAAGGTGCGCGCCCGGACGATGCCGATTTCCTGCTGCGCGACCAGCGCGTCAATGACCGTGTCATCGAAGCTTTCGAGAAGGACGGCGCAGACGTCTGGTATCACGCCGATTTCAAGGCAAAGATGCTGGACGGCGTGGCCGATCCCGAGGTCTATGATCAGGTCATGGACGTGCTGGATGTGTGGTTCGATTCCGGCTCGACCCATGCTTTCGTGATCCGCGACCGGGCCGATGGCTCGCCCGACGGAATCGCAGACCTGTATCTGGAAGGCACCGACCAGCATCGCGGCTGGTTCCATTCCTCGCTGCTGCAGGCCTGCGCGACCAAGGGCCGCGCCCCCTATAAGGGTGTGCTGACCCACGGCTTCACGCTGGACGAAAAGGGCATGAAAATGTCCAAATCGCTGGGGAATACCGTCGCGCCCGCCGATGTCATCAAGGAATATGGCGCAGACATCCTGCGCCTGTGGGTTGCGCAGTCCGACTACACCACCGACCTGCGCATCGGGAAAGAGATCCTGAAGGGCACGGCAGACAGCTATCGTCGCCTGCGCAACACCCTGCGCTTTGTTCTGGGCAACCTTGATGGCTTCTCGGATGCCGAGCGGGTCGAGGTCAAGGACATGCCCGAGCTGGAGCAATGGGTGCTGCACCGCCTGGCGCAGATCGACCACCAGCTGCGCAAGGGCTATGACGCCTATGACTTCCAGGGCGTCTTCCAGACCGTGTTCCAGTTCGCAACCGTGGATCTGTCGAGCTTCTATTTCGACATTCGCAAGGATGCGCTTTACTGCGACGCGCCGGACAGCCTGCGCCGCCGTTCGGCCCGCACCGTGCTGGATATCCTGTTCCAGCGCCTCGTGACCTGGCTTGCGCCGATCCTGCCCTTCACCATGGAAGATGTATGGCTGAGCCGCTTCCCGTCCGAGGATGACAGCGTGCATATGCACGACTTCCCGGTGACGCCTGCGGACTGGCTGAACGAACCCCTGGCCCGCAAGTGGGAGGCGATCCGCCGCACCCGTCGCGTCGTCACCGCCGCGCTGGAGATCAAGCGCAGCGACAAGACCATCGGGGCCAGCCTTGAAGCCGCGCCGGTCGTCCATGTCGAGGATGCCGAGGAACTGAAGGCGCTGAAATCGGTCGCCTTCACCGATATCTGCATCACCTCGGACCTGAGCCTGACCGCGGACCCCGCGCCGGGCGAAGCCTTCCGCCTGCCCGACGTGGCGGGTGTGGGCGTGGTCTTCGAGGCCGCAGATGGCGAGAAATGCCAGCGTTGCTGGAAGATCCTGCCGGATGTCGGAACCCACAAGCACGCGGGCACCTGCGCCCGCTGCGACGAAGCCCTGAGCCGCTAGGCCAAGATGTGAAGCGGTCCCGGCCTACGCCGGGACCCATCCCCTATCAGCGAAACCACAGGCCCGCGCGCTTCAACTGATGGCGGATCGGCTGTTCAGGCTGGTCTGCGGCCTGCGGGAACATCGGCCGGATCACGCCACGCCCTTCGCCGTCCCGCACAAGCCGGTTCGCGGCGTCGTCCTGCGCAAAAAGCGGGGCGATCATCGGATCGGCGATCAGCTCCTCGACCAATGCCACCGTATCCTCGGCCTCGCGCGCGTAAAGCAGCGACAGGTTGCGGTAATGGCAGGTCACATCGCCATCCAGTCCCGCCAGTGCGGGACCCGGCCTGCCGCCCCCAAGCGAATGGATAACCAGCGGCAGCACCACCTGATCCAGCCAGGGGTCCAGGCTTTGGCACGCCAGCGCCTCGCCCGGGGCGTCACGCACCTGCTGAGACCATTCCAGGAAACGCCGACCGAATTCCTGCGGATCAGGCCCGAAGAACCAGCCCGCGTTGAAATACAGATACCGCTCCCAGTGGTTGTCGTGGTGGTCAAGATCCAGCGAACCCGCGAATTCAAGCCCGAAACGATCATAGAGAGACTTCCAGATCGCGTTGAAATCGGGGCCGTAAAGCGGCGGCTCGGGCCATGTCCCCGTGCGACGCATCGACGCGGACGGGCGCGAGAAGTCAAAGCCGACACGATCCAGCCGCCCGGTGACGATGGTGTCACTGTCGAAGAAGACAAACGGCTCGCCCGCGGGAAGCAGCTCCAGCGCCTCGATCTTGTTGCCATGAGGATAGGCCGCGCCGAAATGCCGGGCGGTAAATGGCAAAATCTCGGCGCCGAAGCCTTCCAGCGCCTTGCGCTCGTTCGGATCCAGAAGTGTCGCCATGCCCGCCCAGGCGCCCTCCGGGCGGGGCTCGGCCACGATCAGACGCCCCTTCCAGTCCGGCGCGTTCCGCCGCAGGCTGGCGGCAAACAGGGACGCTTCACGGGCAAGGCGTCCGTGCTGCGCGACAATAAGGATGTTGAAGCGTTGGGGCGCGAGCGGTTCCGTTTTCGGAGCCTTCTCTGACTGCGCGGGCTTCTTGCCCCGATCCCGCGTCGCGGCGTCGACACGGATCGCCTTGCCAGGCTTGGCCGGCGCGTCGGCAACGGTTCTTGCCGCCTCCGGCTTTTCGCGGGCAGCACGGCGCGCCTCTCGTTCCGCCTGGCGTTGCGCCTGACGTTGGGCGCGCTCAGCCGCGCGCTCGCTACGCTTTTCGGCTTGTCGGGCTAGACGCTTGGCAATCTTGTCTTCGGCATTACTGGCGCGGGGCAGAACCTTATCGTCCCCGGATGTTTTCTTTTTGCCCGACTCAGCCAATTCATTCACCTCGGTCATTCTTGCCCGGACAAATCCGACGCAAGGGCAAGTTCACCGAATCGAGGCCGGAGTTGCAAGCCCATAGATGGAGTTTATTAATGGGCTGCAATTCAAAGTTGAGCACCATCCAATAGCTTGCATTAAGCAAGGCGGACTCGCGCCACGAATGCAGGAAACGCTGAAAAACTTCACCAAAAAGTCAGGTTTCAACATTACGACTTTCGGGGCAGTTTTATCCCGCCAAGTAACGATTGCCATGTTTGTTTGTATGGCCAGACCGGGTGAGGCTGGGAGCGGTTCTCACCCGGTCGTGATTTTCGAAGTATATTCCAGACCTTTGCCAAGCTGTCGATAATTACGCAGCGTGCCGGCGTCAATTCGCCGACTGGCTTCGGAACTTCACCAATTCAATTCAATCGAACGCTTGTTCCAATCCTGAATTTGTCGGACACAATTAGGTTTATGGCACAGTGCATGAAAATTGGGCAGAGCCGCTAGCTCTGCTTGTTTTTCGGATTGAGCAGGAAAAGCGCGTCTTTCGCCAAGGCAATTTCGAATCGCCGTGACGGATTCCATCAGACCGCGATGCCTTGCCGACCTGCCAGATCGGTGAAGAATTGCCAGGCCACCCGCCCCGAGCGCGAGCCCCGCGTGGCCTGCCACTCGATCGCTTCGGCCCGCAACTGGTCCTCGGCGACAGAAACGCCATAGGCGTCGCAATAGCCGCGCACCATCGCCAGATATTCGTCCTGCGAGCAGGGATGGAAGCCCAGCCACAGCCCGAAACGGTCCGACAGCGAGACCTTCTCCTCGACCGCCTCGCCTGGATGGATCGCGGTCGAGCGTTCGTTGTCGATCATGTCGCGCGGCATCAGGTGCCGCCGGTTCGAGGTCGCATACAGGATGACGTTGGCCGGCCGCCCGGAAATGCCGCCATCCAGCACCGCTTTGAGCGATTTGTACTGCGTATCGTCATGACTGAAGGACAGGTCATCCGAGAACAGCACAAAGCGCTTGTCCTGCGCTTGCCCCAGGATCGCGAGCAGCCGCCCGACAGATCCCAGATCCTCGCGCGCGATCTCGACCAGGATCAGCGGCAGCCCCTGACGCACTGCCTCGGCATGGACGGCCTTGACGAGCGACGACTTCCCCATCCCGCGCGAGCCCCAAAGCAGCGCGTTGTTTGCCGCGTGACCCCGCGCGAATTGCAGCGTGTTGGCCAGCAATGTGTCGCGGGACCGATCAATGCCGATCAGCTGGACCAGATCCACGCGGCTGACCTCGTCCACCGGGACCAGCCGGTCGGGGTCGGGCTGCCAGATATAGGCGGTGGCTTCGGAAAAGCTGGGCGCGGGTGCAGGCGCCGGGGCCATGCGTTCCAAGGCCTCGGCGATGCGAACCAGTAGATTACTCGACATCGGCTTCCTGTTCTTCCAGCTCGCGCTTCTTCTCGATGCGACGGACTAGGTAGATCGAGATTTCGTACAGGCCATAGATCACGGTGAACAGCACGACCTGACTGATGACATCGGGGGGTGTGACCATCGCCGCGAGGATCAGGATCACGATCACCGCATAGCGGCGGACGCTGGCCAGCCCCTCGGACGAGACCAGCCCCGCCTTGCCCATCAGGGTCAGGGCGACCGGCAACTGGAAGGACAGACCGAAGGCCAGGATGAACTTGGTCGTCAGTGTCAGGTATTCCTCGACCGAACCCTGGAACACGATCCCGGCCCAAGGCTCGCCCGCTTTTGCCTGTGTCGCCGCTCCTGCGGCCGTCGCCGCAGCTCCTGTCGGGTCATCCGGCAATGCCAGAGGCCCCTGCTGGAAGCCCAGGAAGAAGTCGAAGGCCCAGGGCAGGATGACGTAATAGGCGAAAGCCGCGCCGATGATGAACATCACCGGCGATGCGATCAGGAAAGGCAGCAGCGCATTCTTTTCCTTGCGATACAGCCCCGGCGCGACAAAGCGCCAAAGCTGGTAGCCCACCACCGGGAAAGCCAGCACGAAGCCGCCGAAAAAGGCGATGCGCATGGCGACGAAGAAGCCCTCCTGCAGTTTCAGCAGGATCAGGCCGCAGGTCTGGCCGCGCTTTTCCAGCGCATAGCAGATCGGCTGGGTCAGGAAGTCGAAGATCGGGTTCCAGACGAAATAGCAGACGATCATGGCCACGACGAAGGCCAGGACCGACCAGATCAGCCGCGTGCGCAGCTCGGCCAGATGTTCGATCAGGGGGGCAGAGGAATCTTCGATGTCATCCTGCTTGGCAGATTTCGTCGCCACGCGGCAGCCTTTCGTTCTATTGATCGAGATCCGAGCGTCGGACCGCGTGCAGGCGCCGTTTGCCGCCCGCCGTATCGCTGCCCGCATCATCGGCAGGCAGGGGGGCCTTCACACCGGGCGGCTCGGGCAATGCGGCTTCGGCGGTGGCCGCCTTGGCCGGATCCGAAACTTCGGGGAAGTTCTTCGGCGCCGACGGTGCCGACGGATCGGGAACGGCCGAGGCCTTGCCCGACTGCTCCCGCGGGTTCAGCGGATCCCATTTTTCGAAACGCTCGGTCGCGCGCTCCAGCGCGTCCAGACCCAGCGCCCGCTTCGAGGTCAGCGAATTCACGTCTTTCAGCGCCTTGCTGGCCTCTTCAAGACCAGAGGACTTGGCAGCGTCCTCCATCGCACTGGTGAATTCCCGCGCCATGCCCCTGGCACGCGCAGTCAGCCGTCCCAGCGTGTGGAACAGCTTTGGCAGATCCTCGGGACCAATGACGATCAGCGCCACAACGCCGATCAGCAGAAGCTCGCTCCAGCCGACATCAAGCATGGCCGTTCGTATCGCGCCGGATCAGAGTTTGGTCTGATCGGCGGGCGTGACGTCGCGCAGACCCGCATCAGCGGTCATGCGGGCACGCTCGGCCTCAAGCTTGGCGCGCTCGGCGGCCAGCTCGGCACGGGCTTGGGCGATCTCGTCGACCGAATTCAGCTCCAGCTCCTTGGCTTCGGCCTTTTCCTCTTCAGCGCCATCCTTGACGCCTTTCTTGAAGGCCGTGATTCCCTTGCCGACCTCGCCCATCAGGGACGAGACTTTGCCACGTCCGAAAAGGACAAGAACGACGATCGCGATGAGCAACAGCGCCATGGGGGAAGGTGCGTGCATGTGTTTACCTCCGTGGCACGACATATCGCTGCCGTGCATAGCATAGACTGCCACTGATATAGGGCGCACCGAACCGCCGCGAAAGCCCCAAACGCGTGATCACGGACCTCGGGGGTCCGGCTTCACAGTCGCGTGCTTCCGCGACATACTGGGCTAACCCATGGACATGACACAGACCATCAGCGCCTTCGTGACCCTTTTCGTCGTCATCGACCCGATCGGTCTGGTGCCGCTTTTCATTGCTTTGACGCAGGGCATGACCCCCGCAAGACAGCGGCGAATCGGGTGGCGCGCGCTGGCCATCGCCGCGTCGCTGCTGACGCTTTTCGGACTTGCGGGCGATGCAATCCTGTTGGGCATCGGCATCTCGCTGCCCGCGTTTCGCATCGCGGGTGGCGCGCTGCTGTTCCTGACCGCGCTTGACATGCTGTTCGAGCGCCGGACCGAACGGCGCGAAGGGCAGACGCGCGAAGATCCGGCCCGCGAGGATCATAATGATCCTTCCGTCTTTCCGCTGGCGACGCCGCTGTTGGCCGGTCCCGGTGCGCTGGCCAGCATGATCCTGCTGGTGAACCAGAACCCCAGCGCGGCCCACACCCTGACGATCCTTCTGGTAATGGTGGCGGTGCTGGCGATCGTCGCGGTGCTGTTCGCGCTGGCCGCGCCGATCGCCCGGCTGCTGGGGCGGACGGGCACGATGGTGGTGACGCGGCTGTTCGGAATGCTTCTGGCGGCGCTGTCGATCCAGTTCGTGATCGACGGCCTCAAGGGATCGGGTCTGGTCTGATGAATGACGGGTTCATGCGCTTTGCCTATCTCATGCTGCTGCTTGTCGCGGTCGGGGGCTTCCTGCTGGTCGAGCTGCGGACACGGCCGGGGCGCACGCTGCGGCTGGCGGCGGCCTGGGGCATGATCTTTCTGGGCGTGATCGCGGTCGCGGGCCTGTGGGGTGACATTCGACGCAGCGTTCTGTCCGAGGCCCGCTTCGTCGGGGACGAGCGAATCGAGGTTCCGCTGAGCGAGGATGGCCATTTCCATCTGACCGCCCAGGTGAACGGAACGCCGCTGCGGTTTATCGTCGATACCGGCGCGACGACCCTGGCGCTGGGACAGAATGACGCCCGCAAGGTCGGCATAGATCCCGCGCGGCTTGGCTATGCCGGTCAGGCGCGGACCGCGAATGGCGTGATCGAGACAGCGACCGTCATGCTGGATTCGGTCGAAATCGGCAGCATCCACGACGCGCGCGTGCCCGCGCTGGTCCTGCGCTCGGACCTTGACCAGTCGCTGATGGGAATGTCCTACCTGTCGCGCTTCGCAAGGGTCAGCATCGAGGGAAACCTGCTGATCCTTGAACGATAAGGACCAAGGGCGGCGCTATTGCTTGCGCTCCCATCGGCCATCGGCCTCGGACCAATATTCGGCGGCGACGCCTGCGGCCTTGAATTCGCGCCACTGGGCGCGCGCGGTGTCCAGCGCCTCGGGGTCGTTCCCGTCGAAGACGATGCACACCCGGTCCAGGTCGTTGCATTCCTGCCCGCCGACTGGCGCGCCGTCCAGCGCGATCAGGCAGCGGGGCGCGTTGGTCGCAGGTTGCCCCGCGACCGTCAGCAGCACCGGCTGGCGTGGATCATGCACCCCGCCGGCAAGGCCGTGCGGCAGGAAGCCATCGCCCTGCCACAGGGTCTCGTCCAGCCCGGCCTGGCGGGCCCGGTCCCTGCCCCGCACCTCGACCCGCCACCCGGCCTGCAGACTCTTGCCGATCAGCATCGGCAAAAGTTGCGCGGGCCCCGAACGGGTCAGGTGATAGAACAGGGCCGAGCCCATCAGGCCTTGGCCTCGAACCGGTCGCGGACCAGACGGTTCAGCGTGGCGACACCCCAACCGCTTGCCCCTTTGGGCGCCATCGCCGTCGCAGCCGGCGGCAAGGCCACCCCCGCGATATCCAGATGGATCCACGGCACGTCCTTTTTCACGAAGCGCTGCAGGAACTGCGCCGCCGTGATCGAACCTGCGGCCCGTCCGCCCGAGTTCTTCATGTCGGCCAGACGCGAGTTCATCAGCTCGTCATAGGCCGGGGACAGCGGCAGGCGCCATGCGCCCTCGCCCTCGGCCTTGGCCGCGCCCAGAAGCTGGTCGGCGAAACCGTCGTTGTTCGAGAAGACTCCGGCGTTCTCATGGCCCAGCGCCACGATGACGGCCCCGGTCAGCGTCGCAAGGTTGACCATCGCCTTGGGCTTGAAGCGCTCCTGCGCGTACCAGAGGACATCGGCCAGCACGAGACGCCCCTCGGCGTCGGTGTTGATGACCTCGATCGTGTCGCCCTTCATGGACTTCACGATGTCGCCCGGTCGCTGTGCCTTGCCGTCGGGCATGTTCTCGACCAGCCCGACCAGCCCGACCACGTTCGCCTTGGCACGGCGCAGGGCCAGCGTGCGCATGACACCCGCCACGACGCCCGCCCCGCCCATGTCCATCGTCATCTCTTCCATTCCCGCAGCGGGCTTGATCGAGATGCCGCCGGTATCGAAGACGACGCCCTTGCCGACCAGCGCCAGCGGCGCTTCGTCGCCACCGCCGTTCCAGCGCATCACCACCACCTTCGAGGGGCTTTCCGACCCCTGTCCGACGCCCAGAAGCGCGCGCATTCCAAGGCTTTCAAGTTCCGGCTCGTCCAGAACCTCCACGTCCAGCCCAAGCTCGCCCATCGCCAGCAGACGATCCGCGAAATCGCTGGTCGTCAGGACGTTCGCGGGTTCGCTGACCAGATCGCGGGTGAAATGGACGCCCTCGGCCAGGGCCGCGCCTTCGGTCGCCTTGCGCGCAATGGTCTCGGGATCGGCATGCAGGAAGGCGACACGGCCGCGCTTGCCCTTTGCCACTGAATCATCCGCCGGCACCGAATCGACATCCGTGCCCTCGCTGCCCTCCGCGGAGGACTTCTTCGTCTTGTAGGCGTCGAAGTCATATGCGCGCAGCGCGAGACCCAGGGCGATCTCGGCACCCTGCGGATGGTTGCTGGCCACGACCAGCGCATCCTTCTTGCCCAGCTTCGCGCCGATGGCGGCGCCCGCCTTGCGCGCGGTCAGCGCATCGGTGCGCCAGGGCAGCGCGACCAGCTGGATCGCATCGGCCTGGATCCCCGCGGGAAAGGCGATTTCCAGCGAACCGCCGGGTTTCACCTCTTTCCACGTTTCGGACTGGATGGCCCGGATCAGGGCCGTGCGCAGGATCCGCGGCAGGCCCGCAGGCAATCTTCCGGTTGGCGGCACGAGAATGGCGATGCGCCCCCCATGTGCGGCCAGATCCGCGCTCTCCATTGAAGTGAAAGAGATTTCGACCGGTTGGGCCATCAGGCTGCTCCCTCGCATTGATCCGTCTGAGCGGAAACTAGTCGGCAAGGGGCACCTTGACCAGAGCCGGGGCTTTCACAAACGCGATCCAAGGGTTAAGCAAATCCGCAGCACTACAGTGAAAGTTCCATGGCCCGGATAGACCGCTATATCCTGTCGCAATTCATGACCCTTTTCGGGTTCTTTGCGCTGGTGCTCGTGTCGGTCTACTGGATCAACCGCGCCGTCTCGCTTTTCGAGCAGCTGATCTCGGACGGGCAGACCGCACTGGTGGTGCTGGAGTTCACGGCGCTGACTCTTCCTCTGGTGATTTCGGTGGTGCTGCCGATTGCGGCCTTCACTGCATCGGCCTATGGCACGAACCGCCTTTCTTCGGAATCCGAACTGGTGGCGATGCAGGCCGCGGGCATGTCGCCCTGGCGGCTGGCGCGCCCTGTCCTGGTCTTCGGCGTGCTGGTCGCGCTGATGGTGGCGCTGCTGGTCCACGCCGTCGTGCCCATGGCGCGGGGACGGATGGCCGACCGCCAGGCCGAGATTGCCCAGAACGTCACCGCGCAGTTCCTGCGCGCCGGGGCATTTCAGTATCCGGTCAAGGGTGTCACGCTGTATATTCGCGACATCGCCTCGGATGGCAGGCTTGAGGATTTCTTTCTTGAGGATGCGCGCGATCCCCAGAACCAGACCACCTATACCGCGACCGAGGCGCTGGTCGTGAAGACCGAAGCCGGCCCGCGACTGGTCCTGATGCACGGCATGGCCCAGACGCTGCGCGTGCAGGCGGATCGCCAACAGCTTTCCATCACCCGCTTCGGCGAACTGGCCTATGACCTCGCATCGCTTGTCCAAAGCGACGAGGCGCGCAAGCGCGACCTGCGGGCCTATTCCACGATGCGTCTGCTGAACCCCGACCCCCAGCTTCTGGCCGATACGCAATCGACAGCCGACAAGGCATTGGCCGAGGCGCATGAACGCCTGGCAAAGCCCCTGCAATCGCCGATCGCAGCGATGCTGGGCTTTGCCATGCTGCTTCTGGGCGGCTTCAGCCGCTTTGGCGTCTGGCGTCAGGTGATCTGGGCGGTGGTCGCGCTGATCGTGGTCCAGTTCCTCAGCACCGCGGCCGAAAACCAGGTTGCGCAGGACGCCTCGCGCTGGCCGCTGATCTATCTGCCGCCGCTGATCGGGGGGCTGATCTGCGCGGGCATCCTGTGGATCGCGGCCCGGCCGCGCCGCCTGCGCCGAACCCCAAGGCCGGAGACCGCGACGTGATCCTGTCCGCCTATGTCGCCCGCCGTTTCCTGCGCACGTTGCTGATGATCGCGGCGATCTTTGCCGCGATCCTGTTCCTGATCGACATCGTCGAGCAGATCCGCCGCTTCTCGGGCGAGGGAATCGGGCTGAGCGGCGCCGCGGGGCTGTCGGCGCTGAACATCGCCTCCAGCTTCTATTCGATCCTGCCGCTCATCACGGTGCTGGCGGGGATCGCGCTGTTCCTGAACCTGTCGCGCAGTTCGGAACTGGTCGCGATCCGCGCGTCGGGCCGGTCGGGCATCCGCGTTCTGGCCGCCCCGGCAGTCGCGGCGGCGCTGGCCGGAATCCTTGCGGTCGCGATCATGAACCCGGTCGTCGCAGCCACGACCAAACGCTATGACGATGCGGTCACGCGCATCCGCAGCGACGGCGGCCAGACGGTCAGCCTGGGCGACAGCGGAGTCTGGCTGCGCCAGGCCCTGCGCAGCCGTGCCGCCGACGGGACCGAGACGCTGGGCCAGGTCGTGATCCGCGCCACCCGCGCCAACCCCGAGGCGACGACGCTTTACGACGCGACCTTCATGGTCTTTGCCCCCGATCAAGGCCCGATCCGCCGCATCGACGCCGCCGAGGCGCATCTGCAGCGCGGTGCCTGGTTGCTGAACGACGTCAAGGAATGGCCCCTGACCGATCCCAACCCCGAGGCGACGGCGCGCACGATCCAGACCATGAACCTGCCGACCGACCTGACCGCCGCGCGCATCCGCGACAGCTTCGGCCGCCCCGAGGCCGTGCCGGTCTGGCAATTGCCCGCCTTCATCAACGGGCTCGAACGCGCGGGCTTTTCTGCCCAGCGGCACAGGGTCTGGTTCCAGATGGAACTGGCCCGTCCCCTGCTGATGGCGGCCATGGTGGCGATCGCCGCGGTCTTCACCATGCGCCACATGCGCGGGCGCAAGATGGGGATGCTTGTGCTGGGCGCCTTTGGCTGCGGGATCGGGCTGTTCTTCCTGCGCAATCTGGCGCAAGTGCTGGGCGAGAACGGCGAAATCCCGGCGGCCTTGGCCGGTTGGGCGCCCCCCATAGTGGCCCTGCTTTTCGCGCTGGGGGCACTTCTGCGTCTGGAGGATGGCTGATGGCTGCGCGTAAGGTTTCCAAGGGGTGCGGCGCGCATCCCGCCCGGCGCGCGGCCCTGATCGTCGCCGTGTGCGCGGGCATCGGCCCCACGCTGACCACCGCCCCGGCGCTGGCGCAAAGCCTGATGGCCGATGGCCAGACCCTGCCCGCCTATGACGGCAACGAGGGGTTCTGGACCGACAAGGACCAGGGCCCCGCGCTGGCCCCGACCGAGTCGCCCGATGGCAATACCCGCATGGCCGACGGGACCGAGGCGACGCAGGTTTCCTCGGTCGCGAGCCCCAGCCAACAGGTGCGGATCGCGCCCAGCGTCAATGCGCCCCAACGCGGGACGGCGGCGACGGTGCTGGCGGATAACGTGACGCTGGACGGGAACAAGCAGCTGACCGCATCGGGTGGGGTCGTGATCTGGTATCAAGGCACCAGGCTGATCGCTTCGCGCGTGATCTATGACGGCCAGAACGGCGGGGCCATCATCGAAGGGCCGATCCATCTGACCCAGCCCGACCGGCGCGGCACGCGTGACGAAACCATCGTCATCGCCGACAGCGCGCAGCTTGACCCGAATCTTCAGGACGGGATCCTGCGCGGCGCGCGTCTGGTCCTGGCTCGAGAGTTGCAGCTTGCCTCGCGCGAGATGCGACGCGAACAGGAAGGCCGCATCACCACGATGGACAATGTCGTGGCCTCAAGCTGCAATGTCTGCGCCTCGGACCCGGTGCCGCTGTGGGAAATCCGCGCGCGCCGCATCACCCATGATGCGCAGACCAAGATGCTGCATTTCGACCAGCCGCAGTTCCGCGCCTTTGGCGTGCCCTTGGCAAGCCTGCCGTCGCTGACCGCACCCGATCCCACGGTCGAGCGGATGACCGGCTTCCTGCGCCCGCAGTTCCGCACGACCTCCAGCCTGGGCGTCGGGATCAAGCTGCCCTATTTCATCACGCTGGGCGACCATGCCGACCTGACGGTCACGCCCTATGTCGCCGCCAGCCGCACCACGACGCTGGAGCTGCGCTATCGTCAGGCCTATTCGAATGGCGAGATGGAGTGGAATGGCGCGCTCAGCCGCGACGATATCGAACCCGGCGAAACCCGCGGCTATCTGTTCGGCGCTGCCCGGTTCGAACTGCCGCGCGGCTATCAGCTGGGTGTGCAACTGCAGATGGCGACGAACCGCGCCTATCTTCTGGATTACGATATCACCGATGCCGACCGGTTGTGGAGCGGGCTGACGCTGGACCGGGTCAAGCGCGACCGCATGGTCATTGCGCGGATCGGCAATTACGAATCCCTGCGCGACGACGAACCCGACGACATCACCCCCTCGGTCGTGGCCGATGCCTTGTGGGAACGGCGCTGGCAGCCCGATCGCATCGGCGGAATCGCCAGTCTTGAATGGTCGATGCACGCCCATCGCCGCCAATCGAACGAGGATATCATCGGTCGCGACATGGCGCGCGCCTCGGTGATGCTGGACTGGCAGCGCAACGAGATCCTGCCGGGCGGAGTGGTCGGCACGGTCGAGACGCAGCTGAACACGGATTTCTATACCATCAACCAGGACAGCCGCTACGAGGACTTCGTCGCGCGCGCCGACCCGACGCTGGCGGCCGAGCTGCGCTGGCCCCTGGCCCGCCACTCGGGTGGCGTGACGCAGATAATCGAGCCGGTCGCCCAGCTTATCTGGTCGCCCGAGCGCGATGCCGAGGACGAGGTTCCGAACGAAGACAGCCGCCTGATCGAGTTCGATGAAGGCAACCTTTATTCGCTGGACCGTTTCCCCGGCTGGGACGCCCGCGAATCCGGCCTTCGCGCGAACCTTGGCGTCAGCTGGACGCGGATCGATCCGACGGGCTGGCAGCTTGGGGTGACGGCGGGACGCGTCCTGCGTTCGCAACCCGACAGCGCCTTCGACGGCACGGGGCCGCTGGGCGGGAAACGCTCGGACTGGCTGCTTTCGGCCAACTATTCCGGCACGAACGGGCTGGCGCTGGTGAACCGCGCGCTGTTCGACGACAGCTTCACGATGAGCAGGAACGAATTGCGGCTGGGTTGGCTGAAACCGGGGCTGCAGGTTTCAGCCGGGTATCTGTGGATGGATTCCGACCCGCGCGAGGACCGGATGGAAGATGTCTCGGAACTGACGGCCGTCGCGGGCTGGCAGATTCGGGATGGCTGGTGGGCCAGCGCGGAAACGCGATATGATTTTGCCGAGAACCGCGCCCAGAAGGCCGAGCTGGGGCTGGAATACCGCAACGAATGCGTCACGGTCGAAATGTCGGTGAAGCGCCGCTTCAGCTCGTCCGAAACGCTGCGCGAGGATACCAGCCTTGACCTTGGCGTCCGGCTGGGTGGCTTCGGCAAACAACAGTCCGGTCCGGGAACGGTGGCGCGTCGCGCCTGCCTGCGATAAGGTCCGGCGAAACCAAACGGCGAGGGAGCTGATGCGGCGAATTCTTCTGGGGGCCTCCGTGGCCGCAATGCTGGCGGGAACGGTCTTCGTGCCCGGCTTCGGCACGCATCCGGCTTCGGCCCAGTCGGGCAGCGGTCTGTTCAAGCCGGTTGTCTATGTCAACGACTCGGCCGTCACCCGCTACGAGATCGACCAGCGCGTGAGATTCATGCAGCTTCTGCGTGCGCCGGACGCTGAGCCCGCCGCGGCCGAAAAGGCGCTGATCGATGAACGCCTGCGTTCGTTCGCCGCCAAGCAGGCTGATATCCGTCCCAAGGAAGAAGACGTCAACAAGGGGCTTGAGGAATTTGCCAGCCGCGGCAACCTCAGCGTCGACCAGTTCGTGCAGCTGCTGCGCCAGAACGGCGTCGACCGGCAAACCTTCGAGGACTTCGTGGTCGCGGGCATTGTCTGGCGCGATTACGTGCGCCAACGCCTGGTCGGACAGGTCCGCGTCACCGATGCCGAGATCGACGAGGAAATGAAGAAGATCATCGAGACGCCCCAGACCTCGCATGTCGGGCTGTCCGAACTGATCATCCCCGCCCCCGAGGGGCGGGAGGACGAGGCGATGGCGCTGGCCGAACGCATCGTCTCGCAGACCCATTCCGAAGCCGATTTCGCCTCGTTCGCGCGCCAGTATTCGGCGACGCCCTCGGCCGAAAACGGCGGACGGCTGCCGTTGACGCCGCTGGCGAATCTGCCGCCGACGCTGCGCCCGATCCTGATGCAGCTGCAACCGGGCCAGACCACGCAGCCTCTGCAGGTCAAGGGCGCGGTCGTCCTGTTCTTCCTGCGCGAAACGCGGGGCACCCTGCGGCCCGGTGCGACCCAGCAGGTCATCGAATATGCCCGCCTGCGCCTTGCCACGGCCGAGGAAGCCGCGCGCATCGCCGCCGTGTCCCGAACCTGCAACGATCTTGAGGTCCAGTCGGGCCGCTATCCCGCCAGCCAGTGGATGCGTCAGACGGTCCCCGAAGGCCAGATCCCGACCGGAGAGGGGGTTCGCCTTGCAGTCCTGGACGACAACGAGTCGACGATCGTGAACTATGGCGGCGGGATCGACCTGCTGATGCTGTGCAAGCGCAGCCCGGCGCTGGCCGCAAATGCAGGCGAAGCCCCGGTCGCGACCAGCAACGAGGGTGACCAGACGCGCGCCCCTGACGCGCTGCCCGGTCGTGATGAGGTGCGCAACCAGATCTTCAACCGCAAGGTCGGCGAGGCGGCGGAAACCTATCTGGCCGATCTGCGCGCGAACGCGATCATTCGCCGGCCCTGAACGGGCCTGACGGGCGGTTCGGCCGCCCGTCGCGCCACCGTCTGCCAAGGATACGAACATGACCGGAACTCGCCCCATCATCCTGACCTGCGGCGAGCCCGCTGGCGTCGGTCCAGAGCTTGCGCCGAAAGCGCTGGCCGCCGGCGTCCCCTTCGTCTTTCTGGGCGATCCGCGTCACCTGCCGCCCGGCACCCGTTGGGCCGAGGTGGCGACGCCTGCCGACAGGGTCGAGGATGGCGTGCTGGCGGTCCTGCGTCATGACTTTCCCGCCCCCGCCGTGCCGGGTCGTCCCGACCCTGCCAATGCCGCCGCGGTGATCGAAGTCATTGCCCGTGCCGTCCACCTGGCGCAAAGCGGCGCGGCAGGTGGCATCTGCACCCTGCCGATCAACAAGGAGGCGCTGAAGACCGGCGCCGGTTTCCCCTTCCCCGGTCATACCGAGTTTCTCGCGCATCTGGCGGGCGACGTGCCGGTTGTGATGATGCTGGCCTCAACCACGGTTTCGCCGCCCTGCCGCGTGGTGCCCGTCACCATCCATATCGCGCTGAGCGAGGTTCCCCGCGCCCTGAACCCGGTCGCGATGGAGCAGGCGATCCGCATCACCGATGCCGCCCTGCGCCGCGACTTCGCTATCGCCGCGCCGCGCATCGCCGTGGCCGGGCTGAATCCCCATGCGGGTGAGAATGGCGTGATGGGAACCGAGGAGACCGCCTGGATCGCCCCTCTGCTGGAACATCTGCGCGCCGAGGGGCTGGATCTTTCCGGGCCGCTGCCCGCCGATACCATGTTCCATGCCCCGGCGCGGGCGCGCTATGATGCGGCGATCTGCGCTTATCACGATCAGGCGTTGATCCCGATCAAGACGCTGGATTTCGCGGGCGGCGTCAACTTCACGCTGGGATTGCCCTTCGTGCGGACCTCGCCCGATCACGGCACGGCATTCGATATTGCAGGCCGCGGCATCGCCGACGCAGGCAGCGTGATCGCCGCCTTGCGCATGGCCCATGACATGGCAGGAAAAAGATGAGCGCGATTGACGGTTTGCCCCCGCTGCGCGAAGTGATCGCGCGGCACGAGTTGAAGGCCAAGAAGCAGCTGGGCCAGAACTTCCTTCTGGATCTGAACCTGACGGCCAAGATCGCGCGCGCGGCGGGCGACCTTGCCGGCTGCGACGTGATCGAGGTTGGTCCCGGCCCCGGCGGCCTGACCCGCGGCCTGCTGGCCGAAGGCGCGCGCCGCGTGCTGGCGATCGAAAAGGACGCCCGCGCCATGCCCGCTTTGGCCGAGATCGCCGAGGCTTATCCGGGCCGGCTTGAGGTCATCAATGGCGACGCGCTGGAAATAGACCCGCTGCAATATCTGACGCCGCCGGTCCGCATCGTCGCGAACCTTCCCTATAATGTCGGGACCGAGCTTCTGATCCGCTGGCTGACGCCTGCCGAATGGCCGCCCTTCTGGCAGTCCCTGACCCTGATGTTTCAGAAAGAAGTGGCCGAGCGGATCGTCGCGAAGCCCGGCGGCAAGGCCTATGGCCGTCTTGCAGTGTTGGCGCAATGGCGTTCGGACGCGAAGATCGTGATGACGCTGCCGCCCGAGGCTTTCGTGCCGGCGCCCAAGATCCACTCGGCGGTCGTGCATCTGACCGCTCTGCCCGGCCCCCGTTATCCCGCCGATCCCAAGGTGTTGAACCGCGTGGTCGCCGCTGGCTTCAACCAACGGCGCAAGATGCTGCGGGCTTCGCTGAAAGGGCTGCATCCGGCCATTGAGGACATCCTGCTTGAGGCAGGTATCGCGCCCACCGCGCGGGCCGAGGAAATCGGGCTGGAGCAATTCTGCGCGCTGGCGCGGGGTCTGGCCGCCGCGCCGCGCTGAATGGCCGGGCGATTACTCGCCCGAGGCCTTTTCTGCAACTGCCGGGGTATCGGCCCCGTTTTCTGCCTTGGGCTCGCTGGTCGTGCGGCGGCGCGAACGCGTCGGCGTCGTGCCGGCTGCAGCCGGCGCGGCGGCTGCGCCGGACGCGGCCGTGGTGCTGCGGCGACGACGCGGAGCTGCGACGGGCGCCTCTTCCGCCGGGGCGGCCGCAGCGGGGACCGCAGGCTCAACAGCGGCCGGGGCTTCGGCCACGGGCGCGGTTTCCACGGCAGCTTCGGTCGCGGGCTTGGCACGGTTGGTTTCGGGCGTATCGACCGGGCCGCGCTCTTCCTCGGCGGAAATCGCAAGCGGCAGGCCGCGTTCCTCGGAGGCTTCGGCGGCAGGGGCCGGACGCTCCTCGCGACGGTCATCCTTGCGGTCGTCCTTGCGATCATCCCGACGGTTTTCGTCGCGGCGATCATCACGGCGGTTGTCGCGGCGGTTCTCCTGGCGGCTTTCACCGCGCTGTTCGTCCCGTCGGCTATCGTCGCGACGGTTGTCGTCACGACGGTTGTCTTCCCGGCGGTTATCGTCCCGACGATTGTCGTCGCCGCGGTTGTTGCCGCCCTGGCCATTGCCATTCTGAGACTGGCCGTAATCGCCCGACGCATCGTCGCGGTCGTCGTCGCGACCACCGTTCTGATGCTGCTGGCGTTCGGCCTGCTCGCGCTGCGCCTCGCCCAGCATGCGGGTATAATGCTCGGCGTGCTGCAGGAAGCTCTGCTCGGCCACGCGATCGTTCGAAAGCTGAGCGTCGCGCGCAAGCGTCAGATATTTCTCGATGATCTGCTGCGGCGTGCCGCGCACCTTGCCCTCGGGGCCCGAGCTGTCAAAAACGCGGTTGACGATGTTTCCCAGCGTCGTGCGCTGGCGGTTCGACTTGTTACGCGAACGGGATTTGGATGATCTCATCAGCTTGCTGTCATTCGTGGACCGGCAATGGCCGGCTCAGGTTAGGGTCATCTCTTGCAGCGGTTGCCAGTTCAGGATTGGCCCTGAGGCTTTTCCTGTGTGACCAGTTTGAGGCTGGGAGTGCAACTGACCCGTGCGTGGGCGCTACGCCCCCGTCACAAACGCCACTAAGCATCCCGCAACGGTGCTGACAAGCAAAAATTTCACAGGATGCAGGGTTTTTGGCGATTAAGTGCTCTGCAATCCGGCTTTCCGGCCCCAGACGACGCGATCGCGCCCGTCAAGGTCGCGACAGACGGTAACATCCGCCAACCCCGCCCGGCGCATCAGCTCTGCCACCGCGTTGCCTTGGCTGGGCCCGATCTCGACCATCAGCCGGCCTTGGGGCCGAAGATGGGCGGGCGCGGCGGCACAGATGGCGCGATAGGCGGCCAGCCCGTCGCCCTCATCCGTCAGCGCCATGCGCGGTTCCCACTCCCGAACTTCGGGGGCCAGTTCCGGCATCTCGCTTTCGGCGATATAGGGCGGGTTGGACAGGATCAGGTCGAAATCGCCCGAAATCACCGCGAACCAGTCGGAAAGAACGAAATCCGCTTGTACTCCGATCATCTGGGCGTTCTGGCGCGCCACATCAAGGGCGGCGGGCGAAAGATCCACTCCGAGCCCGGCAACCCCCGGACGTTCGGCCAGAACCGAGATCAGGATTGCCCCCGTCCCCGTCCCCAAGTCGAGGACCGAGCGGAATCCCTCGGTCAGTGCAAGTTCGACCAGCAGTTCGGTTTCCGGGCGCGGATCCAATGTGTCGGGCGTGACGCGGAAGTCATGCTTCCAGAAGGCGCGCCGCCCGGTGATCTGGCTGACGGGCTGGCGCGCCTCACGCGCGGCGACCATCCGGGCAAAGGCGTCCACAACCGCCTGGGGAACAGGCGCAGCCAAGTGATCACGCAGGGCGTGGCGCGGCACCGGCCGACCCAGCGCGGTTGTCAGCGCATGCAGAAACAGCGCGCGGACATCGCCGGCCGCCCCCTCGATGCCAACGGATTGCAGGCGCTTTTCGGCAGCCGAACAAAGCACGCTGCCCGTCGGATGGTCCGGCCGACCCTCGGGGGCGGTCATTCCAGTTCCGCCGCCAGCCGCGCCGCCTGGTCATGGGCGATCAACGCATCGGTGGTCTCGCCCAGATCACCCGCAATGATTCGATCCAGCGCGTAAAGCGTCAGCCCGATGCGGTGGTCCGTCATCCGACCCTGCGGGAAGTTATAGGTGCGGATACGCTCGGACCGATCGCCCGATCCGACCTGCGACCTGCGATCTGCGGCCCGCTCTGCATCGGCCCGGCTGCGCTCCAGATCGTAAAGCCGCGCGCGCAGGACCGCCATCGCATTGGCGCGGTTCTGGTGCTGCGACTTTTCAGAACTGGTGACGATGATCCCGGTGGGCAGGTGCGTGATCCGCACGGCCGAGTCGGTGGTGTTGACGTGCTGCCCGCCTGCGCCGCTGGCACGCATCGTGTCGATGCGGATGTCGCCGGCCGGAATATCGATATCCACCTCTTCCGCCTCGGGAAGAACGGCGACGGTGGCAGCGCTGGTGTGGATCCGCCCGCCGGACTCGGTTTCGGGCACGCGCTGGACGCGATGGACGCCGGATTCATATTTCAACCGGGCAAAGACCCCCTCGCCCTCGATTCTCGCCACGGCCTCGCGCACGCCGCCCAGCTCGGATTCGGAAAGCTCGAGCAGCTGGAAGTTCCAGCCCTGCGATTCCGAGAACCGGCGATACATGTTCAGCAGGTCGCCCGCGAACAGCGCGGCCTCGTCGCCACCGGTGCCGGGCCGGATTTCCAGGATCGCGGGCCGCGCGTCCGCGGCATCCTTGGGCAAAAGCGCGATGCGCAGACGGTGCTCCAGGTCGGGCAACTGCGCGCGCAGGCGCGACAGCTCATCCTCGGCCAGCTCGCGCATCTCGGGATCGGCAAGCATGGCCTGCGCCTCTCGGATGCCGTCCTGGGCTGCGCGCCATTCGGCGATCTGGGTGACGACCGGCTTCAGCTCGGCATATTCGCGGCTGATGCGCGCGATTTCGTCAGGGGCGGGTCCGGCGTTCAGCTTCGCCTCGAGAAACTCGAAACGCTGAACGATCTGGGAAAGTCTGTCCTGGGGCAGCATGTCAGCGGGATTATCCGCTGCGCTGCCTTGCCGCAAGGCCGATCGCTTGGCCGCCAAAGCGAACACGGCAAGCGGCCGCAGAAAATCCGTGATTGGCAGACGGCGTTTGCCGGTCTACACCTAATCTTACGAAGACAGAGGGTTACGGGAACGAACACAGCCCGTCGACGTTCTGATGCGGGATGACTTAACCGCCCGAATGCAACTGACTGCAGAGCCGACCACTGGAACAGCACAGGAGCACGATCGTGAAATCACCTCTTATCCTCGGCGCAATGGTACTTGTTGCAAGTGCCTGCGCCAACCAGACCCCCGAGCAACAGCACGAGGTCGCCTGCATATCGGGCAGCTTCATGGGCGCGGTGCTGGGCGGCGCAGCGGGCAGCCTGATCGGCGGCGGTGTCGGTCGCGATGTCGCCATCGCGGCAGGCTCGGTCGCTGGCGGCTACGCTGGTCAGCGTTATTCTTGCGGCTGAGGAGGAAAGCCATGAACAGAACATTTTCTGCCGTCGCCGTCTTCCTGCTTGCCGGCACCCCGACCTTCGCCCAGGTTTCGGGCAATTATCTTGCGGCCATGGACACCAACGGGGACATGTCGGTCGACGCCAACGAATTCGCGGCGTTCACCGACAAGGTCTTCACGACGCTGGACGCGGACAAGAACGGCGCGCTGTCGCAGGCGGAAGCCGGCACCACCGTTTCTGCGGAGCAGTTCACCGCGGTCGACACGAACCGGAATGGCAGCCTCAGCAAGTCCGAGTTCGCTGCCGCGGCCAAGGCCGACTTCGCCGCCTCGGATCTGGACAAGAACGGCGCGCTGAACTGATCTTGCGCGCCGCCGGACAGAAACAGGAAAAAGGGCCCGACGGGGCCCTTTTTTGTGTCGATCCGCAGGCTGAGCTTACTCGGTCTTCACGGCCTCGACAGTGATCATGACCGCAACCTCGTCATCGACCGCCGGGGCAAATTTCCCGAGGTTGAATTCCGAACGCGCAATCCGGGTTTCGGCGTCGAAGCCGGCGGCGTCCTTGCCGGTCATCGGGTGCGCGCCGATCTTGTTCAGGTCAACTTCAAGCACGACGGGTTTCGTCACGCCGTTCAGCGTGAAATCGCCGGTGACCTTCGCTTCGTCATCGCCGTCCTGCTCGACCTTGGTCGACTTGAAGGTCGCGACCGCTTCGCCCTGGTCGGTGTTGAAGAAATCGGCGCCGAACAGGTGCTTGTCCAGTTCGGGCGAGACTGTCCGCAGCCCGGCCAGCGGGATCGTCGCCTCGACACTGGAATTCGCGGGATTCTCGCTGTCCAGAAGCAGCTTGCCGGTCACGCCATTGACGATGCCGGTGCTGGTCGAAAAGCCCATGTGGCCATATTCGAACACGACCTGGCTGTGCGAGGGATCGAAGTCATAGGCAACAGGCTCGGCCAGGGCAGCCGAAGCACCAAGAACAGTGAGAACGGCGACGGGGGCGACAAGGGACTTCATGCGGAGACTCCTGATTGAATTCGTCATGTTTGGCTATGTGCTGATGAAATGCGTCAATCGCAACAAGGGTTTGACCACATCTTCCTGACAATTTCGTGTTGCCGCGCAGCGTGGAAACAGTGTCGCCGCCACGGCGATTTTCCCAGCAAACCGGCGGTTTTCCCTTGCTCCCCCGGATTTCGCCGCTATAAAGCCGCATCCTTCCGCAAATGCGAAACCGGCGCAGCCTCTCGTGGCGGGGCGCGGAGGGATTGTCCCGCCGTTGAAATGCGCCCTGATATAAAGGTAGCAGTCATGCCGCTTTACGAGCATGTGCTGATCGCCCGCCAGGACCTGTCGAACACGCAGGCCGAAGGGCTGATCGAACATTTCTCGACCGTGCTTGCCGATAACGGTGGCAAGGTCGTCGAAAACGAATACTGGGGTGTCCGCACCCTCGCCTACAAGATCAACAAGAACCGCAAGGGCCACTATGCCTTCCTGCGTTCGGACGCGCCCTCGGCCGCCGTGCAGGAAATGGAGCGCCTTGCCCGCCTGCATGACGACGTCATGCGCGTGCTGACCGTCCGCGTCGACGAGCACAAGGAAGGCCCCTCGATCCAGATGCAGAAGCGCGACGAGCGCGAGCGTGGTGATCGCGGCGATCGTGGCGACCGCGGTGATCGTGGCGACCGTGGTGGCGAACGCCGCGAGCGTCGTGACCGCGACGACCGGAACTAAGGGATAGGAACCAGAGAAATGGCTAACAAACCCTTCTTCCGCCGCCGCAAAGTCTGCCCGTTCTCGGGCGACAACGCTCCCGCGATCGACTACAAGGACACGCGCCTTCTGCAGCGTTACGTTTCGGAACGCGGCAAGATCGTGCCCTCGCGCATCACCGCCGTCTCGGCAAAGAAGCAGCGTGAGCTGGCCCGCGCCATCAAGCGCGCCCGCTTCCTCGCCCTGCTCCCCTATGCCGTGAAGTAAGGAGAGACGATCATGCAAGTCATCCTGCTGGAACGTGTGGCCCGGCTTGGCCAAATGGGCGAAGTCGTGAAAGTCAAAGACGGCTTCGCGCGTAACTTCCTTCTGCCGCAAGGCAAGGCGATGCGTGCCTCGGACGCCAACGTCAAGGCATTCGAAGAGCGCAAGGCCGACCTGGCCGTTCGCAACGACGAGACCCGCGCCGAAGCTCAGAAAGTCGCCGAGAAAATCGACGGCCAGACCTTCGTCATCATCCGCTCGGCCTCGGACGCCGGCGCGCTTTACGGCTCGGTCACCCCGCGTGACGCCGCCGAAGTCGCCAATGCCGAAGGCTTCTCGATCGAGCGCCGTCAGGTTGTCCTGACCGCCCCGATCAAGGAGCTGGGCCTGCACGACGTTCGCGTGCACCTGCACCCGGAAGTCGACGCGACGATCCACCTGAACGTCGCCCGTTCGGCCGAAGAAGCCGAACTGCAAGCTTCGGGCAAGTCGATCCAGGAACTGGCCGCGGAAGAAGATGCCGCCGCCGATTTCGAAATCGCGGAACTCTTCGACGAGATCGGCTCGGCCGGCCGCGACGAGGACGAAGCCGCGAACTGATCGCCGCTTCACCACGAAGACAAGGAAAAACGCGCCGCGAACCGGCGCGTTTTTTCATGCCTGCTGGCTGGCAAGCAGGGAACTCGGTCACGGAACATTCGCCGCATTGCGGGGTTGAGGCTGCGACGCGCGTTTCGCACAAGGATCCGAAGATGAGCCAAGAGCCGCCCTTTGACGAACTGGACACCCCCCGCACCGAAGCGGACGTGACCAGCCAGACACGCTTTGGCCCGCGCCCGGTTCCCGAGGGTCACCACCACCCTTCGGAGCGCCCCGAGCCCCGGCGCATCCCCCCGCATGGAGATGTCTCACCCGACGGGTTGCGCGCCTATCCCCGGCCGTCGCGCTTGGCGAAATGGGTGGTCTGGGGGGGCACGGGGATCGCAGCGGCCGCTCTGACTGCCGGCACCGTGATCGCCGCGCGCCACCTGACCGACCTGATCTCGGGCAAGGGCGATGACCGCCCGCGCCCGCCGCGTCCCACGCGCCACCGGCGCGACCTCCAGCCGCCTGCGCCGCGCTTTGCCGCGCCCCCTGCGCAGGAGCCGCAGGCCCCCCGGCCCCGCCCTGCGCAGCCCCAGCCCGCACGGCGGAACCTGATGGAGGAAATCGAAGCGAATACCGCCACGCTGACCAGCAGCGTCGACAATGTGGTCAAAAGCGTGACCGCCGCCGTCGCGGGTTTCCACGGCGTCGCTTCACAAGCCAGCGCGATCATGCGTGAGTTCGGGGATGCCGCCGATCTGGTGCGCGACATTCTGGACCGGCGCGAACCTGAAGGCGACGCCACACGCGAAGCCAATGCCGAAACCGGCCCTGCCGATCACGACCCGCGCACCCACAGGCTTTAGCGCCATACCCAAACGCCGCAAGGCCGCTCAAGGCGGCCGCGGCGCGTCGACGCTTTCTGTCAAGCGTCCGTCAATTCACTGAATTGGAAAGATATTTGGTGGAGCCAAGGGGAGTCGAACCCCTGACCTCTTGAATGCCATTCAAGCGCTCTACCAACTGAGCTATGGCCCCACCGGAGGTCCAGATGACGTTTCCGCCGTCTGCGTGGGGCGTCGTATATGGGGGGTGCCGGATAGGCGCAAGCGGAAAAAACATCTTTCGCGAAAGTTTTTTCCAACACCTTGAATTTAATCACTAAACATCGAGAACCTCACCTGTCCCACAGCACTCCAGGTGCGGCTGGCTTGGCAGCCGTGGCACAATGCGGCGCGGGGGACGTCGCGGATGGCCCGACAAGCCCTCTCAAAACCGCCTTGGTTCTTGCTATGGGACGCAAAATCCCCTAGCTAGCGCGCTGAAACACGGCGGGGGCGCGGCCTTTTGGGCCACTGCGCCACAAGGGCTATGATTGCCTCTCCCGCGCTCAGGTTGGATGAAGGAAGTCAAATGCAGGTCAAGGAAACCCAGAACGAAGGGCTGAAGCGCGGCTATCAATTCACCCTGCCCGCATCGGATCTTGCGGCACAGGTCGAAGCGAAGCTGAAAGAGGCCCAGCCCGAGGTCGAAATGAAGGGCTTCCGCAAGGGCAAGGTGCCGATGGCGCTGCTGAAAAAGCAGTTCGGCCAGCGCGTCATGGGCGACGCCATGCAGGAAGCGATCGACACCGCGCTGCGCGGCCATCTGGAGACCTCGGGCGACCGCCCGGCGCTGCAGCCGAAGGTCGAGATGGTCAACGGTGAAAGCTGGAAGGAAGGCGACGACGTGGTCGTCACCGTTTCCTATGAAGCCCTGCCCGCGATCCCGGAAGCCGATCTTTCGGGCGTCGAGCTTGAGCGTCTGGTTGTCGAAGCCGGTGACGAGCAAGTGACCGAAGCGCTGGAGAACCTTGCCAAGAATGCGCAGTCCTTCGAGGACCGCAAGAAAGGCACCAAGGCCAAGGACGGCGACCAGGTCGTGATCGACTTCAAGGGCATGGTCGACGGCGAAGCCTTCGAAGGCGGCACTGCCGAGGATTATCCGCTGGTGCTGGGCTCGAACAGCTTCATCCCCGGCTTCGAAGCGCAGCTTGTCGGCGCCAAGGCCGGTGAAGAAGTCAAGGTCGAGGTCAAGTTCCCCGAGGATTACGGCCACCCGACCCTGGCTGGCAAAGACGCGATCTTCGAAACCACCGTCAAGGCCGTCAAGGCTCCCAAGGCGGCCGAGCTTGACGACGAGCTGGCGAAGAAATTCGGTGCCGAAGACCTGGAAGCCCTGAAGGGTCAGATCCGCGAGCGTCTTGAGTCGGAATACAAGGGTGCGTCGCGCCAGATCCTCAAGCGCGCGCTGCTGGACAAGCTGGACGCACTGGTCAAGTTCGAGCTGCCGGAATCGCTGGTCGAAGCCGAAGCACAGCAGATCGCACACCAGCTGTGGCACGAAGAGCATCCGGAAGAGCACGGCCATAACCATGGCGAGATCGAGCTGACGGACGAGCACAAGGCTCTGGCCGAGCGCCGTGTCCGTCTGGGCCTGCTGCTGGCCGAAATCGGTCAGAAAGCCGAGATCACCGTCTCGGATCAGGAAATGACCCAGGCCGTGCTGCGCCAGGCCCGCCAATATCCGGGCCAGGAGCGTGCTTTCCTGGAATTCATCCAGCAGAACCAGCAGGCCCAGCAGCAGCTGCGCGCCCCGATCTTCGAAGACAAGGTCGTCGACCACATCGTCGAAGGCGCCAAGGTTGCAGACAAATCCGTGACCAAGGAAGAGCTGGAAAAAGCCATCGAGGCGCTGGATCAGTTCTGATCCGGCACCCGCCGCGACCGGCATCAGGGCCGCCCTTCGGGGCGGCCTTTTTCTTTGCAGTGGACGGGCGTTGAGGTGGCAACCGCCCCTTCCCTGCCGCCTTCCCAATCGGGCATCAGCGCATAAAAAAACGCCCCCTCGGAAGGGGGCGTTTTCGACTGAACCAGAGGTTCTATCAGAAGCGGTAGGACGCGCGGATCTGGAACAGATCCGTGTCGAGGTCCGCGTTGTCGACATCAGCAACGTCTTTGAAGTCGTTGCGGGTGTATTCCGCACCCACGGTGAACTTGTCGTTGATCATGTAGTCAGCGCCGAGGCCGTAGGTGATCCCGGTTTCCGACAGATCACCGGCTTCCAGCTGAGCGACGCCCAGCGTGGCGTAGGGCAGGAACTTGCCCATGTCGTAGCCAGCGCGGCCACGCAGACGCCACAGATCGCCGTCCTCGTCGGTTTCGTCGAGGCTGATGCGGTTGTAGTCCAGTTCGCCACCGAGAACGAAGTTCCCGAAGTCGTGCATGTAGCCACCATGAAGGCCGTAGCCGTCCATGTCGCTGTCGCCGGCATAGTTGCTGTCGGCGCTACCTTGGCCGTACTGAACACCGGCGTACCAGCCGGTCCAGTCAACACCCGGAGCGACAGGCTCGACCGGTGCAACAACCGGCGTCTCGACGACCGGTGCAACATAGCCGCCCGCGGACGCCGCGGTCGCAGTCAGACCGGCGAGGATCGCGTAACATGCCAATTTCATGTTGTATCTCCTGTAGTAAAGGAGACACCGGCTATCAACTATGGGATTGAGACAAAAGCCAATTAATTGTGATGGAAAGTTGTATGAATAGTGTGGAACTACAACCGCACGCAGATTTCCATCGCATGCATATACGACAAATACCCGGCCCCTGCTGGGGTCGGGCAGCGATCACGAAACGACTGATTTCAGATGGTGCGGGTGGAGGGACTTGAACCCCCACGCCTTGCGGCGCCAGAACCTAAATCTGGTGCGTCTGCCAATTTCGCCACACCCGCATCCGTCCCACCGCGCCGCTTCGGCGCGCAGGGCTCGGGTCTATTAGCAAAGCAGTCTGGCAGAGGCGAGAGGGAAAATGCAGTCCCTATGCCCCAAGGTCGCGCAGTACTGCGGGCAGGGTTTCGGGCAGATCCTCGGCGATCAGGCCGGGTCCGAAACGGCGCGCGGCCTCGGCGTGAAGCCAGGCTCCGGTCCGGGCGGCGTCGGGCACGGGAAAGCCCCGTGCCATCAGCCCCGCGACCAGACCGGCCAGCACATCCCCCGATCCTGCGGTCGCCAGCCAGGGCGCGGCTTCATCACCCGTCGCCGCCGCGATCGCCGCCTGCCCATCCGGCGCGGCGATGATCGTATCCGGCCCCTTCAGCAGCACCGTCGCGCCCGTCCGCGCCGCAGCTTGCCGCGCCGCATCCAGGCGTGAATAGGCCGGGCCGCGAGCCGGGGCATCCTGCAGTCGCCGCGCAAGATCGGGAAACAGCCGCGCAAACTCTCCATCATGCGGCGTCAGCAACACCCGGTCGTGTAGCTGGCCGAACAGGCGCTCGGGCGCCTCGGTAAAAGCGGTGAGCACGTCGGCATCAAGTACGGTGGCCCGCTTTGCCGCCAGTGCGGTGGGAACAAGCCGGGCGGCACGGTCAAGCCCCAGCCCCGGGCCAAGGCAAAGCGCGGTGATGCGCGGATCACGCAGGCGGCGGGCAAGGTCTTCCTCTTCCGCCAGGGGTTCAAGCATGATCGCGTCAAGCCGGGCCGCGTACTCGGGCACAGCCTCGGCCGGGACGGCCAGGCTGACCAGCCCCGCCCCGATCCGCAGCGCGGCACGCGCGGCAAGGCGCGCGGCCCCGCCCCGTCCCGGACCGCCGCCAAGGATCAGGGCGTGGCCGTGGCTGTATTTATGCCCCGCGCGCTTGGCCAGCCTTGGGTCCGGCCCCGCGGAAAGGATGGCCTGCCCCGCGGCGTCGCGCCAGGGCTCCAGCCCGATGTCGCAGCAGGTTACGCTGCCGCCAAGTTCACCCCCCTCGGCCAGCACATGGCCCAGTTTGCGCCGGTGAAAGGTCACGGTCAGTTCCGCCGCGGGCAAGACGCGATCGCCCAGGACCCGGCCGCTGTCCGCACAGATGCCGCTGAGGATATCGACCGCCACGATCGGGCAGCCCGAGGCTGCGATGCCCCGCAAAAGGCCGGCCAGCTCAGCATCCAGTGGGCGCGAGATTCCTGTCCCGAACAGCGCATCGATGCACAGCCCGATCCGCTGTTCGGGCATGGCCGAAACTGCCCCGATCTCGGACACGTCGCCACGCCACAACTGGGCAGCGCCCTGTGCCTCGGACGTGGTGGGCGGCGCCAGTGCTGCGACCCGGACCGACCAACCACGCCCCGCCAGGTGCCGCGCAATGACATAGCCGTCGCCGCCATTATTGCCCGGACCGCACAGGATCAGCGCCACCTGCCCCGAGGCCGCGAATCCCGGCCAGCGTACTGCCAGAACCTGCGCCGCGGCAGCACCCGCACGCTCCATCAGGCTGCCGCCCGTCTCGACGCCGGACGCAATCGCGGCCATTTCGACCGCGCGCATCTGGCGAGTCGTCAGCATCGGCGATGTCGCGCCCATGATCGTTGCATACCTCTTAGGCTTGCTGCACAATAAAAGCGCAGTTCATTCTGATTAAGCGTTTCCATGCCGCTTTCCCCATCATGCCGCATGGACGATCTGCATCAAACCCGCCAATCAGGTCGCAGGCAAGTCGCGAGGAAGGATCAGGCGATGAAGAAAGTCGAAGCCATCATCAAGCCCTTCAAACTGGATGATGTGAAAGAAGCGCTTCAGGAAGTGGGCGTCCAGGGTCTCTCGGTCACCGAAGTCAAGGGCTTCGGCCGTCAGAAAGGCCATACCGAACTTTATCGTGGTGCCGAATACGTCGTCGACTTCCTGCCCAAGGTGAAGATCGAGATGGTGCTGCCCGACGATCTGGTCGAAGTCGCGGTGGACGCGATCATCTCGGCCGCTCGCACCGAAAAGATCGGCGACGGCAAGATCTTCATCATCCCTGTCGAGCAGGCGATCCGCATCCGCACGGGTGAAACCGGCGACGACGCCGTCTGACCTGCCTGACCGGCCCAGCGGCCTTACCAAGTTTTTCCAACCGGCCGCGGCGGCCGGTCCGACTGAATGGAGGAAGGAATCCAATGCAAGTCAAAGACGTTCTGGATCTGATGAAGGACGAGGAGGTCGAATATGTCGACATCCGCTTCACCGATCCCAAGGGCAAGCTGCAGCACGTGACGCTGGTTGCGGACCTGGTTGACGAGGACTTCTTCGAAGAAGGCTTCATGTTCGACGGTTCTTCGATCGCCGGCTGGAAATCCATCGACCAGTCCGACATGAAACTGTTCCCGGACCCCTCCTCGGTCTATATCGACCCGTTCTATGCCGAAAAGACGCTTTGCGTGCATTGCAACGTGGCCGAGCCCGACACCGGCGAAGCCTATTCCCGCGACCCACGCGGCACTGCCGTCAAGGCCGAGGCCTATCTGAAATCCTCGGGGGTCGGCGATACGGCCTATTTCGGGCCGGAAGCCGAATTCTTCCTGTTCGACGACGTGAAATACCAGATCAGCCCCCAAAAGGTCTCGTTCGAGATCGACTCGGTCGACGCTGCCTGGAACACCGACACCCATTATGAGGACGGCAACCTTGGCCACCGCGCGCCTCACAAGGGCGGCTATTTCCCGGTGAACCCGATCGACGCGGCCCAGGATCTGCGCGGCGAGATGCTCAGCACGATGAAGCGCATGGGCATCAAGGTCGACAAGCACCACCACGAGGTCGCCTCGGGCCAGCACGAGCTTGGCATGATCTTCGGCGGGTTGGTCCAGCAGGCCGACAACATCCAGAAGTACAAATACGTCATCCACAACGTCGCTGCCGCCTATGGCAAGTCCGCGACCTTCATGCCGAAGCCGATGAAGGGCGACAACGGCTCGGGGATGCACGTCAACATGTCGATCTGGAAGGACGGCAAGCCGCTGTTCGCCGGCGACAAATATGCCGACCTGTCGCAGGAAGCGCTGTATTTCATCGGCGGCATCCTGAAGCATGCGAAGGCGCTGAATGCGCTGACCAACCCGTCGACCAACAGCTACAAGCGCCTGATCCCCGGCTTCGAAGCCCCGGTCCTTCGCGCCTATTCGGCCCGCAACCGCTCGGGCTGCGTCCGTATTCCGTGGACGGAATCGCCGAAAGCCAAACGCGTCGAGGCCCGTTTCCCCGATCCGGCCGCGAACCCCTATCTCGCCTTTGCCGCGCTGCTGATGGCCGGCCTTGACGGGATCAAGAACAAGATCGATCCGGGCCCGGCTTCGGACAAGGATCTGTATGATCTGCCGCCGGAAGAACTGGCCGAGATCCCGACCGTCTGCGGTTCGCTGCGCGAAGCGCTGGAAGAGCTTGAGAAGGACATGGACTTCCTGCTGGCCGGTGACGTGTTCACCCGCGACCAGCTTGAGGCCTATATCAAGCTGAAGTGGGAAGAAGTGTACGCCTACGAGCATACCCCCCACCCGATCGAATACGCGATGTATTACAGCTGCTGATCGGCAAGGTTCGACAGGGAGAATTGGGAAAGGGCGCCGAACGGCGCCCTTTTTCGTTGCCATTGCGGTCGGGCGCCCTGAACCGGGCGCCAACCTGATCAGGCCAGTTCTTCGGCCAGCGGATAGTCGGTATAGCCCTTGGCTCCGCCTCCGTAGAAGGTCGCAAAGTCGATCTCGTTCAGCGCAAGCCGTTCGCGGAAGCGGTGCGGCAGGTCGGGCGTCGCGATGAAGTCCTTGCCAAAGGCCACCGCATCGGCGCGGCCCGCCTCGACCAGCTTCTCGGCGGATTCTTGGGTCAGCCCCTCGTTCGCGATGACGACGCCGCCGAAAGCCGCCTTGATGTCGGGCAGAAGGCTGTCTTCGGCCAAGTGCTCGCGCACGCCCAGGAAGGCGATCTTGCGCTGGCCCAACTGGCGCGCGACATGGGTGAACAGGGCTTTCGGATCGCTGTCGCTCATGTCATGGCTGTCGCCGCGCGGGGCCAGGTGAACGCCCACACGGTCCGCGCCCCAGACGCCGATCACGGCATCGGCGATCTCTTCCAGCAGGCGGGTGCGGTTCTCGATCGAGCCGCCATACTGGTCGGTGCGGTGATTGGTGCCATCCTGCAGGAACTGGTCGATCAGATAGCCGTTCGCGGCATGGATCTGCACGCCGTCAAAACCCGCGCGCTTCGCGTTCTCGGCACCCAGGCGATAGGCTTCGACAATCGCCGGGATCTCGTCCGTTTCCAGCGCACGGGGTGTGACATAGGGACGCTTCGGCCGCACCAGGCTGACGGTGCCCTCGGGCTGGATCGCGCTGGGGGCAACCGGGGTTTCGCCATCCAGGAACTCCGGATCCGAGATGCGCCCGACATGCCAAAGCTGCAGGAAGATCACGCCGCCCTTGTCATGCACGGCTTTGATGGTCTGTTTCCAGCCTTCGACCTGTTCGTCGCTCCAGATGCCGGGGGTATCCGCATAGCCAACCCCCATCGGGGTAACGCTGGTCGCCTCGGACAGGATCATGCCGGCTTGCGCACGCTGCCCATAATACTTGGCCATCAGGGCATTCGGGACGCGGTTGTCGACAGCGCGGCTGCGCGTCAGCGGTGCCATGACGATACGGTTCTTCAGCGTCAGCGCGCCCAGCTTCAGGGGGTCGAAAAGCGTCGGCATCATGTGCCCTCTTGCTAATTGCATGTCGTTTCTAGTTGTGCGCGCCCCCGACCTGCCGCAATCGCACCAGATGCAATCCAGTATCCCGCCCGGCGCATGGCTGAATGCGCGACAGCAAGGATGCGGTAAGCCGGTGCCGAAGCCCCGGTCTTTCGCTGCCTTTCCAGTTGTTTGCCGCCAAATTCTCGACCTTGCGATCTCCATGATCGCCCGCCCCTGTCGCGGCGCTGTTGCGGGCAAGGGGGCAAGCCGCTAGAACCCCCGCAAATACAGGAGAATCCGATGATCCCGCGCTATTCCCGCCCCGAAATGGTCTCCATCTGGTCGCCCGAAACCAAGTTCCGCATCTGGTACGAGATCGAGGCACATGCCTGCGACGCCCAGGCGGATCTGGGCGTGATCCCGCGCGAAAACGCCGAAGCGGTCTGGAAAGCGAAGGATGTCGAATTCGACGTCGCCCGCATCGACGAGATCGAAGCCGTCACCAAGCATGATGTCATCGCCTTCCTGACCCATCTGGCCGAACATATCGGCAGCGACGAGGCCCGCTTCGTCCATCAGGGCATGACCTCGTCCGATGTGCTGGACACCACTCTGAATGTCCAGCTGGTCCGCGCCGCGGACATCCTGCTGGCCGACATGGACCGCGTTCTGGCCGCGCTGAAAAAACGCGCGTTCGAGCACAAGGATACCGTTCGCATCGGCCGCAGCCACGGCATCCATGCGGAACCCACGACGATGGGCCTGACCTTCGCCCGCTTCTATGCCGAGATGGACCGCGGCCGCGCACGTCTTGTCGCCGCGCGCGAGGAAATTGCGACCGGCGCGATCTCGGGCGCTGTCGGCACCTTCGCCAATATCGACCCGCGCGTCGAAGAGCACGTCTGCGCGAAACTGGGTCTGAAGCCCGAGCCGATCAGCACGCAGGTCATTCCCCGCGACCGGCACGCGATGTTCTTTGCCACGCTGGGCGTCATCGCCTCGTCGATGGAAAACGTGGCGATCGAGATCCGTCACATGCAGCGCACCGAAGTGCTTGAGGCCGAGGAGTTCTTCAGCCCCGGCCAGAAGGGCAGCTCGGCCATGCCGCACAAGCGCAACCCGGTGCTGACCGAAAACCTGACCGGTCTTGCCCGTCTGGTCCGCATGGCCGTAGTTCCCGCGATGGAAAACGTCGCGCTGTGGCACGAGCGGGACATCAGCCATTCCTCGGTCGAGCGCGCCATTGGCCCGGATGCGACGATCACGCTGGATTTCGCGCTGAACCGTCTGGCCGGCGTCATTGAAAAGCTGGTCATCTATCCCGAGAACATGTTGAAGAACATGAACAAGTTCAAAGGCCTGGTCATGTCGCAGCGGGTTCTTCTGGCGCTGACGCAAGCCGGTGTCAGCCGCGAAGATGCTTACCGCCTGGTCCAGCGCAACGCGATGAAGGTCTGGGAACAGGGCGCCGACTTCAAGACCGAGCTGCTGGGTGATGCCGAAGTAACGGCCGCGCTGTCACCTGCCGAAATCGAAGAGAAGTTCGATCTTGGCTATCACACCAAGCATGTCGACACGATCTTCGCTCGTGTCTTCGGCGAAAACGGCGCGCATTAACCGCCCGTTCGGCATTTGATGCAAGACTGCCCCCGAACGGAAAACGGGGGCAGTCCATGACGGCAAATCCGGCGCTGAGCGCAAGGCAGAAGGCGGCGATCATCGTGCGCCTTGCTCTGGCCGAAGGCGATGACCTGGACCTGTCCGGCCTGCCTGCCGCGGCCCAGACCGACCTGGCGCAGGAAATGGCCCTGATGGGTCTGGTGGACCGCGAGACCCGCAATGCGGTGGTTGCCGAATTCTGCGACCGGCTTGAGGCGATCGGGCTTAGCTTTCCCGGCGATATCGACGGCACGCTGAATCTGTTGGACGGCCATCTGTCGGCCGAGACCAGCGACCGGCTGCGCCGACTGGCGGCCCTGAACGGCACCGGCGATCCCTGGGACCGGATCGCGATGCTCTCTCCCGTTCTTCTCGCCGAACTTGCCCGGACCGAGGCGGTCGAAATCGCCGCCGTAATGTTCTCCAAACTGCCGGTGCCGCGCGCGGCCGAGGTCTTTGGCCTGATCGAGCCCGACCGCTCGCGCCAGATTGCCTATGCGATGTCCCTGACCGGGACCATCGAATCCCCGGCGCTGAACCGGATCGGGCTGGCGCTGATCCGCGCGGCCGATGCCATCCCCCGTCCCGCGATCGAGGGCAAGGCCGCCGAAAAGATCGGCGCGATCCTGAACGTGTCCTCAGCCCAGACCCGCGACGACGTCCTGTCCCGGCTTGAGAACGAAGAGCCGGAATTCGCGGGCGAAGTGCGAAAGACCATCTTCACCTGGCTCAATATCCCCAACCGCGTGGACAGTCGCGACCTGCCCCGCATCATCCGCGAGATGGATCCCGCCGTGCTGGTCAGGGCCTTTGCCGGTGCGAAGGCAGAGTATCGGGCGACCATGGACTTCTTCCTGCGCGGTCTGTCGACACGGCTTGCGGAATCCATGCGCGACGAGGTCGAGGTTCTTGGCAATGTCGCCGCGCGCGACGCGGAAGAGGCGATGGACGCGGTGGTGGCCACGATCCGCAGGATGGAGGCGGCGGGCGATCTTTTCCTGATCGCCCCATTGGCCAGCGAAGATCAGGACGGCGAACTTTCCTGAGCTGCGCGCGCCTTGGCCCGCCCCTTGCCCAGCCCCGCCGACTGGCCTAGCTCTATCCCCCGACGGCCCGCGCGGGCCCGGTGACGGAGACCCCGATGACCAACGCCATCGCCCTTGGACTGGGGCTCGTGATTCTCGCAGTCTTCCTTGGGGATGCGATCTTCCTTCAGGGAAACCTGCCGCTTTTCCTTGGCAAGGAGTTCGCGGCGCTGATCGAGTATCTCAGCTTCTGGCGCTAACGGCACGGCCTTGGCGGATTGCCGCGCGAACTCAAGGCGCTAACATGGAAATTTCGGGGAGTTTTCGTCCCCGATCGCGCCCCAGCCATTTGCATTTCCAGATAAATGCGGGCTATCTGCCAGCCGAACATCATCAGCGGCGGAGGAAAGCCCATGGCTGTTAAGGTGGCAATCAACGGCTTCGGCCGGATCGGCCGGAACGTGCTGCGCGCAATCATCGAATCGGGACGCACCGATATCGAGGTCGTGGCGATCAACGATCTTGGCCCGGTCGAGACGAACGCGCACCTGCTGCGCTACGATTCGGTGCATGGCCGCTTCCCGGCCAAGGTCACCGTGTCGGGCGACTCGATCGATGTCGGCCGTGGGCCGATCAAGGTCACCGCGGTCCGCAATCCTGCCGATCTGCCCTGGGGCGACATCGACGTCATCATGGAATGCACCGGCATCTTCACGTCCAAGGAAAAGGTGCAGCCGCACCTGTCCACCGGCGCGAAGCGCGTGCTGATCTCGGCCCCCGGCGACAATGCGGACAAGACCATCGTCTTCGGCGTGAACGACAACACGCTGACCAAGGATGACTTGGTCGTGTCGAACGCCAGCTGCACCACCAACTGCCTGTCGCCCGTCGCCAAGGTGCTGAACGACTCGATCGGCATCGCACGCGGCTTCATGACGACCATCCACAGCTATACCGGCGACCAGCCGACGCTGGACACGATGCACAAGGATCTGTACCGCGCCCGCGCCGCCGCGCTGTCGATGATCCCGACCTCGACCGGTGCAGCCAAAGCCGTGGGCCTGGTGCTGCCCGAGCTGAAAGGCCGCCTGGACGGCGTGTCGATCCGCGTGCCGACGCCGAACGTGTCGGTCGTCGACCTGGTCTTCGAAGCCGCCCGCGAAACCTCGGTCGCCGAGATCAATGACGCGATCCGCGCCGCAGCGGATGGCCAGTTGAAGGGCATCCTGGGCTATACCGATGAGCCGCTGGTTTCGTCGGACTTCAACCACGACCCGCACAGCTCGGTCTTCCACATGGACCAGACCAAGGTAATGGAAGGCAAGCTTTGCCGTATCCTGACCTGGTACGACAACGAATGGGGCTTCTCGAACCGCATGTCGGATACCGCTGTCGCGATGGGCAAGCTGATCTGATCCGGTCCGCAGGATTGCAATGAAAAACGAACGCGCCCCGATATGGGGCGCGTTTCGCATTCAGGGGACAGAAGCGCAGGTCAGGACTTGCGCGACAGTCGTTTCACATTGGCCTTGGTCCGCCGGCGATAGGGGCGCAACGCCGCCGCCATGACCTTGTCCGCTCGCTCGCCACGCCCTGCGGCACGCAGCGCCGCCAGCATCGCCTCGGACGCCGCATCAGCCTTTTCCACGACCATGCGCGCGGGCTCACCCACGTCCTGGGGCACCAGCCCCATCATCCCCGCCGTGCGCATCGCGATCACCATCTGCGATTCCCAGGCGATCCGCGTCATCTGCTGCCACAGCAGAAAAGGATTGCCCATCGCGAACGGATCCGGCTTGCCATTCGCCATCTCGATCTCCGATCTTTAGTCACAGGCCAAGAAATTTGCGCCCTTGATCCCCGCTTGCCAAGTCATTCTTTCCGACAGGGTCTGCAGGCTATTTTCATGGCAACCCGCCCGGTATACAGGAACCCCATGACAAATTCCGTGACGCTCCGACGCCCCGACGACTGGCATCTGCACCTGCGTGATGGCGAGATGCTTGCTGCAGTTGCAGCATATTCCAGCCATTTCGGCCGGGCCATCATCATGCCGAATCTTGTGCCCCCCGTCGTGACCGGGGCGCAGGCCGCCGCCTATCGCGATCGCATTCTTGCTGCATTGCCGCAAAATGTGACGCTGCGTCCGCTGATGACGCTGTACCTGACCGAAGCCACAGATCCGGCTGATCTGGTCGCGGCGCACGCGCAGGGAATCATTACGGCGGTTAAGCTTTACCCGGCCGGCGCGACCACGAACTCGGCCTCGGGCGTGCGCGACTTTGACAAGGTGCGTCCCGTGCTGGAGGCGATGGCCGAAGCGGGCATCCCGCTTTGCACGCATGGCGAAGTCACCGATCCCGCCATCGACATCTTCGACCGCGAGGCCGTGTTCATCGACCGGGTGCTGGATCCCATCCGCCGCGCGACCCCCGGCCTGCGCGTGGTGATGGAACATATCACCACCTCGGACGGGGTGGATTACGTCAGCGCGAACGACAATATCGGCGCGACCATCACGACCCATCATCTGGTCATCAACCGCAACCACATCCTGGTGGGCGGAATCCGGCCGCATTACTATTGCCTGCCGGTCGCCAAACGCGAAAGCCACCGGCTGGCACTGCGCAAGGCGGCAACCTCGGGGGATGCGCGGTTCTTCCTTGGGACCGACTCGGCGCCCCATCCCGACCGCGCCAAGGAATCGGCCTGTGGCTGCGCTGGCTGCTTCACGGCGCCGAACACCATGTCGATCCTTGCGCAGGTCTTCGAACAGGATGGCGCGCCGGACCGGCTTGAGGGGTTTGCCTCGCTTCACGGACCAGCTTTCTATGGGTTGCCCCCGAACGAGGACCGGATCCGTCTTGTCAAGCGCGACCAGCCGGCCTCATACCCGACCCATATCTCTGCCGGAGACGAGACCGTGACCGTGTTCGACCCCGGCTTCCCGCTGTATTGGCATGTCGAGGATCCCGCATGACCCTGCCCTTCCCCCCGCGCGAGGAAATCGCCCGGCTGACCGCCCGGATGCTTCTGGAAATCAAGGCCGTTCACTTCAACGCGGCCGAGCCCTTCACCTATGCATCGGGCCTGAAGGGGCCGACCTATATCGACTGCCGCAAGCTGATCTCGTATCCGCGCATCCGCTCGACCCTGATGGATTTCCTGGCTGCGACGGTGCTGCGCGACGCGGGCTTCGACGCTTTCGACAATATCGCGGGCGGCGAGACGGCGGGCATTCCCTTTGCCGCCTTCATCGCTGAGCGCCTGCAACTGCCCATGACCTATGTGCGCAAGAAGCCCAAGGGTTACGGCCGCAACGCCCGCATCGAAGGCGCCATGACCGAAGGACAGCGCGTCCTGCTGGTCGAGGATCTGACCACCGATGGCGGCTCGAAGCTGAGCTTCGTCGACGCGATCCGCGAAACGGGCGCCAGCTGCGGCCACACTGCGGTGATCTTCTATTACGGCATCTTCCCGGAAACGACCCAGCGCCTGGCCGATCACGGTGTCCAGCTTCACCACCTGTGCACCTGGTGGGACGTGCTGGCCGAGGCACGCCAGCAGGGCTTCTATGACCAGGAAACGCTGGCCGAAGTCGAAAGCTTCCTGACCGATCCGCGCGCCTGGCAGGCCGCCCATCCCTGAACGGCGGGGCGCAAGCGCCCTGCTTCATCGTTTTGCAAATACGCATGCTGCCCCCGCCACCTGCGAGGGCAGCATTTTGTCCCCAGCTTATCCACAGCATATCCAGATGGACCCCCGCCGTCATAAGGTGGATAAGAACCCACACCCCCAGTCGAACATCCGGAGTCATCAGGGATGAGCGAGCTACGCGCCGTCGAAATCAGGAACCCCAGCGAAATCGCCGAGGCCGCAGCCAGTCAGGCCGTGCCCTTCTCGATCGAGGCCGAGCAGCAGCTTCTGGGCGCGCTCCTGACCAATAACGAGGTCTATGACCACGTTTCGCGCATCATCCAGCCGCGCCATTTCTATGATCCGGTCCATCGCCGCATCTATGAGATCTGCATCGAGCGCATCGCCAAGAACGCGCTGGCCAGCCCGGTGACGATCAAGGCTTTCATGGAAAACGACGCGGGACTGAAGGAACTTGGCGGCCCGGCCTATCTTGCGCGGCTGGCGGGGGCGGCAATCTCGTCCCATGCTGCGCGCGACTATGCCCAGATGATCCGCGAATTCGCGCTGCGGCGCGACCTGATCTCGCTGGGGCAGGATATCGCCGCGCGCGCCACGACCGTGTCCGTCAGCGACTCGGCCGAGGACCAGATCAAGGAAGCCGAACAGACGCTTTACAAGCTGGGCGAACAGGGCGTGGCCGAACGGGGGTTTCAAAGCTTCCTGTCCGCCGTCAGTGGCGCGCTGACTGCCGCGAACGCGGCATTCAGCCGGGGCGGCGGGCTGTCGGGCGTATCGACGGGCCTGATCGACCTTGATGGCAAGATGGGCGGCCTGAACCGCTCGGACCTGATCATCCTCGCGGGTCGCCCCTCGATGGGCAAAACCTCGCTGGCGACCAACATCGCCTTCAACGTGGCCAAGGTGCACCGCATGGGCGAGATGCCCGACGGCACCCACGGCACCGTCGCCGGCGGCGTCGTCGGCTTCTTCAGTTTGGAAATGTCGGCCGAGCAGCTTGCCGCGCGGATCCTGTCCGAAGCGGCCGAGGTGCCCAGCGAATCCATCCGTCGCGGCGATATGACCGAGGATGAGTTCCGCCGTTTCGTCAAGGCGGCCCATGACCTGCAGAACTGCCCGCTTTACATCGACGACACCCCGGCTTTGCCGATCAACCAGCTGGCAGCGCGCGCGCGCAAGCTGAAGCGGACGATGGGCCTCGACGTGCTGATCGTCGACTATCTTCAGCTTCTGCGCGCCGCATCTGCCAAGGACAGCCGGGTGAACGAAGTTTCCGAGATCACCCAAGGGCTGAAGGCAGTCGCCAAGGAACTCGACATCCCGGTCATTGCGCTGTCGCAGCTGTCCCGCGCCGTCGAAAGCCGCGAGGACAAGCGCCCGCAACTGTCCGACCTGCGCGAATCCGGCTCGATCGAGCAGGACGCAGATATCGTGATGTTCGTCTTCCGCGAGGAATATTACCGCGAACGCGAAAAGCCCGCCGACCACGAACTCGACAAGATGGCCAACTGGCAGCAGATCATGGAGGCCTGTCACGGCAAGGCCGAGGTCATCATCGGCAAGCAGCGTCACGGCCCCATCGGCACCGTCGAGCTAAGCTTCGAAGGCCGCTTCACGCGCTTCGGCAACCTTGAGAAGCACCGCAGCTGGGATCGTACCGAATGAACCTGCCTGTTCCCGTAATGACGATCGGGCTGCTCCTGGCCTCGAACGTCTTCATGACCTTCGCCTGGTATGGGCACCTAAAGTTCAAGGCCGCGCCACTGATGATCGTGGTCCTGGTCAGCTGGGGCATCGCCTTTTTTGAATACCTGCTGCAGGTTCCCGCGAACCGCATCGGCTATGGCCATTTCAACGCGGCCCAGCTGAAGACCATTCAGGAGGTCATCAGCCTTTCGGTCTTCGTCATCTTTTCCTGGGCCTATCTGGGCGAGAAGATCACCTGGAACGTCATGCTGGGCTTTGGCCTGATCTGCCTTGGCGCGTTCATGATCTTTTCGAATTTCGGCCATGCCTCAAAGCCACAGGAAACACTTCCATACAATCAGCCCGTTGCCATTCCCGCCGACACGCGCGAATAGGCAGGGATGACTGCAAACCCGGTTCCGGCCACCAGACGTCCCAAGCTGTTCACGCTGGTGTCGATCACCGGCGCCGGCGCGCTGTCAATGAACATCTTCCTGCCGTCGCTGCCCGGCATGGCCAGGGATTTCGGCGTCGATTACGCGCTGATGCAATTGTCCGTGTCGGCGTTTCTGGCGGTCAGCGCCTGTGTGCAACTGCTTTGCGGGCCGATCAGCGACAGCTTCGGGCGCAGGCCGGTCATCCTGGTTTCATTCGCCGTCTTCCTGCTGGCGACGGTGGGAACGCTGCTGGCCCCGACCGCGGGCTGGTTCCTGTTCTTCCGCATGATCCAGGCCATCGTCACCTCGGGCTTCGTGCTGAGCCGCGCGGTCGTGCGCGACATGGTCCCGGCCGAGCGTGCCGCCAGCATGATCGGCTATGTGACCATGGGCATGTCGCTGGTGCCGATGATCGCCCCCACCATCGGCGGCATCCTGGACGAGAATTTCGGCTGGCGCGCCAGCTTCGTGACAATGGGCGTGCTTGCCAGTGTCGTCTTCGTGCTGTGCTGGTTCGACCTTCGCGAAACCTCGCGCGGCGGGGGCGTCCCGCTGAGGCAACAGATCGCGACCTATCCTCTGCTGGCACGGTCGCAACGGTTCTGGGGCTATGCGCTGGCCGCGACGCTAAGCGCGGGGGCCTTTTACGCCTATCTCGGGGGTGCCCCCTTTGTCGGGCAGACGATCCTGCACCTGCGCCCGGCCGAGGTCGGATACTGGTTCGCCGCGCCCTCGATCGGCTATGCGATGGGAAATTTCATCTCGGCCCGCTATTCGACGCGCTTCGGGATGAACCGCATGATCCTGACCGGCGCAATCATCTGCACCTTGCCGCTGGGTGTGGCGCTGGTGATCGACATGCTGGACGGCCAGACACCGCTGATCTTCTTCGGCTCGGTCGCCTTCATGGGCTTGGGAAACGGGATGCTACTGCCCAACGCCAATGCCGGGATGATGAGCGTGCGCCCTGAATTGGCGGGCACCGCGAGCGGACTTGGTGGCGCGATGGCCGTCGCCGGCGGCGCCGGCCTTGCCGCGCTTGCCGGGGCCTTCCTGCACGAGGACACGGGGGCCGCGCCGCTGCTTGTCATCATGGTCATCGTCTCGGCCGGTTCGATCCTGTCGGCGCTGTGGGTCATGGCCCGCGAAAGGCGGCTTCTCGCGCAGGGCTGATCCCGCTTGCGCCGGAACTTTTGCAAAGCATACTGTGTCTTTGCAAAAGGGGGTCCGGATGGGATTGCAGAAGATCTATGCCGGGGTTGCCCTGCGTGAAACCCGCAGCCGGGCCGGGCTGACACAGCGCGCCTTTGCCGACCGGTTGGGCGTCTCGCTGCCCTATCTGTCGCAGATGGAGAACAACCATCGCCCGGTTTCGGCAGGGGTCCTGCTGCGGCTGGCCTCGGAATTCTCGGTCGATCTGGGCACGATGACGGTGGGCGATGCCGAACGCATGGTCATCGACATGGTCGAGGCCTTTGCCGACCCGCTTTTCGACGCGACGCCGCCCCAGGCAGATCTGCGGCTGGCGGCCACCAATGCCCCGGCGCTGGTGCGCGCCTTTCTGGACCTCTATCGCGCGCATCGCGAAGGCCAGGAACGGCTGGGCGCGCTGGACGAGGCGATCGGCGCCGGCGCCCAGAATGCCACCCCCTCTCCGTGGGAGGAGGTCCGCGACTTCTTCCACTATTGCGACAATTACATTGATGCGGTCGATCGTGCCGCCGAACATTTTGCCCGCACCCATCCCCAGCCGGATCCACTGGCCCGCGCCATCTTTGCGCTGAAGGAGCGCGGGATCACGGTCGAACTGGCTGAGCTGGGCAGCGGCTCGGTCTATCTGCGAGATGGCAACCGCGTGACGGTGAACGCCGCCGCCGAGCCGGCAACCCAGGCCTTTCAGCTGCTGCATCTGCTGGCGCTGGAAAGCCGGGGCGAATTGCTGGATGCAACGCTGGAGCTTGCGCGGTTTCGCAGCCAGACCGCGCGCGACATCGCAAGGCTGGGGCTTGCGAACTATTTCGCGGGCGCGGCGATGATGCCCTATGGCCCCTTCCTTGCCGCCGCCCGGACCGAGCGTCACGACCTTGAGCGGCTGGCGCATCTGTTTCATGCCTCGCTGGAACAGGTCGCGCATCGGCTGTCCACGCTTCAGCGCGGCGGCGACCGGGGCGTGCCGTTCTTCTTCGTGCGCGTCGATCAGGCCGGGACAATCACCAAGCGGCATTCGGCCACGCGCATGCAATTCGCGCGCTTTGGCGGCGCCTGTCCGCTGTGGAACGTGCACCAGGCGTTCGAGGCGCCGGGCCGCTTCCTGCGCCAATTGGCCGAGACGCCGGACGGCAAGCGCTATCTGCTGCTGGCCCGCGACGTAAGCAAGGCAGCGGGCGCGTTCGGTGCGCCGGTCCGCCGCTTTGCCATCGGCCTTGGATGCGAGATCAGCCATGCGCGCGATCTGGTCTATTCGGACGGGCTGGATCTTGGCAATCCGCAGCTGTTCGAGCCGATCGGCGTCTCCTGCCGGATCTGTCCGCGCCCGTCCTGTCACCAGCGTTCGGTCCCGCCAATGGATGGCCATATCCGCATCCCGCGCGACCGGCCGGGCCCTCTGCCCTATGAAATCGCGTGAAAGGTGCGAAGAACGCACTCGCGCGACTTCGGTTCCATACCAGGAGTTGCGGATACACAACGTGGAACCGCCAGTTCTGGCTCATCTGCCTGTCTGACAGGCAATTTTGGCAGCAGCCGCCGCAAGCAGCCGAACGCCCCCGAAAATCGCGGCTCTTTCGTAACAGGGCGTCGGATTAGCGTTTCTCCTCAGGAATTTCCGACCGGGACTTGAAGTTCGGCCCTGCAATCGACGATGCGACGCCGCATCATGTCGACAGCGAATATCCACCAGTTCCGGTCAAACCTGTCGGCGTCAATCCGCCCATAATGGATGCACAAATTCCGCGAATGTTGCGCTTTGGGCACATGTCGGATTTATGAGTGCCAAGCAACGGCCCACCTCTGCTCGGCGGGGCCGCAACAGCAACAGAATGGAACAGGGACATTGGGCATCACACAGGGTCTGAATTCGGTGCTTGAGCGCTGGCTGCCAGAGCAGCGTCTCTTTCTGAAATCCGACTGTTCGACCCGCTTTGTCCGGCTCAGTCCGTCGACGCAGCTTGTCGCGCTCAGCGGCACGGCCTTTGTCTTCGGATGGGCAATCATTGCAAGCTCGATCCTTGCCATCGATGCCATCAGCGCCCACGGTTCGCGCGATCAGGCCCGCCGTTCGCAGGACGCCTTCGAAGAGCGTCTGGCCGATCTGTCCACCGAGCGCGACAACCGCGCGACCGAAGCGTTGGCTGCCCAGAACCGCTATTCCGTCGCGCTGGACCAGGTCTCGCAGATGCAATCGCAACTGCTGGAGTCCGAGGCCCGCCGGCGCGAGCTGGAAACCGGCATCGGCGCCGTCCAGGCCCGCCTGCAGACCGAGATCAAGGACCGCGCCGACGACACCCGCAGCGCAAGCGCGGGCACCCCGGACGCGCAGGGCGCAGACTTGCAGGTCGCTTTCGATATCCTCTCGGACGAATTGAAGAAATCCGCCGACGATCGCGCCGACGCGGTCAAGGTGGCGGCCGACGCCCGCCGCACTGCTGATGCCGCGACGCTTGAACGCGACCAGGTCATCGCCCGCAACGACGAGATCCTGACGCAGATCGAGGATGCGGTCACCATCTCGGTCAAGCCCTTCGACGACATGTTCCGCAGTGTCGGCATGAATCCGGACAAGGTTCTCAGCACCATCCGCGAGGGCTATTCCGGCGAGGGCGGGCCGCTGAACCCGGTCAGCTATTCCTCCAGCGGTAATGCGCAGATCGGCCAGGGCGAAGCCAAGGCGCAAGAGATCATGATCACGCTGGACAAGGTGAACAGCTATCGCATCGCGGCGGAAAAGATGCCGCTGGCGATGCCGGTCAAGGCGGCCTTCCGCTATACCTCGCCCTTTGGTCGCCGCTGGGGTCGCGGTCACGAAGGCATCGACATGGCCGCGCCGATCGGAACTTCGGTCTTTGCGACGGGCGACGGCACCATCACCTATGCCGGCTGGCAGCGCGGTTACGGCAACCTGATCAAGATCCAGCACGAGCTGGGCACCGAAACCCGCTATGGCCACCTGTCCAAGATTAAGGTCAAGGTCGGGCAAAAAGTGTCGCGCGGCAGCCTGATCGGTGCTATGGGCAATACCGGCAGGTCGACCGGTCCGCACCTTCACTATGAAGTCCGCGTGAACGGCAATGCTGTGAACCCCATGACCTTCATCAAGGCAGCCCAAAATGTTTTCTAAGACGCGTGTGACCGAACCTGGCCCCCGGACCCAACCGACGCCCGAGCCCACCGAAGCCCCGCGCAGCTTTGACACGACCTATGACGTGCCCGCCTCTCCGGCCGCGCCGCGGACCCGCACCGCGCCGTCGGTCATGTCCTCGGATCTGACCGTCACCGGCAATATCAAGACGCAGGGCGATATCCAGATCGAGGGCACGGTCGAAGGTGATATCCGCGCGCATCAACTGATCGTCGGCGAAAGCGCCACCATCCGCGGCGAGATCGTTGCCGAGGAAGTGGTCGTGAATGGCCGCGTCATCGGCCGCGTCCGTGGCCTGAAAGTCCGCCTGACCGCGACCGCGCGTGTCGAAGGCGACATCATCCACAAGACCATCGCCATTGAATCCGGCGCGCATTTTGAGGGCTCGGTGCAGCGTCAGGAAGACCCGCTGGCGAACGGCCCGACCCCGAAGCTTGCGCCCCCCGTGGCAACGAAAAGCCCCGAGGCAGAATAACCGGACTGATCATGCCGGAATGGAAAGCGGCCCTTTTGGGGCCGCTTTTCAGTTTCCGGGGATGTCGTTTTCACCGGGGGCCGGATCAGGCTCGGGATCGGGCAACGGTGGACGATCGGGATCGGGGATGGGCTGCGGTTCGCGGGCAGGCAGGGTCATGCGGATGCTCCTTTCGGTCAGATCCGGCAGCGCCCCCGCCCTTGGCTGCGGAACGCGGCCTCAGCGCGGATAGCGGGCCAGCAGCGCCTCGTTCACGGCGGGGGGCACGAACTTGGTCACATCGCCCCCCAGCCGGGCAATTTCCTTGACCAGCTTCGAGGCAATCGCCTGCCGCCGGGCATCCGCCATCAGGAACACCGTCTCGATGCTGGAATCCAGTGCACGGTTCATGCCGACCATCTGGAATTCATATTCGAAATCCGCCACCGCGCGCAGGCCCCGCACGATCACGGTCGCGCCGACGTCACGGGCACAGTCGATCAGCAGGTTCTCGAACGGATGGACCAGGATCTCGCCCCCGATGCGCGAGGTGATCTCGGCGCATTCCTGGCGGACCATGCTGACGCGGTCGTCCAGCGAGAATAGCGGCCCCTTGTCGCGGTTGATCGCGACACCGATGACAAGACGATCCACCAGGGCAAGGGCGCGCTGGATGATATCAAGATGACCCAGCGTGATCGGGTCGAAAGTTCCGGGGTACAACCCGATGCGCATGGCTTGCCCTACTCTTCAACGGACGGGCACAACGAACAGTTTTTGCCCGCCGATTGCAAGGGGTTCCGCGTCGTTGCGGAATCCGGGACCAAGGGAAACGCTCAGTTTCCCATGATCATGCCGGTCAGGGCTTCCTTCTCGGCGTTCAACTCCTTCAGCCGGGCAGAGACGGCGTCCCCGATCGACACAAGGCCGATCATCACGCCGCTTTCGTCCACGACCGGCAGGTGACGAAACCGCCCCTGCGTCATGCGGTTCAGGATGTCCAGCGCGTCGTCACCGGTGCGGCAGGTCATCAGCTTGCGCGTCATCAGTTCGCTGATGGTCAGGTCCAGCACCGACGCGCCCCGCCTGCCCAATTCACGCACGATGTCACGCTCTGACAGGATGCCGAGCGGCGTCATTCCGTCCTCGGACACCACGATCGCCCCGATGCGTTTTTCCGACAGCAGCTTCGCGGCATCGGCCACGGTGGCGCTGGGGGCGATGGTGATCACATCGCCAACAGATTTCATCGACAGGATCTGGTTCACGAGCATTGCGGTTCCTCCTGCTTGCGAAAGGCCTCGTAACTCAAGCGTTGCCCCAAGCCTGGGTTCCGTCAAGTACGCTGTTATGTGGATGCATCTTCGGGCAAAAGGGCTTGCAGTCTTGCAACCTCGGCACGAATGCCCTGCCCCAGCGCATCGGCCAGCCGGTTCATCCGCTCGGACCGGCGGTCGTCGGCATGGCGGATCAACCAGAAGCTTCGCACCAACGAGATCTGGTCGCTCAGCAGCCTGCGAACGCCCGGGCAAAAGGGAATCGCGAAGTCATGGACGATGCCCAGCCCCGCCCCCGCGCGGATCGCCTGCATCTGGACCGAGACCGAGTTCGAGGCAAGCTGCGCCCATTCCGCCCCCGTCTCGGTCAGATAGTCCAGCTCGCGGTCGAAGATCATGTCGGGAATATATCCGATCATCCGGTGACCGCGCAGTTCCTCGCGCGAGCGAATGGGGGGATGCGCGTCCAGATAATCGTCATGGCCAGCCAGATGCAGTTGGTAATCGGTCAGCCGCTGCACGATCAGCCGCCCCGCCTGAGGTTGCGACACGGCGATGGCCATGTCCGCCTCGCGCCGCGACAGGTTGAAGACGCGGGGCAAGGCGACGATCTGAATCTCCAGCCCCGGATGGTCCTGGCAAAGCCGGGCGCAGATCTGCGGCAGCAGATAGTTCGCGCAGCCATCGGGCGCGCCGATGCGCAATTGTCCCGTCAGGTCGCCGGGGCCGGACAGCGCTTCGCGCGCGCCGGCAAGCGCGGCCTCGGCCGCCTCGGCATGGGGCAAAAGCCGCTCTCCCTCGGGGGCAAGGGCATAGCCTTGCGGCGTCTTCACGAACAGCTTGGCACCCAGCGCGGCCTCAAGCCGGGCGATCCTGCGCCCCACGGTCGAGGCGTCGATCGCAAGCCGACGCCCCGCGCCGGACAGGCTTTCCGATCGCGCCACTGCCAGGAAGATGCGCAGGTCATCCCATTCCATCGCATCGCCACCTTTGCAAATATGCAAAACCCTTTTGCCATACTTTCGCTTTTGACAGCAATGCTGCAACCCTATGATCCGGGAAACGCGAATCCCAAGGGAGGCCAAGATGGAAGAACTGTGCCACTGGATCGACGGCAAAGAGGTCAGGGGAACCTCGGGCCGCTTCAGCGATGTCTATAATCCGGCGACCGGCGAAGTGCAGGCGCGCGTGCCGCTGGCCACGCCATCCGAACTTGACGCAGCCGTTGCCAGCGCCGCGCGCGCCCAGCTGGTCTGGGCTGCCACCAACCCGCAGCGTCGCGCCCGCGTGATGATGAAGTTCGGCCAACTCATCAACGACAACATGGACAAGCTGGCCGAGCTTGTCAGCCGAGAGCATGGCAAGACCCTGCCCGACGCGCGCGGTGATGTGCAGCGCGGGCTTGAGGTGATCGAGGTCTGCATGGGTGCGCCCGCGCTTCTCAAGGGTGAATTCACCGACAATGGCGGCCCCGGTATCGACCTTTATTCGATGCGCCAGCCGCTGGGCGTTGTTGCGGGTATCACGCCCTTCAACTTCCCCGCGATGATTCCGCTGTGGAAGATGGGCCCTGCCCTTGCTTCCGGCAACGCGATGATCCTGAAGCCGTCCGAGCGCGTGCCCTCGACCTCGATCGCGCTGGCCAAGCTCGCGCAAGAGGCCGGGTTGCCCGACGGCGTGCTGCAGGTTGTGAACGGCGACAAGGAAATCGTCGACGCGATCCTTGACCATCCGACCATTCAGGCGGTGGGCTTTGTCGGCTCGACCCCGATCGCGCAATATATCTATGGACGCGCGGCGAACAACGGCAAGCGGGCGCAATGCTTCGGCGGTGCCAAGAACCACATGCTGATCATGCCGGACGCGGATCTGGACAAGGCGGCGGATGCGCTGATCGGCGCGGGCTTCGGCGCGGCGGGCGAACGCTGCATGGCAATCTCGGTCGCGGTTCCGGTCGGGCAGAAGACCGCCGACGCGCTGATCGAACGCCTGATCCCCAAAATCGAAAAGCTGAAGGTCGGCCCCTATACCGCGGGCGACGACGTGGATTTTGGCCCGGTCATCACCAAGGCTTCGCAAAACCGCATCAACGGCCTGATCGCCTCGGGCGTGGAACAGGGCGCGAAGCTGGTGGTCGATGGGCGCGATCTGAAGATCCAGGGCTATGAGGAGGGCTTCTTCTGCGGCCCCTCGCTGTTTGACAACGTCACGCCCGACATGGACATCTACAAGGAAGAGATCTTCGGTCCGGTCCTGACCACCGTCCGCGCCGAGACCTATGAAGACGCCTTGAGCCTTGTCATCGACAACGAATATGGCAATGGCACCGCGATCTTCACCGCCGACGGCGACACTGCGCGCGACTTTGCCAGCCGGGTAAATGTGGGCATGGTCGGGATCAACTTCCCGATCCCGGTTCCGCTGAGCTATTACACCTTCGGCGGCTGGAAGAAATCGGCCTTTGGCGACCTCAATCAGTATGGGCCGGACGCTTTCCGGTTCTATACCAAGACCAAGACGGTTACTGCCCGCTGGTTCTCGGGCATCAAGGAAGGCGCCGCCCTGAACTTCAAGGCGATGGACTGAACAGGTCAAAGGCGAGGGCATCGACCCTCGCCTTTCCTTTTGCGCCAGTGCAAAACTTGCGCAACATTTCGCGGCCTATACCGGCGGCGGGACCGAAAGACATGGGGGGAGCATGGATTTCGCGCTGAGCGAGGAACAACAGGCCATTTTTGACATGGCGCGGGATTTCGGGGCCGAACACATCGCCCCCCATGCCCGCGACTGGGAACAGGACGGGACGATCCCGCGCGACTTGTGGGGCAAGGCAGCCGAGCTTGGCTTGGGCGGGCTTTACGTCTCGGAAGAGCATGGCGGCTCGGGCCTGTCGCGGCTGGACGGCACGCTGGTCTTCGAGGCGCTGGCGATGGCCTGTCCATCCGTCGCGGCGTTCCTGTCCATCCACAACATGTGCGGCGGGATGATCGACAAGTTCGGATCGGGCGCCGCCAAGGCACGCTGGCTGCCCGCGCTGTGCCGGATGGACAAGGTCTTTTCCTATTGCCTGACCGAACCCGGCTCCGGTTCCGACGCCGCCGCGTTGCGTACGCGGGCCGAGCGGACGAATGACGGCTGGCGGCTGAACGGCACCAAGGCCTTCATCTCGGGCGGGGGGTATTCGGACGCCTATGTCGCAATGGTCCGCACCGGGCAGGATGGCCCCAAGGGCATTTCCTCGGTCGTGGTGGAAAGCGGGTCTCCGGGGCTGAGCTTCGGGGCACCCGAAAACAAGATGGGCTGGCGTTCGCAACCGACCTCGCAGGTCCAGTTCGACGATTGCGCGATTCCCGCCGACAACCTGCTGGGCGAGGAAGGCCGCGGCTTTGCCTATGCAATGGCGGGCCTGGATGGCGGGCGACTGAATATCTCGGCCTGCGCACTTGGCGGGGCGCAGGCGGCGCTTGACGCCACCCTTCGCTATATGGGCGAGCGCCGCGCCTTCGGCCAGACGCTGGACCAGTTCCAGGCGCTGCAATTCCGGCTGGCCGAGATGGAGACTGCGCTGCAATCCTCGCGCATCTTCCTGCGCCAGGCGGCATGGAAGCTGGATCGGGCCGCGCCCGACGCCGGCAAATTCTGCGCGATGGCAAAGCTGCATGTGACCGATCGCGCTTTCGAGGTCGCGAACCAGTGCCTGCAGTTGCATGGCGGCTATGGCTATCTTGCCGATTACGGGATCGAGAAGATCGTGCGCGACCTGCGCGTTCACCAGATCCTGGAAGGCACCAATGAAATCATGCGGCTGATCGTCAGCCGCGCCCTGCTGGCGGAGCATCGTTGATGGCCGATATCCATATTCGCAAGGACCGGCGCGCCGGCCGCATCACCTTTACGCGGCCACAGGCACTGAACGCGCTGAGCCACGACATGGCGCTGGCCATCGATGCGACATTGGACGACTGGCGCGACGATCCCCAGGTTCAGCTGGTCATCATCGACGCCGAGGGTGAGCGTGCCTTCTGCGCGGGCGGCGACATTGCCGCTGTCTATCGCGCGGGCCTTGCAGGGGACCATCAGGTCGGGCGCGACTTCTTTCGCGACGAATACCAGATGAACGCCAAGATCGCGGAATATCCCAAACCCATCGTCGCCTTCATGCAGGGCTTCGTGATGGGCGGCGGCGTCGGCGTCGGGGGCCATGCCAGCCACCGCATCGTCTGCGACAGCACCCAGGTTGCCATGCCCGAGGCCGGGATCGGCCTGATCCCGGACGTGGGCGGAAGCTGGCTTCTGGGCCATGCTCCGGGTCGGGTTGGCGAATATCTGGGCCTGACCTCGGGGCGGATGGGACCGGGCGACGCGATCTTCGCGGGCTTCGCCGATACCTATCTGCCCTTCGACGAATGGCCCGCCCTGATCGAGCGTCTGGCGGCCGAGGGCGATATCGCGGTCATCAAGGGCCGGCCACGGCCGGATGCACCACTTGAGGGGATGGACCTTTCGGCGTTCGGTGGCCGCAATGTCGACGAGATCATGGCCTCGCTGCAATCGGATATCGACGAGACGAGCCTGGCCGCCCTGAACCGCAACTCTCCGCTGTCCATGGCGGCGACGCTGGCACTGGTCCGAGCGGCGCGGGGAGATCTTTCGATCCGCGACAGCCTTGCGCGCGAATACCGATTCACCTTTCGCGCGACCGCCGAAAGCGACTTTCTTGAGGGCGTGCGCGCCCAGATCATAGACAAGGACCGCAAGCCGAAATGGTCGGCGGATGCCAGCGACGGCAATGTTCGCGCGCTGCTGGGGCCGCTGCAGGATGGCGGGCTGACATGGGAGGAATGCGAATGAAGATCGGTTTCATCGGTCTGGGCAACATGGGCGCGCCGATGGCCGCGAATCTGGTCCGCGCCGGGCACGAGGTCGTGGGCTTCGACCCCGCCGCGCCAATGCCCGACGGCGTCAGCCCCGCACCGGATGCGGCCGCCGTCGCCGCGGGGGCCGAGGTGGTTATCACCATGCTGCCGAACGGTCAGATCCTGCGCAGCGTTGCCGCCGAAATCATCCCCGCAATGAACGCGGGCGCGGTCCTGTGCGACTGCTCGACCGTCGATGTCGAAAGCGCGGTCGCGGTCGCGCGACAGGCGCAGGACCGCGGGCTTGGCGCGCTGGACGCGCCCGTCTCGGGCGGGATCGGCGGCGCCGCAGCGGGCACCCTGACCTTCATGGTCGGGGGATCGGACTCCGCATTCGCGACGGTCGGACCACTGTTCGAGATCATGGGGCAAAAGGCCGTGCATTGCGGAGACGCAGGCGCGGGGCAAGCTGCGAAGATCTGCAACAACATGATCCTTGGCGCGACGATGATCGCGACCTGCGAGGCCTTTGCGCTGGCCGACAAGCTGGGCCTTGACCGGCAGAAGATGTTCGACGTGGTGTCGACCTCGTCCGGATACAGCTGGTCGATGAACGCCTATTGCCCCGCGCCGGGCGTCGGGCCGACCTCGCCCGCCGACAACGGCTACAAGCCGGGCTTTGCCGCGGAACTGATGCTGAAGGACCTGCGCCTTAGCCAGCAGGCGGCCGAGGGGGTCGATGCCGCCACCCCGATGGGCGAGCTTGCGACCCGCCTTTACGCCGAGTTCGTCGAGGATGGCGATGGACGCGGCCGCGATTTCTCGGCCATGCTGCCGCGCCTTGCGGGCCAGGGACGCAGTCGGTCCTGATGCAACATTGCCACGGATCCCTTCGCCTGCGCAAAACCGCGTGAGGTAGGGGATCCATCCGGCGCAGTCACCCGTTACCCCGACACGGCGTCGAAGCGGACGGCGTTTACGCTTTGGCAGGTAGTGGGTAGTAGACTGATACGACCATGAAGTCCCGGATCAAACGATATTCATTCGCCGCAGCACTCGTGCTGGCGGTCGCGACAATGGCCTTTGCGCAGCATCTGGACCCCGGCGACGCCCAGTCCACCAGCGTCCGCGAGGCCTCTTTCGGCGGCCACCAGCCGATCCGCGTCGGCGACAAGCTGGATCCTGCGGTCCTGCATGAGGTCAGCCGTCCTGGCCTTTATGGAATCAGCGGTCCGCCCGAGGGCAGCGAATACGGGGTCATCGACGGTCGGCTGATCCGCTATGACCAGCACACATTGCAGGTCCAGTCCATCATCAGGCAGGTCGATTACGTCCTGGATTAGCCCTGAAGCAAGGCCTTGGCCGCTTCCTGCGCGGCGGCGGTAATCTCTTCACCCGACAGCATCCGTGCGATTTCCTGCACCCGCTCATCCGGCGCAAGCGCGGCAACGCGTGATGTCGTCATGCCGGCGGCCACCGATTTCGCGACACGGAAATGATGCCCGCCCAGTGCCGCGACCTGCGGGCTGTGCGTAACCACCAACACCTGCGCCCCTTCGGACAGCCGGGCAAGCCGACGGCCGACAGCGTCAGCGGTGGCCCCGCCCACACCGCGGTCGATCTCGTCAAAGATCAGCACCAGAGAGTCGCTGCCCCGTGCAAGACAGACCTTCAAGGCCAGCAGGAAGCGTGACAGTTCGCCCCCCGACGCGATCCGGTCCAGCGGTCCGTTCGGCGCGCCGGGATTGGTCGCAACGGTAAATGCAACCGCGTCGCGCCCGTCGGGACCGGGATCGGCGGCGGAAAGACGCGTTTCGAACACCGCGCGTTCCATCTTCAGGGGCGCAAGCTCGGCCGCCATCGCGGCATCAAGCCGCTTGGCGGCCGCGACGCGTTCCGCGCCGACAGCGGCGGCAGCGGTGTCATATGCGGCATCGGCACCCGCGACCTGCTGGGTCAGGCGCACGAGATCTGCATCCCCGGCATCGATGCGGGTCAGGCGTTCGCGCAAATCGTCGGCAAGCCCCGCCAGATCGTCGGCCAGGACCTCGTGCTTGCGTGCAAGGGCGCGCAACGCAAAAAGGCGCTCCTCGGTCGTATCCAGATCCCGCGGGTCGAATTCCATCGCGTCCAGCGCCGCTTCGACCCCCGACACGGCTTCGCCCAGTTCGAGCAGCGCGCGCTGCAGCGAGGCCGCTGGCGCTTCCAGCCTGCCTTCGGCCCGCTCGGCGGCGGCGTCAAGCCAGCGTGATGCATCCAGCATCGCGCCCTCGGCCCCGTCAGTGCCAAGCGCCTGAAGCGCGCGGGAGACATCGCCCCGGATCCGCTCGGCCCCCTGCATGGCGCGGCGGCGGGTGTCCAGTTCGGCCTCCTCGCCCGGCTGCGGTGCAAGCTTGTCGAGTTCGGCAACGGCGTGGCGCAAGAATTCTTCTTCGCCCTTGGCGGCTGCCAGGGCTTCTTGCGCGGCAACCAGCGCGGCACGCGCCTCGCGCCGTTTTGCCCAGGCGGTCCTAACCGCCGAAAGGTCCAGCGCGGCAAAGGCGTCCAGCAGCAAGCGATGCCCACGCGGATTCAAAAGCCCACGGTCATCATGCTGGCCGTGCAGTTCCACCAATGTTTCAGACAGGCTGCGCAGCACCTCGCCCGAGGCGCGGCGGTCGTTGATATAGCCGGTCTTGCGACCGTCGCCGCCGTTTACGCGGCGCAGGATCAACTCATCGGAAACCGGAAAACCGGCTTCGGCCAGAAGGTCACGCGCGGGATGGACAGCCGGCAATTCGAAGACGGCCGTTACCTCGCCCTGGCTGGCACCGGTGCGGATCAGGTCGGCCCGGCCACGCCAGCCCAAGACGAAACCCAGGCAGTCCAGCAGGATCGACTTGCCCGCCCCGGTCTCACCGGTCAGCACGTTCAGACCCGGCCGGAACTCAAGCTCCAGCCGGTCGATCAGCAGCATGTCACGAATGTCGAGATGCCGCAGCATCAGGCAACTACAGCCACTTGCCCTGGATCATCTGGCGATAGACACCCGTCAGCCAGCTGTTCCCGGTCGCCTCGGGCGTCAGCCCCGCCCCGCGCAATTGCGCATAGGCGTCCAGATAGAAGGGCGACGAGCGGAAGTTGTGCCCAAGGATCGCGCCTGCCGTCTGCGCCTCGTTGGTCAGGCCCAGGGCCAGATAGGCTTCGACCAGCCGCATCAGCGCCTCGGGCGTGTGGGTCGTCGTCTGGTATTCCTCGACCACCACACGGAAGCGGTTGATCGCGGCGGTGTAATGCCCGCGCTTGAGATAGTAGCGCCCGATCTCCATCTCCTTGCCGGCAAGGTGATCGAAGGCCAGATCGAATTTCAGGATCGAGGAGCGCGCATATTCGGTATCGGGATATTGCTCGATCACCTCGCGCAGCGCCTGCAGCGCCTGGAAGGTCAGGCCCTGGTCGCGGCCGACCTCATCAATCTGGTCGTAATAGCTGAGCGCGAGCAGGTATTTCGCATAAGCCGCATCCTCATCCCCCGGATAGGTGTCCAGGAAACGCTGCGCGGCGCCGCGCGCCTCTTCATAGTCGCGGGCACGGTGATAGGAATAGGCCTGCATGATCAGCGCGCGCTTGGCCCATTCGGAATAGGGGTAAAGCCGCTCGACTTCCGAGAAGTAATGGACCGCATCTTCGGGCTTGCGGCTGTTCTCAAGCTCATACTCGCCGCGCTTGTAGATTTCTTCGGCCGTGAAGCTGTCGAGCGATTCGGGCGCCTTGCTGCTGCCGCCACCGCAGCCCGCCAGCAGGGCAACAGAGAGGGCCACCGTGACCAAGGAACCCGCCGATCTGATGCCCGCCATATCTACCTGCCCGTCAGTAACTCTTTGCGCCCCGCACCGAACGGCCGCGCGGCCCGGCCGTCCTAGCACAGAAAATCGGCCTGCGCAAAATGCCAAAACACGGAAAAGGCGGGATGATTGAACACAGAACCGACAGCCGCCGCCCAAGCGGTCAGGCGACGGCAAGCTGCATGGCGGAACGCGGGCTGCGCGCAACCTCGGCCACGACACCCGCGCCGGGCAGGCTTTGCTGCATATCCGGCGTCACGGTGACCCATTCCCAAGCGTCCGGCGCCGCAAAAAGCGCACGGAGCAGCTTGTTGGTCATCGCATGGCCGGCGCGGTGGCCGGTATAGCGGCCCAGAATCGGGGCACCGGCAAGCGCAAGGTCGCCCATCGCATCCAGCATCTTGTGACGCACGGCCTCATCCGCGTGGCGCAGGCCACCGGGGGACAGCACCTTGTCGCCGTCGATCACGACTGCGTTCAGATAGGTTCCACCCAGCGCCAGGCCGTTCTGCTGCATTTGCAGCACATCCGACTGGCGGCAGAAGGTGCGGCTGTCCATCAGCTCATGCACAAAGCTGCCATTCGCCATGTCCAGCGTCTTCTGCTGATGACCGATCGCGGCATCGTCGAAGTCGATGTCGAAATCGATCTCCAGATGGTCGGCCGGCGACAGCCGCGCGAAACCTTGACCGTGATGCACCTCGACCGGGCGCAGGATCCGGATCGCGCGCAGATCGGCTTCGGGCTGGTGGCGGATGCCGGCATCGACGATGCCCTGAACGAAAGGCTCGGCCGAGCCGTCAAGGATCGGAACTTCCGGCCCGTTGACCTCGACCACGGCGTTGTTGATGCCGGTGCCGGCCAGCGCGGCCATGACATGTTCGACCGTCGAGACGGTGGCGCCCTGCCCGTTGTCCAGAAGGGTGCACAGCTGCGAGGGGGTGACGTGGTCCCAGCGCGCGGGAATGCGCATGCCGCCCAGATCGGTCCGCACGAAGACGATCCCGTGGCCGACAGGCGCAGGCAGGATCGCCAGGCGGACCGCCGCACCCGAGTGCAGCCCGACTCCGCGGAACTGAGCTTTTTGTGCGATGGTCGTTTGCATGGTCTTGCCTTCCTAATACCTCGGGCCGGACGATCCTTGTCCTGACCCTGATGCTGAATTAGGCGCGACATGTAGAAGTCACAATTAACGAATTGTAACGGCATGAAACATAGCGACCCCGTCCTGCCGGGTGTTGCGGCGCTTCCTTGTAAATCCCTGTAATTTCGAATGAAAAAGGACCGCCGAAGCGGTCCCTTGTCGAAATGTCGCGAAATATTTGTGAACGCCTCAGTTGGCCTGACGGCGCAGGAAAGCCGGAATTTCGACGTTGTCGTCGCTGCGGTCCGGGCTTGCCAGGTCGTCGAAACCGGCATCGAAGCCGGTGCTGCGACGCGCGGCCACGCGTTCGTTTACCCGCTCGGCCAGGGTCGAGGCCGGGGGCTTCTCGGCCGCCGAGGACGAGTCGCCATGGCCAGAGATGCGCTCAAGCATGCGGCTGAGACCACCCATGCGGCTTTGCACGCGGCTGGCGATGTCCTGCGCCGGCTGCTGCGGCGCCGGTGCGGGACGCGATGCAGCGGCGGGTTGCTGCGGGGCCGGGGCCGGCTGACGTTCGGGCGCGCGCTGCACCGCTTGGGCCAGACGCTGCATCACCGCATCCGAGGGCGTTCCCGCCGGGCCGTTCGGGGCGCGGCGCGGGGCCACGAAGCTGCCCGAGTCTGCGCTCAGCGCATCGGCTGCGGGTTGCCGCGTCTCGGGCTGATAGGCCGGGCGGGGCATATCCTCGTCCTCATAGCGCGCGGCAGCGGGCTGTTGCGGGCGCGGCATCTGCGGGGCCGGAGCTGCCGCGGTCACGGGTTGCTCGACCAGCGGCGCGGTGCGGCGCGGGGGAACCTGCGCCTCTTCTTCGGCGACGCGCTGCGTGGCCGACGGATGCTGGGTCAGCGGCTCTTTCATACCACGGCGCGGGGCCGGGATCTCGGCCACCGAGGCGTCGATACCGGTCGCGACGACCGACACGCGGATCGAGCCTTCCATCGACGGATCAAGCGTCGAGCCGACGATGATGTTCGCCTCGGGATCGACCTTCTCGCGGATTTTCTCGGCCGCCTCGTCCATCTCGAACAGGGTCAGGTCGTAGCCGCCGGTGATGTTGATCAGGACGCCTTTGGCGCCGTTCAGGCTGATCTCGTCCAGCAGCGGGTTGGCAATGGCCTTTTCGGCCGCCTGCACCGCACGATTCTCGCCCGAGGCTTCGCCAGTGCCCATCATCGCCTTGCCCATCTCGTCCATCACGGCGCGGACGTCGGCGAAGTCGAGGTTGATCAGGCCCGGGCGCACCATCAGGTCGGTGACACCCTTCACGCCCTGGTACAGCACGTCATCGGCCATCGCGAAGGCTTCGGTGAAGGTCGTCTTCTCGTTGGCCAGGCGGAAAAGGTTCTGGTTCGGGATGATGATCAGCGTGTCGACGACCTTTTGCAGGGCCTCGACCCCGTCCTCGGCCTGACGCATCCGCTTGGTGCCCTCGAACTGGAAGGGCTTGGTCACGACGCCGACGGTCAGGATCCCCATCTCGCGCGCGGCCTGGGCAATGATCGGGGCGGCACCCGTACCGGTGCCACCGCCCATGCCGGCGGTGATGAAGCACATATGCGCGCCCATCAGGTGATCGACGATATCTTCAATCGTCTCTTCGGCGGCCTTGGCGCCGATCGAGGGCTTGGCACCCGCGCCCAGACCTTCGGTCACCTTGGGACCGATCTGGATGCGGCTTTCCGCCTTGGAATTGGTCAGGGCCTGAGCATCGGTATTGGCAACGACAAACTCGACACCTTCGAGCTGCTTGTCGATCATGTTGTTGACCGCGTTGCCACCTGCACCACCGACGCCGAAAACGGTGATACGCGGCTTCAGTTCCTGGTCATCGTTCAGCATCAGATGGATCTGCCGTTCCATGTCTCGCCTGCCTTGTCTGTTGCGCCGGATCTGTGCGCGGTCCGGTCGAATCCCCGTATAGGTGAAAGCCTAGCCAGATTCGGCCGCAGCGTCACCCTAAAATCACGGTCGTTCCACAAAATATGGCGGGAATCACCGCGTATTTCGGCGGTATCTTGCCCATTCCCCAGCATGTGGTGGGAATGATTCCCGCCACCACCGCATCAAGTCATTTCTCAACTACCAGTTGTTCTTGAACCACCGATAGGCCCGGCGCAAGCTGCGCGCCGGATAGGCTTCTGCAGGCATTTCGAAATCCCACCATTCGTCTTGCGGATGGGCCGTCAGCAGGGCCAGCCCGATCGCCGCCGAGAACCCCGGAGCGGTCGCGTTATGCGGGAGTCCCTGGATCCGAAGCGGACGCCCGATCCGGACATTCTGGCCCAGCATCCGCGCCGCCAGCACGTCCAGTCCGGGGATCTGGCTGCCGCCGCCGGTCAGCACGACCTGACGCGCGGGCATGAATTCGAAACCCGCCGCATCCAGAATCTCGGCCACGTTTTCCAGAATTTCCTCGACGCGCGGACGCATGATGCCGATCAGGTCGGCGCGGCTGACGCTGCGCCGGTCGGTATCCCAGTCGCCCGTATCACCACCCAGCTCGATCATCTCGCGGTCGTCGCGACCGGTCGCCTCGACCCCGCCGTGAAGCGTCTTCAGGCGTTCCGCCTGCGCATAGCTGACGCGCAACCCCTTGGAGATATCCTGCGTGATCAGATCGCCGCCAAAGCGCACGGCATCGGCAAAGATCATGTGCTTCTTGATGAAGACCGAGACCCCGGTCGCGCCGCTGCCCAGATCGATGCACGCGGCGCCCAGCTCCTGCTCGTCCTCGACCAGCGCGGCCAGCCCCGAGGCGTATGAGGCCGAGGCCACGCCCGCAAGCTCCATGTCGCAGCGCCGGATGCAATGGACAAGATTGCCGGCCGCGTCCCCGTCGACGGTCAGGACATGCATGTCCACCGCCAGACGTTCGCCGGAATGGTCGCGCGGATCGGCAAGCCCTGTGCGCCCGTCGACGGCGAAGTTGACCGGCTGGGCGTGCAGCACTTCGCGACCGCGCCCGAAATCGGGAACCTCACAGGCGCCCAGCACGCGCGCCACATCGTCCTGCGCGACCTTGCCTCCGGCCAGGGGAAGTTCGCCGGCCAGCCCATAGGACGCGGGCCTTGCGCCCGAGATGCAGGCGATGACGTGATCGACACGAGTCCCCGCCGCCTTCTGCGCGGACTGGATGACGGTGCGGATCGCGCGTTCGGTTTCCGCCATGTTCTGGATTTCGCCGAAGCGCATCCCTCGGGATCGGGTATGCGCCGTGCCGATCACGCGAAAGTTCGACTGTCCCGCCATGGGGCCGACGCCGTCCGTCTCGCGGAACTGGCCGGGACCGTCGAATTGCAGGACCAGGCAAGCGATCTTCGAGGTTCCGATGTCCAGCACGGCGATCACGCCGCGTTGCATGGCCTGTCGGCGCATGTTCCGCATCGCGCGCTGGCCCTGATACAGATCCTTCATGTCCCTGCCCCCTCGACCCTTTGTCAGGTCTTTTTCACGCCACTTCCCGAAGTCGTCCCGGTCTTGCCCTTGCTCTTGCCGTCAGTGCCCGATGCAATGGGCTGTCCGTCCGGCCCGATCTCATCCTGGCCACGGGCCCGGCGGATCGCGTTCTGCGCATCCAGCCCCATCCGCACGACCGGGCGGGCTTCCAGACGCAGGTCCACGACGGATACGTCGCGGGACAACAGCCCCTGCGCCTGATCCATGGCAATCGCACGCTCAAGTGCGCGCAGCGCGCCTTCCTCGGGCAACTTGATGCGCTGGCCGCCTTCCAGAACCACATCCCAACGCCGCGCGCTGATACGTTCCAGCCCACGTAGCCGCGGCAGGATCGGCCCGGCCGCATCGATCAGCGCCAGAGCCTCGGGCGCGGCGCGGTCGGCCCCCTCGCCCGCGATGATCGGCAGATCCTTGCGAACCTCGCGCGACGTGACCGAAGCGACGCGGTGGCCGGTCTTGTCCAGAAGCTCGATCCCGCGGGCATGGCGCCAAAGGACGGTCGGAACCCGCTCGGTCACGGCGGCCGACAGCACGCCGCCGGGCGTGACCCGAAGCTGGACCGATTCGACGGCATCCAGCATCAGCACGCGTTCGCGCAGCTTTTCCAAATCGATATCGAAGCTGGAGGCCGGAAGTTGGACCGGCAGCATCGCGCGCAGCCCCTTGTCCACGGCTTCCGAGGCACCCTCGATTTCCATCGAGTGGACCATGAAGGCGTCGCGATGCTGGACCTTGTCCACGATCCCGTCGATTCCGCTGGCCAGATTCGCCCGGCGGGTTTCATCCGACAGCCAGATCCCGGCCACCATCGCGGCCAGAAAGGCGGGGATCCCGATGCGGACAAGGCGCCGGATCAGCGGACGCAGCATCATCCGGTTCAGGCGATACGCCAAGCGCGACGGCGCCGGGTCGCGGCGCTGCGTCACCTTGGCCTGCGGGGCGGGGCGCAGGGGCGCGTGACGGATCGGCGCGGGACGCGCGGCATCGCCGTGACCTTGGCCAAAGGGGTTCAGGCCCTGCATAGCGCCTCCTCGACGATCCAGCTGCACAGTGCCGGGAAATCCATTCCGACCTTGGCCGCCTGTTCGGGCGCCAGCGAGGTCGGGGTCATGCCGGGCTGGGTGTTCGTTTCAAGGATGATGAGCCCGTCCAGCCCGCGGCTGTCGTCCCAGCGGAAGTCGCTGCGGCTCAGGCCACGACATCCCAGAGCCGCATGGGCGCGGATGGCATAGTCGCGACACGCGGCATCGATCTGGGCCGGAACCTCGGCAGGCACGACATGGGTCGAGCCGCCGGGCTTGTATTTCGCGTCATAGTCGTACCAGCCGGTCGTGACGATCTCGGTCACACCCAGCGCGCGATCGCCCAGCACGGCGACCGTCAGCTCGCGCCCCGGCGCATAGGTTTCGACCATGACCCGCGCGGGCATCTGGTCGGACAGTTGCGGCGGGCTGTTCGCGGCTTCATGCACGATATAGACGCCGACCGACGATCCTTCGTCATTCGGCTTGACGACATAGGGCGGTGGCAGCACGTGGCGTGTGCGCACCTCGGCGGCGTCGGCGATCAGGCTTTCCAGCACCGGCAGCCCGGCATCGCGGAACACCTGCTTGGCGCGGCTTTTGTCCATCGCGATGGCCGAGGCGAGGACGCCGGAATGCGTATAGCGCACGCCCAGCCATTCCATC